>Ga0172379_10006888_pt1 | contig 15006 bp, 13 predicted proteins | sample GrowelOW334metaG_FD_119756 | JGI IMG/M metagenome (GOLD analysis project Ga0172379, IMG submission 119756) | Groundwater microbial communities from an aquifer near a municipal landfill in Southern Ontario, Canada - Groundwater well OW334 metaG | ecosystem: Environmental > Aquatic > Deep...
GCAATCTTATTTTCATCAAAATTAGCAATAACGCCATTGCGCTTAATGACTTTTTTAATTTTGATTTCCCTTGCCCCGCCTGCAACGCTATGCGTAGCATTGCGGGCAGGTTCTTTTTTCACAACCTTCTTCACTGCTTTTTTTGCAGCTGCTACTTTTTTCACACCAACTTTTTCCCCCTTCATCCCCCCAGTCTTCTTTTCCCCAATTTTTTTCTTTTTGTTTTGTGCCATAGTTTTGTCTAATTGTTAATTATATGAAAAAAATTATTTTTTATTATTTGTACATTTGTATATTCGCACTTGATTTGTAATTCGTAAATTATTTATCAAACGTATCTAGTTCCTTCTTAAAACTTTCGATGCTGCAAAATGATTTGTAGACGCTGGCAAATCTGACATAGGCCACTTCATCCAGCTCGCGCAGTTTTTTGAGAATAATTTTTCCGATTTCCCGAGAAGTGATTTCCGGCTTTTCTTTTGAGCGAATATCATATTCGATCTCTCCGATAAACTCAGTGATCTTTTCTTCCGTTACCGGACGTTTCTCCAAGGCTTTTCTCACACCGGTTTCAATCTTGGCTTTATCATAATCCACCTTTGCTCCACTTTTTTTAATCACACTCATCCGCAAAAGTTCAATCTCTTCATAGGTACTAAAGCGCGCAGAGCACTTCAAGCATTCGCGACGCCTCCGCGTGATTTTACCTTCGTTGGTTTCGCGCGAATCAACGACCTTGGTTTCAGTGTTGTAGCAAAACGGACAATTCATACTTTTTCCTTTTTTATACTATATATAGTGTAACGCAATAGAATTATACCACAACCGAAATTCCTAGCAAGGGGTATATTCTAAGCCAAAAACGAGAGTTATCCACAGGGGAGATTTTGTTTTTTCCCCCTCGCCCCTAATTTCGTAGCAACAATCGCCAATGGGCAATAACCCGTCAAAGAAAAGCTGATAAGCATTACGCCAACCAATAATGCGAAATAGTGAAAATTAGGGTGACTAAGTAGGGTCATTGTTTCCGAAAAAACCACAAAGATTCCGGCCACCAGAAAAATAATTCTTTCCACATACCAGTGATCAGTTTCTTGGCGATAAATTTTCTTTTGCATATTTTTATTTTAAAATCGGAGTCCGACTCCGGAGTGACAGAGTCGAACTCCGCCCTCCCCTAAAAATTATTTATTGATTAATCTTTGACCAAATTATCCCATTTTTTATGTTCAACCATATAATAGATAATCGGGAAAACTACCAATGTGAGAAAAGTTGAGGCGGTGAGACCGAAAATGAGCGCCCAGGCTAATCCTTCCCAGACTGGATCGGTTATGATCGTGAGCGACCCTAAAATGGCCGTGAGCGATGTTAGCGTGATTGGAAGCAAACGGATCCGCCCAGTTTCGACCAGGGCCTCTATCATTGGCTTTCTAAGCTTCCTCAGCGGTTCGAGATATTCGAGGAAAATGACCGTATTTTTGACGGAAAGTCCCGCGAGCGCAATGACCCCAATCATTGACGTGGCGTTAAAATAGGTGCCTTTGAGCGTACCGAGAATCGCAAAGCCAGGAAAAACTCCAATGAGGCCCAGTGGGATACTTACCATCAAAAGGAGCGGGATAAAAAGCGATTCGGACTTGGCGGCCAAGACAAAATAGATGAGAAAAATCGCCACCCCCATCGCCAATCCCAAGTCGCGAAAAACTTCCAAAGTCAACTTCCATTCGCCATCAATTTTGACAAAGTAATGTTGCCCGGTTTCCACATTTTCATATTCTGCGCCAAGCAAATTCCAAGCCACGATTTTTCCTTTGCCATCCGGCAATTTATATTTGAGCATTTTGGGAAAGAAATCCAAAACGGCATACACAATACTACGATCTTTCATTTCAGCTGAAAGATAGGTCGCCGGTCGGCGATCGTCAGACAGGATCGGCAAATCAGTCGCGCCGTCTATTTTTTCAATAATTTCTGTAAGCGGAACATTTATTCCGTTTCGTGACGGAATTTCAATCTTGGACAAATCCGTTTCTGCGTCGCGATCCTCTTTCGGCAAACGAAGTATAATATATTCCTGCTCCGGTTTACGAACATTACCCGGTGTTGTTTCATGATACAGTCCAACGACTGAACCAGTTAACGCGATGCGCAAAAGCGTCGAGACATCAGCTGGCGCAACACCTAAAAGCTCTGCTTTGTCGGTACGGATACGATAAGTATAGTCCAACGTCCGCTCTGGAGTAGAAAGATCAATATCCATCACGCCGGAAATATTTTCAATTTCCGCCTCAAAATCACGTGCTATCTGTTCGCGATTTTTTTCATCATTACTCTCAATCTTAAGTAAAAATGTCGCTAGTACCGGAGGTCCCGGCGGATCTTCCACGATACGCATTTTGACGTTAGGATGCTCAACTAAATATGCATTCGCCTCACTGACAAATTCCTGAGCAATTTTTTCCGAACTCACATTGCGCTCTTTGTTTTCGGTCAAATTCACTCGCAGCGTCGCTTGATTCTGAAATAGACGGAAAGAGCTACCACGAAAAAGTCCATTAAAATCCACCACCGGCGCCTCGCCTACAAAACTTTCCACATTTCTCACTTCCGGATTTTTCAAGATCAACTCTTCGAGAGATTTTGTCACAGCTTGGGTCTCGCCCACTGCCGTGCCATTAGGCAGATCAATATAAGCGTAAAGCTGATTTTTGTCCGCCTTGGGAAGCATCCGAAAAGGCACAAGTGGAGTGAGTGGCAAAACCAAAGAGAAAACAAAAACAACCGCAACTGTAATGATTATTTTTTTTCGCCTTTTGGCAGTTGCTAAAAAATAGTTGAGCCATTTTGAATAACGCTCCTCGAGTTTTTTAAATTGTCGAAAGAAAAAACTTTCTTCATAGCTTTTTCTTTTTTTACCTGGAATATTTTTAGGCGTAAAGATTAGCGCAAGATAGGGATTGATGGAAACGGAAAAAATGAGCGAGGCAAACAGCGCTGCTGGGACAAAAAACGGAATCGGCGCCATATATGGCCCCATCATCCCCGTTACAAAAGCCATCGGAATAAAGGCGATCGCCATTGTGAGAGTGGAAAGCGCCAGCGCTCCGCCCACTTCATCCACCGCCCGCACAATTAATTTTATCCGATTTTCCTCGGGATAAAGTCGAAAATAGCGCGCCACATTTTCAATAACAACAATGGCGTCATCAACTAAGAGTCCTAGGGAGAGAATCAGGGCAAACAGCGTGATCCGATTCACCGTTTGCCCGGCCAGAAGTCCCACTCCGAACACCGCCAAAAGCACCAAGGGGATGGAAACCGCGGCCGTCATTGCATTGTGAAAACCCAAAAATAGCATAAGGAGTACTGCAACAACAATGATTGATTTTGTCAGATCAAAAGTTAGTTTACTAATTTCCTCGCTCGATGTCTGGCCCTCATCGCGCAGTACATCGACTTTGACATCCTGAGAGATCATCGTTCCTTTGAGTTTTTCTAATCTTACTAGAACGTCAGCAGAAACAGTCGTAGCATTAGTTCCCTTGAGTTTAGAAAGAGCGATATGCGCCACTGGCGAATCTTGCCCAGTCTTATCCGCCACCGAAACAAAACTAGTGATCTCGCCCGAACCATAAATTATATCTGCGATATCCCCTAGGCGTAAAACCGCACCGCCCTCTTGGCGTAAAACTAAATTTTTCAAATCCGTAGCATTCCGAATATTTCCAGAAACATCCAAGAGCGGATTTCGCTTTTCTCCCTCAATCGGATTGACACTAAAAATACCGTTCGCATTGGAAATTATTCCCATAATTTCGAGTAGTGAAATATTCCTTGCCGTCAATTCTCCCGCGCGCGGTTCCACGAATAAATTATTAACCCGCCCGCCTTTAATCTCAACTTTTGATACGCCCGGCGCATGTTTCAACTCATCAGAAACATCAAAAGCTAATTTGCGTAAAGAACTTTCCGATAACACATCAGAAGACAGCCCAATGTCCAAAATTGGCACGTCATCGGGATCAATCGCCCGAACAATCGGATCCATCGCGCCAGCCGGTTTCAGCCCGATATTATCTTGCAACTTTTGATTCAGTTCGACTTTGGCATTTTCCAAATTTGACCCAACTAAAAATTTCACCATCACCATACTGCGTCCGCCGGGAAAAGTTTGCGAGGAAATATTGTCAATTTTAGTCAGCTCAGAAATTTTATCCTCCATCGGACGAGTGATCAGCTCGTACACCTCGGATGCGTCCGCGTTGGGAAAATCAGTCGTGATGATAAACGCCGGAGCGACGATTTCCGGATTATACTGCTTGGGAGTGAGGATGAAAGAAAATGTTCCCCACACCGCGATCACGATAATTGCCAGGATGGATAATTCTTTTTTTTGCAAAAACAACCGGGTAATTTTTCCCGCCAAGCCTAATTTTTCTTTGTGCGTATCATCAAAAGATTGGTCAATGTTGTGCATAATTGTTCAATTTTATATTTTTAGACAGTATGCGGATTATCCGCATTTTAACAATAGTGGGACTTACGTGTTTGCTAAAGAATTGTTCGCACGCGCATCTCTCTTCGCGGAAAAATCTCTTGGTAAACCAGCAGAAAACTAACTAAAATGAGGAAACGTCGCTTTTAGAACAACTTTTTGGTAAGCATGCAAGTCATCAATAGCATTATTTTTCCACCACCACATCCCCATCCCGCAATGAATATTGCCCTTCGCTGACAATTTTTTCTCCCGCCGTAATTCCAGAAAGCACTTCCCGTAATTCGCCAAATGATTCTCCAAGCGTAATTTTATTTTTTCCAACTGTTCCGTCTGCGTTTAGGCTAAACACAAAAGTGTCGTCATATTCGCGCAAAATCGCTTGCTCGGGGATGAGGATAGCCGAATGTGGATTTCCTTCAGGCACGGCAACTCTGGCATATTGCCCAAGGGAAAGCGCCCGGCTTTTTTCCGCCGCAGAAAACCGGATCCGCACGATTGATTTTTGCGTCGCCATTCCGACCGATTGAGCGACAGAAAAAACATAACCAGAAACTGACAAATTTTTTTGCCCCTCGGGATATACTGACACAAGATTGTCTTTTGAAATATTTCCTGCCAAAGAACCGGGAATCGAAACACTCACTTCCAACTCAGCAGACGAAGCAATTGCATAGAGTGGTGTCCCGGGAGCAGCAAAGGAACCGACCGAAGAATATTTTCTCGTAATGACGCCGGAAAAAGGCGCGGTAACAGTGGCATTTTTGGCCGCAATACGTGTTACCAACCCCCCGCCTTGAGCGACAGCCTCATTTGCAGCTGCACCATAATTTTGCAAATCGCGCATCTTTTTCGCGCTATCCACGCCCTCTTGGGCAATTTTTACATCCTTTTTTGTCACATCGCCATTAGAATAACTTTCTTTAGTTTTTTTGAGCACAGCTTCGGCTTCATCCACTTTTTGCGCATAGAAATCTTTTGTACCTTTCACTGTTTTTTGGATTGCATAAAGAGACATGAGAGCACTCTCATTCATCGCCGCCAGTTCACTGCCATCAAGCACAGCCAGCACTTCCCCCACACGTATCGTGTCACCTTCTTCCTTCAAAAGCTTCGTCACATATCCGCCCGCTTTTGGAGAAATATCCGCTTGTTTTGCACCACTAACGAACCCGGAAAAATCCTGTGTCGGATGGAAATCAGACTCCGCGACAATCATAGTCTTGACATTTTTGACAGAACCACCAGTTTTGGATTTTTCCTCACCGTTGGCAAAAAAAGCGCCATGAATAAGATAAAAAATTGCAAAAATAAACAGCGCTCCAATAAGATACTTTTTTTTCATAATAGTCGATTTTATTTTTTAATTATTTCCTGCAAAAGCTTGCTTAATTTATCCTTGTCCGGCGCTTTCATCTTCGCCGCGCAATCCATTAGATTTTGTCCGGCATAGCCAATCATCACTCGCTCAAAGGCCGCTTTGGCCGCCTTCATCTGAATTAAAACAGAAAAACAATCCTTGTCTTTTTCTGTGAGCATCTTTTTGATTCCCTCCAGTTGACCGATAATATTATTGATCAACTGTTCATTACTTTTTGGCATATTTTTTCATATTATTATTTAGTGTTTTAAAGTCTAGCATACACCCCCTGGGGGTGTCAAGGGTTTGGATAAATCTTTTTAAGAAAAATAAAAAACACTTCCCAGTTAAGCGGAAGTGTTTTTTAGTAAACGCGTAAGCTACAAAATTACATAAAGAGTCATTTCGAAACTCGCAAACTATTCAAGACCACTGAAACTGAACTGAAAGACATCGCCATAGCGGCAATAGCGGGCGTGAGAAAACCTGCCATCGCCAAGGGAATTGCCACAATGTTATAAAAAAAAGCCCAAAAGAGATTTTGCCGGATTGCCCGGAAAGTTTTGCGAGAAATGAGAATTGCTTCCACTACTTTTTTGAGATTATTCTCAAGCATCACAATCTGCCCCGCTTCCTTGGCAATATCCATCGCACTGCCCATCGCAATTCCCAGATCGGCTTGAATGAGGCTCGGCGCATCATTGATTCCGTCACCCACAAAAATTACCTTCTCCCCCTGCACCTGAAGCCGACGAATTGCCTCCAATTTTTCATGGGGCAAAACATCCGCAATCACGTTCTCAATGCCTAATTTTTTAGCCACCGCCTGCGCCACAGCTTGGCGATCGCCGGAAATCATTCCCACTTTCAGTTGCATTCCCTGGAGAGTTGCGACAACCTCCCTCGCCTCATCGCGAATTTCGTCTTCGATCAGAAACGCGCCAAGGACCGCACTGCCTCGTGCCACAAATAAAAGCGCGCCAGCTTGATTTTTTGGAGCAGTTTCCATCTCCGAAATCCAGGAACTTCCCAAGTCGTTTTCGGCCATAATTTTTGCATTACCTAAAAAAACCGACCTCCCTAAATCATCCACGCCAGAAAGACCCTTGCCTTTATATTCCTTCATATCCTTGATTTCTTTTTTCTCGGCAAAAATATTCAAACCATGCACATAAGTTACGATGGCTTTTGAATAAGGATGATCAGAGCTCAGCGCCAGACCATAGGCAATATCCAAAAGATCAACCTCGGACGTTTCCACTTCATAATTTCTAAATAATTCCTTTACTGCCGGCTTACCTTTAGTTAGTGTTCCGGTTTTATCAAAAATAACCATCGAGATATCTCTAATTCTCTCAAAACTTTCTCCGCTTTTAAACAAAATTCCCTGCTTGGCGCCCCGACCTGCCCCCACCATAATCGCCGTCGGAGTGGCAAGGCCAAGCGCGCAAGGACAAGCGATAACAAGAACGGACACGGCATAAATTATCGCCTGAATACCCCTTTCTGTCCCAAAAAACCAACCAAGAAAAGTAACCAAGGTAAGCACGAGCACTACCGGAACAAAAATCCGAGCCACCTTGTCAACTAGTTTTTGGATTGGCGGCTTTGAGTTTTGCGCCTCTTCGACCGTCCGAATAATTTGAGCGAGTGCCGTGCCCTCCCCCGTCTGCGCTACACGCACCTTAAGGATTCCATCTTCATTTAACATTGCGCCAAACACATAATCCCCCACTTTCTTTTCCACTAACAGCGACTCGCCCGTAAGCATCGACTCATCAACTGCCGACTCACCTTCCACGATATAGCCATCCAAAGGAATTTTTTCTCCCGGCCGTACAACTACCACGTCACCAATCTTAAGTTCCGAAATTTCGATTTCTTTTTCTTCTCCACTGACCAATATCCGCGCCCGCTTAGCGCCCAATTCCATCAGCCGTCGCATCGCTTCTCCGGTTTTTTGCACACTTTTGTCTTCTAGATATTTTCCTAAAAGAATAAACATCACGATCACCGCTGCCGTTTCAAAATAGTCTTTCTGTCCATGAAAAACCGCCCAAAGACTGAAAAAATAGGCCACAAGCGTTCCCATCGAAATCAGGGTATCCATATTCGCTTCTCTCTTTTTCGCTTGCCGATAGGCCATCCGGTGAAATGGCCAGCCCAAAACAAAAACCACCAGCGTTGCAAGAGCAATATGCACCCACATCACAAAATCAATCCCCGAAATCAAAAATCCGGATTCAATTTTGAAAAACATTCCCACAATGATTGGCAAAGAAAAAAGCACCGACAGCGCAAGACGAACTTTCACATTACCAAAAAGCTCATTTTTATACTGAGCATATTTATTCACTATCTGATATCGGCGAGAATGCCCTTGGGCAATTCCATAGCCGTTAGCTAAGATAATTTTTTTTACATCTGCCTCACTAAGCAATTTGTCATCATATTCAACGAGCGCTTTTTTGGTTGCAAAATTAATCGACGCTTTTTTGGTTCCCGGCGTCCTAGAAAGCACCCGCTCATTACTCGCCACGCAACTAGCGCAAGTCATTCCGGTGATTTCGAAGATGATTTTTTTCGTTGGCATATATTTCTATGTACAGGCTCTAAGAGCCCGTAGCAACGGGCTCTTAGAGCCTGAATGTTATTACTCTACAATAAATTTACCACGCACCATGCCCATCCAGCAACTGAAAGGAATTTCTCCCGCATTGTCGGGCGTAAAATTGACAATATTGTCCCCAGAACTTAGGCTTTGCGAAATGCCAAGACTCGGCACAATAATTTTATTTGTACAGCTTGTCACACTATCTCCTTTTATCACCCACCGCACCGGGACACCTTTTTTGATTTTGAGTATGCTGGGGGAGAATCCCGCGTTTGTCACATGCATTTCCACCACTTGCTCCGCCACAGTAGCATCATTATTTTTAGTTTGTGCTTTTTGATTATTTTGATTGCCAAAGATATTGCCTGATGCACCAACCAAAGCTAGGCCGGAGTTGAAAGTATAGAAAGCAAAGATTATAATCAGCATTCCGGCTACCTTTTGAAAAATCGCTGCGTTCTTGCTTTTACTCCAAGTAGTTGTCACGCCCAATGCAAGAAGTGATGGTACGGTGCCAAGCGCAAAGAGGAACATTCCCAATCCTCCGCGCATAAAACTGCCAGAGGCAAGTGCCAGAATTTGCATACTTTGTGTGAAGCCACAAGGCAAGAAAAAACTCAGCACGCCCAAAAGAAATGGCGCAGTCGGATTTTCTGATTTTTTTAGCCTACTCCATGGCGCGGTGAAAAATCTTGGCATCCGCATTCCCAAACTGGCAATATCAGGAAAAAGTCCCAAAATATTCAGTCCTAGAATTGCCAAAACTACTGCTATAATTATAGTATAGATTGCAACAAAATTTCCACTAATATTTATCCCTCCACCAATCGCACCAAGCAGTCCACCAAGCACGAAAAATCCTCCCAGTCGCCCAAAATGGAAAAATAGATTTGACTTCACCGCGCCACCCAAAAAGCCACTTTTTTCTCCTCGATATTTTTCTGAAAAAGCAATTACCACCGATCCCACCACAATCAAGCAACTAGAAACAGAAGCAACAAGCCCAATCAGAAAGGCCGTGCCAAAATCAGCGCCAGAACCAGTCACGCCGATTTTTTGTCCAAGAGCAGATTCTTGAAACAGCTGAAAAGTCAAAATTATAAGCACTACAAAAACGATCGCCCAAAACCAAGCTTCCCAGGAACCCTTTTTTGCTTTCTCGACTGGAGTAATTTTTTGTTCAGTTGCTACATAGCCAAATTTTTTCACAATATCTTCCACAGTGGAAAATTCCGGCTCAATTTTATCATAATCCAACTCAATAACCCCTCTCTTGCGATCCGCCCGAACGTGCACAACATTGGGAATATTCAAAAGCTCGTCATCAAGCAGTTTTTCACAACTGACGCAATGCATGCCTTTGATATAAATTATTTTTGTTTGCATATTCATCCCCCACCACTTTTTCGCTCGCATTCGCGACTTAGGGTGAGTAATTATTGAATTAATTTTTTGTTATAAACTTATAGTAGTATTTCATGAAAACATTTAATTATTAAAAGCGGAAAAGTGGTGGGGGATAAATTTTACTTAGACATCTTATTGAGTTGCAAAATTTCATCAATCATCGATTGTTTCCTTTTTTCATTCGTCCCCTTCATCGCATTCATAAAACAGCTACTAAGATGGCGCGCCAAAAGCTTGTCATTGGCCGATTTCAAAAGCCCCATAACCGCCAAGTTCTGTTGCATAATCGAAACGCAATATTCCCCCTCCTCCACCATCAAAATCACTTTCGCCAAATGCGTCCGCGCTTTTTTGAGCCCAATCAAAATTTGCTCATCTTCTTTTTGCATCATATAGTTTTAAAATTGAAAATTTAAAATTTTAAATTCCGCCTTAGCGGTCTACCTCCCCCCTAGGTATAATATACGCCCCGCAAAAAATACTGTCAAATGAAAACTCGGCTCCTGGAATATTACCCAAGAACCGAGCCTAAAACAAACAAAAAACATTTTTCAATCGATCATCTCCTTAATCAGGGTTTGCCCGATTACCAAGGCATCTTCGAGTGACGTTCCCAGCTTTTCTGATATCTCACTAGCCTTTTTTATCGATATCCCTGATTTGTTGGGATATTTTTCGGGATATTTCAAATAATGCCAAGAAGCAACATTATAGCTAACCTTCTTGGCAAACTTCCCTTCCGTTGGTTTGCGACCATTGGCTTTCTCAATAACAATCCAACGACGATAAGCAGCAGACAGAAAAGCCAAGAAGTACCGAGCGACATCCTTGTCTTCTTTCAGATTTTTCATCCCAAGAGGAATCACGCTCAATCCTGCCAACTCTGGTTTTTCGGATGGCGGATCTTTTTTCTTCTGGATAGGTGCCTCTTTTCGATTGCTCTCTGCTCTGCGCCTCAGGGCTTCCCGAGCAATGATCGTTAAAATCAGCAAGGGAATTTTTTCATTTACGCCCTTTAGCGTTGTGAGAGTTTTGGCGAGCTCACGTGGATGACAGGATATATGACCTCGAAAATTGGACGAAAGAAGCTTGTCCGCTATAGCAAGAATTACCACCTCTTCTTTTCTGCTGGGAACATGAGATCCTTCTGGATGAATATTAAAGTTGTGATTCAGCTTTGCTAGATAGGTTTTTAAGGCCAATATTCCCTGTTCCTTAAACTTTTTATAGCAACCGCCACACATCCACTTCCTGTCATCTTTTGGTTCTTTGCAAAATGCACAGACCCATCGATTTTTCGTCACACCACAAACCATTGCAACTGCAACATTATGCCAAATCATCATCCCAGGCATAATTTCCACTTGTCTGTCGGGCAGAGAAACCACTTCTTTAGGTGTGCTGATTTCTTTGATCGCCTCAACTTCTTGCAAGACAGGCGTTTCTATCTTCGCCACCTGTATTTCCTGAATCGCTTCCGGAACTTTTTCTTCCAGAACTTGAATCTCAGTGATTTGTTCCGCCGAAACAGGCAAATCATCAACGGGCATTAGCTTTTTTTTCGATTTCTTTTGATTATGCCCATTTCGCTTACCCCAAAGCAAAGAAAGATTTTCGCCAATCATCTTTGCCCAAAGATGAGGCCTGTCAGGAGATATCTTTCTTCCGATTTCAGCTTTTACCAAACTTGTTCCCATCTCGCCATAAAGACCGAGACAAGCCGAACAGATTAATCCCCTATCCTTTGGCCCACCACACAGGGGACAGCTATATTCTCGCTGCCTTCTTTTATGAGCCATGTCCTCTATGCTCTCCCAATTAACAACGATGGGCACGCATCCTGTTCCTGAAACCTGCGCCAATGTCATGAAAAACCTCCTTTCGCATAGTTATGCGCTTAGAATTGTTATATATTTGTAATCATTGAGTGTTTGGAAGGTGCTGGTTATTAACTCTATAACAAATAAATTCATAATGCAAATTAGGCCTCTATCTGAGCTTAACTACTGTGTAGAGATAAAAAAGAGGCTCCGTAGCCTCTTCTAATTTTCTCACTTCAACAAAATCACCCCCACCGCAGCAATAATGGCGCCAAAAATTTTGAGTGGGATTTTTTCTCTTTCTCGCAAAAAAATAACTGCCAAGATTACCGTGAGAATAATTTCAGCGCGAAAGAGTGGCGCCATCTGTGAAGCATTAGCGCCCTTGTTCAAAGCTACGTAATAGCAGACTGCTTGAATTCCATAGAAAAAACAATACAGCGACAAATTTTTGACGTAAGTCGCATTAACATAGCTTTTGAGTTTAGTGACTACTCGTGGATTAAAAAGCAGAAGAATTATTCCTGGTAAAAGCGACATCACTGGTGTATATGAAACGGCGTCATAGGTTTTCAAAATATGCGTATCACTAACTACTGCTACTGCATAACATGATCCACCGAGTAGCGCCAGCCACATTCCCCACTTTCCCGACAGTCCGGTTTTTTTCTGAACAATAATAATTGCGATGAGAATTAGCGCTGTTCCCAAAACTTGTCGCAAAGAGAATGGTTCGCCCAAAAAGATGATCCCTCCGGCAATCGTGATGATTGCGCTAAAAGCCGTGAGAATTACCAATTCTGAGGCTTCAATTTCTTTGATTGCTTTGAAAATTAAAAATGTTCCGGCTGCATAGAACACGGCGCTGTTGAGGAAATAGAAAGGAAACTGAGAAAATGGCGGCGCGTGAAATCCATAGAAAAAGGCAAAAACACCGGTGATGAGCGTCAGCACGAGTTGAAAAAAGATTCCCGCCGCCAGTGGGTCACTCTCAGTTTCTCGCATCGCCAACTTTTGATAGACATTAGCAATCGCGATAGCGAAAATTGAAATTAGTGCGAAAATAAACCAGGTCATTTATTTGTTTCAGCTAATATATTTTTTAGTTCAGGAACGATATCGTCAATTTTGTCATATTCAATTATCAAATCAGCAATACCCTTTGCGGTGTCTTTCAGTAGAGTCCCTTTCTTCGCGATCACAATTATTTTTTTGCCCATCGAGAAAGCCATCCCGGCTTCAATAGCGCGACCGGTTGATTTATCCGTGAGATCAATGAGCAATGCATCGCAACCACTTATTTCTTGCTTTGCGCGTGTCATCAATTCTCGTGAGTCATCAAAAATTTTTTGATAATTTTCAACGTCTCGAATAAAACAAAAATCTTCGAAACCAGCCTCTCTCACTAGGTTGCAAAGATGTTCTATTTCTAATTTGTTTTTTCCTTGGTTGAATTGGAAAGTGATAAATAGTTTCATAAGTTTATGCTAGAGAATTTTGTGACCCACTTTAATATAATATCCGCGAAAGCTTTTTCTTGCTTATCATAGTTTAAGTCATTTTTGCCTATTTGACCATCCCCAAAATCAGGATTCCCCCAATTGCTAGTCCCGCTGAAAACAGCTTCCTTATTATGCCTTCAGTATGCTTCAAAACAAAAAACTCAAACAAAATAATCAAAAATATCTGCGCATTATTTATCGCATCAACGCGCCCGACTTCCCCTCCAAATTGATAGGCAGTAAATGTGAAAAAATTAAACAAGAAATACCCAACGCTAGAAATAATAATTGGCCAATATGCGCACAGTTTTTTCCCCTTAATAGAATTGACCACATCTCTACCGCCCAAAACGAATCCCCATAACGCAACCATAAAAAAGGCCCAGAAGATATATACTAGCGGGTGTATATTGGATGTTACTATACTTTTATCCAGTGTATAGCAAATACCAAAAATGAACCCTGCCACCAAACCATAGAAATGATTTTTCTCTAGAATAGTGTTTTTGTAATTTACTACAACAATTGCAACTAGGACGAGGCTGGTTCCTAGAAACTTTAAATAACTCATTGATTCAGAAAAAAACGCGATGCCAAATAATGTTGAAACAATAACTGAAAAAGAAACAAAAATTGCAGAAATACTAATATTTCTCACCCTAAAACTCTTTAGGTAAAAGACCATTCCGATAGAAGCAATGAGTGTCACAAATAGAACTCTGGGAAAAATTGCTTGATCAAAAATATAAAAAAGCTGATCTGAGATTCCAAGCATAAAGAGAAAAGGCATTGCTATGACCGACTGAATTAGAAAAGTCAAAACGGCACTCGTCCTTTCGCTAAATGCATTTTTTTTATTCAATAAGTGTTGTTGAGTCAACTCTGCTGCTGCCAGGGCAAAAATTGAAAAAATACTAAAAGTAAACCAAGTCATTTATTTCGCAATAATCATCAATTAAACTTCTTCCAAACTCCCTCGGAAACTATCTCTATTTTATCATCTACTACTTTAATCGCTGAGTTGTCATCAAGGGCATAGGAAGTCTCTGGGAATTCCTTGGCGATCTTTTCGAGATTTTCTAAGTTTACTTTTGGGAAATCGGAAGAATTGAGATGTGGCATAAACATAAAATCAACCAACCCCAAGCTCTTGTTCTTATTATATTCGTCAATATTTGTGGAGTAGTATAATTTTCCTGAAAATCTTGGTCCCGCAATCATGCTTCCAGCGCTAATTCCCACATAAACTTTAGTTTTGAGCAGTTCAGGCAGCAACTCTTTCAAGCCAGATTTTTCCATCCAATGCATCAAGTGATATGTATTTCCACCCTCAAACAAAAATACGTCCGCCGCCTGAAGTCGCGGAAACCACAAATCTTTCGGAAGCGCGGAGATATCTACAATATCAATTGACTTAAAACCAAGTTTTTTAAACCCAACCATATGATCAATTACCCAACCTTTATCCCCGTCCTCAACATTAGACGCCGTTGGGATATAGGCCAAACTGAGTTCTGAAAATGGCTTTCCCGCCAAATCCAAAAGCACATTGGAAATTGATTGATTGGTGAATCCTTCGGATGTTAGTAGTAGTTTCATAAATTTATTTTAGTAGTCTCTATCGCCCCAATCCTAGCATCATTTTGGCATATAATCAATTTTTAGAAATCCACCTCGCCCTAACCCTCTCCTTGGTAAGGAGAGGGAACAAAATGCGGTTATTATTGATAATTCCTTGCTTTATTTGAGCCATCGAATCCATCGCCAAATTTGGTGAAGGCATAAATATATTATCAAAAAACACC
>Ga0172379_10006889_pt1 | contig 15001 bp, 17 predicted proteins | sample GrowelOW334metaG_FD_119756 | JGI IMG/M metagenome (GOLD analysis project Ga0172379, IMG submission 119756) | Groundwater microbial communities from an aquifer near a municipal landfill in Southern Ontario, Canada - Groundwater well OW334 metaG | ecosystem: Environmental > Aquatic > Deep...
CCTTTGTAATCGTTTCTTTTTTTCCTTGAATAATTTTCTCTACTATATAAGGCTTTACCAGTTTTCCGCCATTGGCAAAAGCGCAAAATCCGCTCACAATTTGAATCGGCGTCAATTCAATTCCCTGCCCGAAGCTTGCAGTGGCAAATTCAACGTCCATGCCGTTCTTTAAATTTTCGTTGCGCGAATAAACTTCTCCCTGCAAATCAATGCCAGTTTTTTTTGTAAATCCAAATTTATCAATATAATTTAAATAGGTTTTTCTGGGTATTAGCTGTGAAACGAACACGGCTCCCGTGTTAATTGATTTTTCCAAAACCTCCACCATTGTCCGCTCGCCATATTTTTTTCTGTCAATTATAAATTGTTTTAGTGCCAACCTTTACAAAGCCTTGGTCTGTGAATGTTGTATTTGGAGTTAATTTTCCTTCGTTTAAAGCGATGGCCATTGTAAAAGGCTTTAATATGGAACCCGGCTCAAAAAGTTTTTGTATAGCCGAGTTTTGAAAAATGAAAAAGTTTTTTTCTTTTGAATAATCATTAGGATTAAACGACGGAAAATTTGCCAGAGCGATAATTCTTCCCGAATCAGGCTTTATAACTATTATTTGGCCTGTCTGTATGTCTAATTCTTCTTTGGCTTTTTTTAACAAAGACTCTGCTTCAAATTGAATATTATAATCAATCGTAAGATAAAGATCTGATCCGTCTAAAAAATTTTCTTCTTGATTGGAAAAAATCAGATCTAGCCCTCTTTTTTCTTCTTTAATTCCCGATTTTCCTTTTAAAATATCTTCATAATATCCTTCTAGGCCATATTGACCCATTCCGTCTCCGCCCAAAAACCCTATCGCGTGAGAGACTAAGTCTTCTTGGGGATAATATCTCGTTTGGTCGTTGCTCCAATAAAGACCGTCCAGGCTTAATGTTTTTAACTTATCTAATTCTTCAGAGGATATTCCCTTTTTTATAATAGAATAAGGATTTCCCCCTTCTATTTTTGAAAAAACCAAATCATATGGCTCATTGATGCTTTTTGACAAAATTTGAGCAAAGTCTTCTTTCTTTTCTATCTCTTTCAATGTTGCCGTTATAGTCCAGCTGTCTTTATTTATCGCCAGGCTTTTTACTTCTCCTTTTCCTACGGCCCCCTTACTCTCCTGGCTGCTTTCAAAAAAAATTTGTCCCCTTGATCCTTTTACATCCTGAAACCCAACCCGTTGTCCCAGTGCTTGCGCCTGATAATATTTATGATTTAATATTTGCAAAAAAAACAAGCGGCTAACAATAGCTGCCCCTATGATAAAAATAATAAACATTATTATATTTATTCTCCAGTTTTTCATGCAAAAGAAGTTAATGCCCCGTCATTGCTCGATTATTTTACGGCGGCAAAAGAGTTATCAGAGATTTGTATTTGTATATATTTTACTTCTTTAACTTTTTCAAAAACTAACTCTTTGGTTTTTATTTCCAAATTTCCTAAAAATCCGCTCTTTGCGAAGCCTACTTCCAGATTTTTATTTTTTTGCAAAAGTGCATCGGTTTGTCTTTCGTAATTTTTTATAAAATAAGCTCCTCTTGTTAATTCGTTAATTGAATATACGTAAAAAAACAACAAAAACATAATCATAATCAGGCCTGCAAAGCAAAGAATATTCCAATTTAATTTTACAGAAGGAAGCCTTAAAAGTCCTGGCCCTTTTTGCGCCTTGCTCTTAATATAAAGATGTTTTAATGTTGCTATGTCCATATTAAATTTTAATCGCGGCTCTTAACTTTGCAGATCTGGAACGAAAATTTTTATTCAGTTCTTCAGGATCCGCTGTTATCGGCTTTTTAGTTAATATTTTCACCCGGTTAAATAATTTCGCCTCTGGCGAAATTACCGCTTCGCGGTATTTAACTGGGTAAATTGCTTCTTCTTTTTGTTTTTCTCTAAAAAAGTTTTTAACGATTCTGTCTTCTAAAGAATGGAATGAAATTATTACCACTCTTCCGCCGGGAGATAAAACCGAGATGATTTGCGGTAAAACTTCAATTAAATTATTAAGTTCGTCGTTAACTGCAATTCTCAAGGCCTGAAACGCTCTTGTTGCAAAATGCGTTTTGCCATATTGAAATTTAGCAGGAATGGCTTTTTTAATAATTTCCACTAATTGAAAGGTGCTATTAATTTTCTTTATTTTTCTTTCTTCTGTAATCTTATTCGCAATCTGTCTGGCGAACCTTTCCTCTCCGTATTCTTTAAAAATTCTCTCTATTTCTTTTTCTGGCCAATTATTTACAATCTCCTCCGCCGTCAAGTTTGGGATTTGGGATTTGGGATTTGGTATTTCGCTATTGTATCTCATATCCAGTAGCTCGTCTTTTTGGAAAGAAAATCCTCTTCCTGCTTCTTCCAGTTGCTCTGACGACATCCCAAGGTCTAATAAAATTCCGTTTACTGTTTTAAAATTTACTTTTTCAACTATGTCTTTTAAATTAGAATACGAATCATTTACTAAAACTATCCTTTCTTTAAAATCAGCCAATTGCAGTTTTGTGTTTTCTACCTGTTGAGGGTCTAGGTCTATGCCAAGAATTTTTCCTTCAGGCCCTGTTTTTTCTAAAATTAATTTAGAATGCCCTCCCTGGCCGATCGTGCAATCAATAAAATTTTCATTTGGCTTCGGATTTAAATATTCTATAACTTCTTTTGTAAGAACCGGAATATGCATAAATTTAAATTCCCAATGGTCCTAATTTTGAAACAATTTCTTCTATTCCTTTTTCCGCTTTCTTTCTGTACTCTCCCCATTTTTCCGAATCCCAAATTTCTAATCTGTTTGAAAGACCGCAGATAACCACGTTTTTTTTAAAACCTGCGTAATTTTTTAAATAATCCGGAATAAGTATCCTGCCTAATTTATCTAAAGAAACTTCCGTTGCTCCTGCCAATATAAATCTGGGAAGAGATCTCGCTTCTGTTTGCGAAATTGGCAAGTTTCCTAATTTTTCTGACATTATCTGCCATTCTTTTTGCGTATAAACAACTAAACAATTTTCAATGCCGTTTGTTATTATTACTTTATCTCCCAGCTCCCCTCTAAACTTAACCGGAAGGGCTAATCGTTTTTTATTATCAATTGTGTGTTCGTATTGACCTATTAGCATAAAAATTATTCATTATTAAATATTCCCTCCCAGCCATTGGAATTTCTATACAATTCTATCCTTTTCCCTTGGGCTTAGGATATTAACCTCGCCTATGCTTGGTTTTGAGTTATTCACAGCAAACTTGATTTATCCCACATTTATCCACATATACCCACTACAACTCATTTATACCCTTTTTTATGGCCATCGGTCAACACTTTCCCCACATTGCCTATTTTGTTCGTAAATAGACGTATTTGTCCACAATTAATCCACACCCCAAATTTAAAATATTGTCGCACAATAGAGATTTAACACAAAAAATCCAATTAAAATAGAGCCTAAAACAGATAAAAAACTTACATCATATTTTTTGTTATAAATGTTTTACGTTTAGTATAAAAAAAGCCGAACCATTAGGTTCGACTTATATCACAACCCGAAAGCCATGATACGTTATTTTTTTTCAGCCCGTTTTATAGTTATCAAAAAGGATTTAATTCTGTCCGTAATTTCTTGTATTTTTTCAACAATTCTTTCATGGTCTTCTTTGTCGCGAAACTGAAACATCTTATCAAAATAGCTTTGTTGCATTTCTTTAAAAATTTCCAGTTCCCGTCTCATTCTTCCAATAAAACTGCAGAGGACGAGGTAGTCGTCCCTAGGGCTTCTTCTCGGATTACCGACTTTAAAGCCTATTTTTTCGGCTCGACGTCTAATAAGATTTCTAGCCTGATTAAGCTTTAGCTTGTCTTTGACAATTGTGTCCGCAATTTTTTTTTGCAGATCTAAAGGAATATCGGCCAATAGTAGTGCTGTAGAGAAAGCCAATCGGCGATCCTCGGGAATTTCTGACGACATCATTTCCCGCACTTCGGGATCTAGCCGAAGAATTTTAATATGCTGATAAACCCATGGAACGGATTTGGCAAAAATTTTCGCAATTTCAATAACAGACACATCGTTATCGCGAAAACGTTGAATAGCAGTAGCAATTTCCAATGGTCCGTGTTCTGCTCTGCCAAAATTAGCAACAACAGAAATTAAAAATTGTTCTTCTGCGCTTTTTACCTCTATTACAATGACCTTCATGCTATCTTTTCCGGCCATAGTAAGGGCATGCCACCTGCGCTGACCGTCAATCAATTCATATTTTTCTGGGCAATGATTGCCGCTGATTTCTTTTACAAAACCGGGAACTTTTTGGCCTACAGCTGATATGCTTTCTGCCAATTCTATTAATTTTTGTTGATCAAAATATTTTCTTGGCTGATCTGGAAATGGCCTTATAAAAGATATCGGTACTAGGATAACTTCTCCAAGTTTTTCAATCTTGGATGCCGTAATCTCGACTTTGCTCATTGTATTCTTCTTTCTCGTTAGGGATTAAAGAGCTAAAGAGTCTCTAATTTTTTGTAAAGCACGAGAATGTATCTGAGAAATCCTGCTTTCGGTCAAACAAAGCACCTGCCCAATCTTCCACATTTCAAAGTCATCTCTATAATAAAGCGTAATAACAACCTGCTCTTCTTCTGAAAGGAAAGATATAAGTTCTAAAAAACCTTCATTTTTAGAAAGCTCTTCTTCCGGTATTAATTGTTTAGAATCTTGAAGATGTTCTAAAGCAAGACAGTCTCTTGCAGTCGGGTCTTTTTCACCGCCTCTTTCTCTTGGTATTGTCACTATGTAGAAAAAATGTGCGATATGAGCATTCCCTTCTTCTTCTATCTTTTCTGCTTCTTTTATAGAAACCCCAAGGTAGCTTGCAATCTCTTCTGGGGTTGGTGCGTGGCCATTATCATTTCCACTCTGGCGCTTAATCTTCGTTATAACTTTTTGATATTTTTTAGTTCGAGACCGCACAAGACGTGATACCCAATCCATTTTACGTAACTCGTCAATCATGGCTCCCCTGACTCTCGCAATGCAATAAGTCTCAAATCTAACGCCACGAGAAAGATCAAAATTATCAATGGCATCCATAAGGCCAAATGTACCAGCCGACACAAGGTCGTCCAGCTCAGCATTAACTGGAAGCCTCTCTTTAAATTTCCACGCAACTAATTTTACAAATTCTAGGTATTTTTCTATTAATTTGTTTCTAAGCCCCAAATCTTTCGTCTTTTTGTATTTCTTCCATAGGGAAGAAATACCGTTTGACTCCGTTTCCATAGACATGTCTTCCCCCTTTTTGAGTACGGGTTGATGTTAATATTTTTAAGGTGCAAATACTAAATCGTAATAACTCTATCACTAACCGCTTATTTTTTCAACTCTAAAATAAAGGCCGGACTTGTCTCTATGCTTCTTTACCGCGTTATTCTATGCCTTTCTATAACCATTTACTGCGTATTTATCATATATTTGCCGCACAATAAAAATATTACACAAAAAAAGACCCGCCTTAGCGGGGCTTAAAACAGGCATGTCTGAAAGATTTACTTAGCAGAGTTGGTTTTTACTACTTCAAAGCTTACAGAGTCAATTTCAATTTTATCTCCTTTTTTAATTGTTTCTGAGATTAAAGCTTCGGCAATATTGTTTTCTACTTTATCCTGGATTACTCTTCTCATTTCCCTGGCGCCAAAAGCCGGTTTATAAGAAAGACTAACGATTTTTTCTTTTAACGGTTCTGTAATTTCAAAATCAATTTCTTTTTCTTTCAGATTTTTTTGAAGGCTTTTAAGCATTAATTGAGCTATACTTAAAAGATTGTCTTTAGTTAATGGATTAAAAATTATAGCGGCGTCAAAACGATTAATAAACTCAGGCCTGAATACTCCTTTTTCAAAAAGAGAATTAAAAAGCTTATCTTTATCAACTTTGTTTCCCGATTCAACCTCTTTAAATATAGTTTCAGCGCCGGCGTTAGAAGTGCATATTATTATAGTATTTGTAAAAACAACTTTTCTTCCCTGGCCGTCAGTAATATGGCCTTCGTCAAGAACCTGTAAAAATAAATTTAAAATGTTTGGGTGGGCTTTTTCAATTTCATCAAGTAAAACTAAAGAAAAAGGAGTTTCCCTAACAGGGGTCGTTAAAAGCCCCTGCATTTCCACCGGGCTGACAGATCCGATTAACCGAGGAATGTCTGAAATCGCCTGAAATTCCGACATATCAATTCTAATCATTTTTTCTTCTGCTTCAAAAAAACCTGCTTTTTTGGAATTTTTTGCGGTTCTTCCTCCAAAATAAATTTGAGCTAAAGCCTTTGATGTTTCCGTTTTTCCAACTCCTGTGGGCCCTAAAAATAAAAATGTTCCCATTGGCCTTTTTTTAGACCCGATGCCCGCCCGGGCCCGGCGCATTGCAATAGATATTTCTTTTACTGCTTCTTCCTGATTTACTATTCTTTGGTGGATTAAATTTTCTAAATTAAGCAAAACTTCTTTTTCCTTAAATTCCATTTTTCCTATGGGTATTTCTGTTTTATCGGAAATAATTTTAGCAATATGGTGAGGTAAAATAACTTTTTCTTTTATGGTTTGAACATAAACAACCGCTTCATCTAAAATATCTATGGCTTTTTTGGGAAAAGGCGTGCTTGGAAAATATCGGGCGGTTAAATTTACTATTTCACGAATAGCTGGATACAAAATTAAAATTTTATATTTTTTCTCAAACTCCAAGGCCGAATTTTGTAAAATTCTTATTGTTTCTTCTTCTGAAACCTCTGATACCTCTATTTTCCGAAAAAAATCAGCAAAGGAAGAATTTTTTTCAATGTTTCTATGAAGCCCGTCGTAAGAGGTAATTCCTATAAACTGAAAGCTGGGTATGGGCAGATATTTTGACAAAATGCCGGATATATCAATCATTCCGGGTTTTTGAATATCTTGCCCGACAAAATTTTGAAGATTTTCAATCGCTAAAATAACATTACCGGCAGTAACCACTTCTTGAAATATTTGATCTAGGGTTGTTTCCAGTTTTTCCATATCCTGGATTCTTGAGATTAAAGATGTCATTTCTAACTCTACCACTCTTTTATCATTTAATTCCGGCAAAGATCTGCCCAAAAAACACTTTTGGGCAATTGCTTCAATAATACTTTTTCTTCCGGTGCCGGGTTCTCCCACTAACAAAACGTTTGACAATTTAGATCTAGACAAAATCATCTCTGTTTCTTCTATTTCTTTTGTGTGCCCGACGACTTCTCTAAAAGTCCACTTTTTAACTATATTTCTCCAATCAGTGGAAAACTGGTCCAAGGTAATCGTATATCCTGAAGCCCAATCTTTTCCCAACGACCCTTGTTTTGATAAATTTTCGTACGTCCAAAACTTTTTACTTAACTCTAAAACTTGCTCCGCGGAATCTAACCATGTGGCTATATTTTCAATGTCCTGCTCTTTTAAGTCGTAGTCAATTAAAACTTTTTTAAAAAATTCGTTTTTTCTGGCAAGCGCAATTAAAATTTCTTTTTCTCCGATCGTTTTATGTTTCTTTTCATTGGAAACAGATAGCGCTTCTTTTATAACGTCTTCAAAATCCTGAGAAAATGATTCTGCAAACACTTTTTGTCTTTGCTGTTTTTCTAAATAATTTTTTAAATCTGCTTGAAGCTTTGCAATGTCCAAGCCAAGCCTGGAAGAAAGCAACTGTATGTTTTTGCTTGTTTTTAAGGCTCCGTAAAAAAGCGCCGTTGAATTAATTTCTGAAATTTTTCTTTTTTTGCAAAACTTCATGGCTTCTTCTATTATTCCGGCTGATCCTATGCTTAAAAAGTCCGCCAAATTATATTTGTCCGAATTCAAAACCGCGTCAGAAAGCAATATCTTTATTTCCGGCTTTTTAATTTTTAGGTTTAAAAATAAATATACCTCCCAAAAAAATAAAAACAGAGCCAAAAAAAGAAGTTCTATTTTTATCGCCAAAGAACTCAAAATAAATCCCCAAAAAACTGCCGGAATTAAAAATATAGAAAGGGCGAATAAATACAAAAATAAATTATATAAAAATCCGGAAAATCTAAAAAGAAAAATTCTTTCTGTTTTTACCGCCCGATAAGCTTCTGTGTTCTTAATATCGAAGTTCATTTTATTTTGTTGATAGATTTTAAAAAATAAAAAAGAATAAAATTCCGCCCACTATAATAAAGGGTATTAAAACCCACAACAGTATTGCAACTGCTCCGGCAATAAGAATAACAATCTGCCCCAAAATTCCGACCACAATTAAAATAATTCTAAATAAAACTCCCAGGATTCTTGAAAAAACATTAGAAACCAGCGCATTAAAAAATTCTCCCACATCAAAACCTTTGGGATATTTCCACCCATATCTTTTCCACGGAGAAAAAAATGTTTTTAGAAGCAAATGAATTGAAAAATAATTTATTCCGAACAAAAAATAGTTGCGCCAGACTTGAATTAAAAAATCGGGCACTTCATAAAAATGCCACAAAAACCAGGAAATAATTATGTTTTGTTTTTGAGATATTTCCATAATATCTAATTATAAATTCAATATCGCTATTTAATTATTCTGCCTCCTATTCCGGCTATCTGCCCTCCGCCAAAAATTAAAATTCCAGCCAGGATTGACCAGCTAAATAAATTTAAAAGCTTGGTTAAGGTGTCTGCCGGAAGCATTTGGCCGAGCTGTTGTTTTATTAATTCTTCCACTTGTCCCTGTAAATCCAGCTTGTTAGTTTTTTTTGGCGCGTTCTCTATGCTTTCTGGCTTAAAAACCGTTGGAGGTAATGCCTTGTCTGTAAAAATGTTATAAGACTGAAACAAAGCAAAACCGATTATCAGCAACCCTCCTACTATTAAAGCATAACCTAAAATTTTATTTACCATATTATTTTTAAAAAATTTTACCGTTAATAATTTCGCGCCTTATTTCTTCGGGAACAGGGGCACGGAATAGAATTAGAATCATTTTAGCGGAGCGAATTAAGGCAAGATTCAAGGCGCGAGGAAACGAACCTAATGCCTATGCGCATTGTTCGCGACGAGCAACGAAGAAGACTGCCTTAATTCGCCCGCCCTTCGGGAAGCTAAAAAATGGCTGATTTCTGCGTTGCGACTTCGTCGGCGTATCCCAGAGGATACAACCTCCTTGTCGCAACTTGAAATCATTTACATTTTTTAGCTTCTAAAACTTGATCCTAATTCTATTCCGTGCCCCGGTGGAATTTCTTCGCCGGGCTTTGAAATGCCGGGGTATCTCCACGCGCTGATTATCTTTCTTAAATCTTTAACATCTTTATACATTATCCATATTTCTCCCGGAGCTTTTTTGGAAGAGCGCCAAGCGTTAGATAGGGTTACTTTTTTTTCTTTAAAAAATACTTTATTGGTTTTCATAACTGCCATGGTTCCTGGCACTATCCCCCGCTCTTTTCTTTCTGGCCTCGAAAGTATGCCTAACAATTTCTGCTTTGAAAGCCCGTACTGCTTCATTTTTATTTTTGAATGTTCTGTCCAGTGATTTTTTTTGAAAGAAATCGCCATAATTTTGTGGACGATGCTGGACTCGAACCAGCAACCTCTGCAATGTGAATGCAACGCTCTAACCAGTTGAGCTAATCGTCCTTTTGCTTTTGTATAATATTCATGTTTATTTATTTTACCATTTTTTAATAAAAACAAGCAATAAAAAAAACAGCCCCGCTTTGGCAGGGCTGTTTTTTTTATTCTTATTTAATCTCAACTTTTGCGCCGGCTGTTTCAAATTTTTTCTTGATTTCTTCTGCCTCTTCTTTCTTTACGTTCTCTTTTACCAATTGAGGGCCTGTTGCTTCAGCATCAACTAAATCTTTTGACTCTTTTAGCCCCTTTGCAGTAACGTCTCTTACAACCTTAATAACTTCTATTTTTTGAGCTCCTACTTCTTTTAATTCAACATTAAAAGAAGTTTTTTCTTCAGCGGGAGCAGCTCCCGCTGATCCTGCCGCCGCGGCTACCGGGGCTGCAGCTGAAACGCCAAATTTATCTTCTAAAACTTTTACTAATTCTGCCAATTCCACAATTGGCATTTTTTCTATTTCTCCAACTAATTTTTCAAACTTAGCTGGCACGTTTGCTTCTTTTTTTTCTTCTTCTGCCATGTTTATCGGGTTAAATAAAATCCTTCGGATTTTAATTTTTTGATAAAGTCAAAAAATTATTTAACCCGATGAATTTTTAAATTTATTATTAATAATATTAAATTAATTTTTTTCTTTATTTTCTCTTATTTTATCCAATACTCTCACAAAACTTGCTATTGGGCTTGAAAGTGAGCCGACCAATCTGCTTAATAATTCATTTCTCGACGGTATGGCTGCCAATGCCAAAACCCTGTCTTTTTCTATAAATTTATTTTCAAAAAGTCCGCCCAAAATTTTAAAATTTTCGTGTTCTTTAGAAAACTTATTTGAAATTCGAGCTGGTGCAATTTCGTCTTCTATGCCAAAAACCAAGGCCAATTGACCCGGAACGCTTTCTTTTATTTTTTGCCAAAAAGAAAAGTTAGACTGTCCAAAAGCAATTCTTACTAATGTTTTTTTAGCAATCTTTAAAGCGCATCCGGCCTCCTTTAAACTCTTTCTCAAGCTAAACATATCTTTTGAGTTTACCTTGGAAAAATCAACAAAAATCATTGATTTTTGTTTTGAAATACCCTCTTTTAAATCCTTAATTTGTTTTTCTTTTTGTTCTTTTGTTAAAGCCATGTGATTTTATGAGCGAAGCGAATAAAATCACTTCGCAATTTTAAGCCAGATATATCTTATACATTGGGGCTTAAATTGCGAAGATCTTTTATGTCTTGCTATTTATATGAGCGAAGCGAATAAAATCATCCAGCTTTCTTATGCTTTTATATCTTATACGTTGGGCATAAGAAAGCGGGGTTCATTTATCTTGATTAATTTTTAATAAAAAACTGCGGTTTTCAGCCACAGATAAAACAAAAAACGAGAGAATCTCTTTTTTGCCTCGATGGGACTTCTTCCCTTTTAGGACGCCCATTGTCTGTGGCTATTTAAGTTATATTTTATATTAATCTATCTTGTTTTATATGTCAACCCTTCACCTAAATTTTCGAAAAAATTTAAACGAGCGGCTAAGCTGCTTATCATTTACCTTAAATATTTTATCCGGGCAATATTATGTTTTTGCAAAGTTTCGCTAAAAATTGTTTTACCGTTAACGGCGGATAAATAATACCAATATTTCGATTCTGTCGGATAAATGGCGGCTAAAATAGAATCCATACCCGGATTTGAAATCGGCCCCAAGGGCAACCCTTTGTATTTATAAGTATTATAAGGAGAATCTATTCTGGTATCTGCTATTAATGCGCTTCTGTGATTTTTTCCTGTAATATAGTTGACCGTAGCGTCAACCTGCAAAGGCATTCCGGTTTCCAGCCTTTTCCACAATAACCCTGAAACGATTTTTTTATCTTCCATTTTTCTTACTTCTTTCTCAATTATAGACGCCATCGTAATTATTTCAAAAACTGATTTTTTTTGGGATAAAATTTCTTCTTTCAACTCCGGGGTAATTTTTTTTTCAAAATTAGCGAGGATATTTCTTAATATATTATTAGGCAACTCCCCTTCTGATATTTCGTAAGTATCCGGAAAAAGATATCCCTCTAAACTAACCGATCCCGGCAGTTCTGATAAAAAATTAAACTCATCTCTGTAATTTTGGTAGATCGAGTTTATAAAATCATCCTTGCTGCATATCTCTTTTTCTTCAAAATATTTAGCTATATCGTTTACATCCCACCCCTCAATAATGGTAATTTTGGCTTTTATTATATCCCCTTTTACAAATTTCTTTACAATTTCATGAACAGACATGCCCGGCGAAAAAGCGTATTTGCCTGCTTGCAATTTTGAATGCTGGAAAGAAAGAACAACGTAGGCTTCAAAAAAATACCTATTTTTAATTATCCCTATTTTTTCTAAATCCCATGCAATATCTTCGTCGCCTTTGCCTGATTCTGCAATATATTTAATTATATCGCGAGACCCCGGTTTTGCAGGCACATAAGTTTCCCACAACACAAAAAAACAAAGAACAAAAAGCAAAGAACAAAAAACCATTATTGCTGATTTTTTAATTTTTATCTTTTTAAACATAGTGTTTTTGTTATTTTTCACTGTTTGAAACTAACGGAACGAAAGAAAACCCTTGGAATTCTTTTTCTTCAAATTCATTTTTTGATTTTTTAATAAACAGCCAAATTGATGACTTAATCGGGCAAACTATTCTTCCTCCAATTTTTAATTGTTCCGTCCATGAATCCGGCAATTTGTCACCCGAGGCCGATGCTAATATTTTATCATAAGGGGCCTCTTTTGAATATCCCCTAGAGCCGTCTCCCAAAACAAATTCAACTGCTCCGTTTTCTATAAAACCATATTTAGAAACATTTTTTTCACCAAATTCTTTTAGTTCCGGCACAAGTTCAATTGCGATTACTTTACCGTTTTTAATTTGGGATTTATAATTTTGGATTTGGTTGGGGTTTGGGTATTGGGATTTGGGATTTCTCTTTTGGCTGATAATATCAGCCAAAAGAGCACTCGTCCAGCCAGATCCGGATCCCACGTCTAAAATTTTTTCTCCTTCTTTCGGCTGTAAAAATTCTAACATAAAAGCAACCACTAACGGCTGAGAAATTGTTTGCCTAAATCCTATGGGTAACGCCTCATTTAATTCAGCTAATCCCCCAACTTCCTCTGGTAAAAAATCTTTTCTTTTTATCTCTTTAAAAGCATTTATAATTCTTTCTGTTTTTAACCATCCGTCTTGAATTAAAAAATCAACTAACAGCATTTTTAATTTAAAATTTAAAATTTTAAAGCAGCTTTCCCTGCTTTAGCGCCCTGTCTATCTCTGTAGCTTTCTTTTCGCCTTCTTTGGTAAGCATAAATATCGTTTTAGGATCCCCTATTATCAATTTTTCATTTCTTAAAACGCGCAAAGGCCTGTCTATTTTTCTAGAATCAGGCCAAATCGGGTACCTTTGAAAACTTAATGTTTCTGGAAATAAAGTAAAACATTCTTTAATTAGTCTTTCAAAACTGCATTTTTCATTGTTTAAAATAACAGAATATATGCAAAACAAAATCAAATCATTAACGGAAAATTTTAAATTTTTAATTGTTTTGTTTTGCATAAAAATTTTTCAATTTAATATGCAGCTTTAAGCAGGCACTCCTAGAGGATTTTAGGACTTTGGACTGGGCTAAAGAAGTGCCGTATCCTGACGTAATGTTAGCACAAATTAAGGAATTCCTATAGCTTTAAATTTGAAAAACTATCCGTTATTTTGGTTGAAGAGTTATTAGTTTAATTAAGTCATCCAAAGTTATGCCCATACGAATTTGTTCTATAGCAAAATTTTCAATCAATTCGCTGTCAAATTCAAATTTATTAATCCTATCCCCAATAAATTTATCCGTTTCTCCTTTTTCTTTGTAAAATTTTATTTTTTTATCCTGCAATGTTTTTACATAATCAGCATATTTTTTTAGTTCTTCGTCTCCGCCCAAAACATTTTCATCTGTAAACATTTTAAACCCTGCCGTGTATTGTATCCTATGTCTTATCTCATGAACCGCGGTTTTTAAAAAAACTTCCTGTTTTGTTAATGCGCCATCCCCACACCTCCTTATCACTTCATCTGCCGAACCATCTACATATACAACATATTTTTCTTCCTTGTTTTCTGAAGCAGGAGAATAACCGGCTAATAATTTAGTATTTTTTGCCGCATTAAATTCCAGACGAATTCCTTTTAAATTTTCGACATTAGCATCAATACCAATGATGCAGGTCATTAGCTCTAGTACGGCATCAATATCTTTCGATTCCATTCCGTATTCTAATAATTGTTTTTTGGTCGCATCATAATTTGGGACTTCATATCTTTGAGACAAAAAATCAAACAAGGTTTCTGTATCATAAATTTCTTCTTTATTTTCTTGAGTTTCTAATTCTTGAGTTTCTAAAATTGGCTCAGTTTGTTTTGGCGTTTCCTCTGGTTGTTCTTGATTTTTAAATTCTCCTGGCATAATTTTTAGTATTGAGGTTCGATTCCTTTCGCCCTGATGTTGATTAATAAAGATTTTGATATAAAAATAGTCGGGAAACTTATCCTAAAATACGTACTTAACAATGCAGACATCCTCGGTCTGGAACATTGATTTCAGGAACAAATTAAGGGACCTCAGCGATCTCCAAAACGAGGCGTCTCGGTCTGGCTTAAGTATAACAAATTTAGGTAAAATTGGAAGATTTTTTGCGGGACTCCGGGAGTCCTGCAGCGGAGTCCAGTAAAACAAAAGAACCCTTTTCATGAGGTTCTTCTGCCAATTTCGTTGCTAAGCTCGCGACAGAACGATTATTAAATTTTAATCTGAATTGAAAATATTGAATATCCTGAAAGAATGATAAACGAGATAGAAAATTGTTTGAAATGAAAAGGCTAAACAGATTTTTATTTTTACACAGTTATAGTCGTATAAAAAGACCCCTGATCCCTTTTTCCCTCTAAGTGTTCCATGAAATGCATTTTAACATCAGCAATAGATTTTAAGATTAAAAAAAGCAAAAGAGCTATCTGTGCTCCCATTTGACCACCGATGACAGACATAATAAAAAATCCAAAAATTATTGTTATGTGCATGGGCACTATTCGCTGGTACGGTAAAACCATGAGTTTGGTAATATCTTGAATTTTGTTATCCTCTTTATAATTATATATAAACGAAAAAAGGTGGTTTATAAAAAAGACTGCCGAGGTAATTACTAGTAAGTTAAAATCTATTTTAGAAAAAGAGCCACGTAAAAATTCGTAATATCCGAAATGAAAAAAACCGTAATGAACCGTGAAAAAACCTGCCATAAAA
>Ga0172379_10006890_pt1 | contig 14999 bp, 11 predicted proteins | sample GrowelOW334metaG_FD_119756 | JGI IMG/M metagenome (GOLD analysis project Ga0172379, IMG submission 119756) | Groundwater microbial communities from an aquifer near a municipal landfill in Southern Ontario, Canada - Groundwater well OW334 metaG | ecosystem: Environmental > Aquatic > Deep...
CGGATCCGAGCGGGTCTTCTCCCTGGACGATCTGAAAAGATTATCAGAGTTCTGCCGCGACCGGTTTGTTGAAGTGTGCCCGAAGTTCGAGATTGGCGGCCATGCCGACTGGTGGCTTCTGGGCTATCATCCTGAACTGGCGCTGAAGGGCTATCCAAAAGAATCCGATGTCACTCATCCGGATCACAACAGGATCGTGTTCAACTGCATGCTGGACGTGATCGAGGCAATGAACGTGAAAATGATTACCCCGAGTACCGACGAGTGGTGGCATGGCAGGGATCCGGCGCAGACTCCTGACGAAGTTCTCAGAGGGGGCAAGACGTACGCTCAGTCGTTCCTCGATTTCCATGTTGAACTGGATAACTGGCTCAAGAAAAGAAATGTAAGGATGATGATATATGAAGACATGTTAAACCCCAGGCATAACGGTAAACGCTATGATGTTTACAAGGTGATAGATGAATTTCCTAAGGATGTAATTATCACTCAATGGGCTCCAAGCGACATTGCTGCCGCCTATTTCCTGGACAATGGTTTTGAAGTATGGGGCAGCGCCACTTCATACTGGACTTACGGGGAAAAGATGAAATCCAAGGTTGACGGCATGGGCTTTTCCACTTATAACTTAGGCACCGATTGGAAACTTTACCAGAAGTCATATTCAATCTATGAAATCTTTATGGGCGCCGACAATGCATGGAACATACTCCGGGAAAAAGAACAGTCCTTGATGGATGAGATAGCTTCAGGAAAACTTCCGGCTTTGCGTGAGATGTACGCGTTAAAGCCCAACCCCCCGGCGTCACCGAGAGTTATCCCTCTGGATATTCAGAGGCATATGAATTGTCCCTTTGCCGAGTTTCTCTGCAAAAAAGGCCAGGAATGCACCCTTCCTGAAGGAATGTATGATGCCGGAAACACACCTGCGATGTTTTCAAATCAGAAGATGAATTGCATTCTTCTCGGCAAAGGCAGGACAATGTCTGTGCCGGTCGGGAAAACCTGTTCATCTCTGATCTTTCTGCATACGCTTGCCGTAGATGAACAGACAGCAAAGGATTTTAACAGCAAGGGGCATTGGCGCTCCTGGCCTTACGGCTATATTGCCGGAGATTATCAGGTGTGTTATGATGACGGGACAGTTGAAAAACTGCCTGTGAGGCTTTTCTGGAATATCGGCATCGCGGACTCAAATCCGTTGTACCGAACCACCAACGACAGCCGCTATGTCATGCCGTTGAAAAGCCCGGACGGCGGATACAGGTTCCTCTATCAATGGGAATGGGTGAATCCGTATCCCGACAGGAAAATAGGGGAAATAACATACGTAGACAGCAATGAATTCAATTTCAAGATACTTCTCTTTGCACTCTCATGCAGAGACAGGAGATAAGGGAAAACCCCCAAGCCGAAATGTAAAAAAAACGACGAATGCGGCTTGCATACTGATTTATTCTGAATTATGATATATATCACAATAAATCATCAATTTGGCTCAAACTTGTAGACAGGTGTCGCTTAAAACCATGAAATTACCTGAAAAAGCAAAGAAAATGGTCGCCTACCTGAGGGAGCAGATATGCATTGGCGCATATCATCATGGGGCGAAACTGCCTTCAATACGCGATTTACAGGAACAGTTTTCCATTTCCTACACTTCGGCAATACGCGGAATTGATTATCTGTGCAGCGCAGGCCTTGCCGAGAAGCGTCCGAGAAGCGGGGTGTACGTCAAAACGCCACGCGGCACCGGAAAAAGCGCCAACGGCTACAAAATAGCGTTGTTTATTTCCGGTGAAAAATTATGCGAGATTCACAGCATATACTCGACTGTTTTCCTGGGGATACAGCGCATTGCAGAAGAAAACGGATATTCGTTGTCAATGAACTGCCTTCCGGTTTCAGAGGCGACTGCGGATCGGATTGCCGATATTGGCCAGGGCGCGGACGGGGTGATATTCCTCTCGGAATATGATGCTTCCATAAAAAAACTCCCTGTAGTCGTCCCCTCGGTGGGGGTCTGTATGCACAGCTCGTTCTCAGGAAGGCTTTCCATCGTGGACATAGATCCGTATCTGTCCGCAGAATTGGCGGTCGAATATTTTCTTGGGAAAAAAGTGGATCAGCTTCTTGTCGTGTCAAAGAAAGATATTCCTCCCGCATACCGCAACAGGGAAGAAGTCTTCGCATGCCTATGGCGTCAATCCGGAGGAAAGCTGAAGCGCGTAAACTTGTCCGACGGCATGAAATTATGCGATAGGACAGGCTATTTTTTCCCCACCAGCAGCCTGTTGCAAACTTGTTCGGAAAACATTCTGGAAACAACCGGCAAAATACTTGCAGACCAGGCAGTTGTCCTTGGAATTGACGGCAAAAACCTCATAAATCCTGAATTTCACAATGCGCCTGCGATTGCGCTGGACTGGCAGATTGCGGGCAAAACCGCAATAGAGGAGTGCCTGTACAGAATCAAAAACCCCGGCAGTCTGCCCAAGAGAATATACCTTCCCGGAAGGCTTGCTGGCAAGTTGTGAATGCAAGGAAAATTACATTCCGATATTTGTGTCAAAGTCAAAACAAGGAAAAGGAAAATGATGAAAAGAAAAGTTGCAGTGGTTACCGGCAGGGGCGAAGTCAAAATGGTTACGGAAAAGCTGGCGGATCTCAAGGAGCATGAAGTCCGGATCAGGGTGCATGCCTCCTTAATCAGTCCCGGAACCGAAATAGCAAATGTCGCGAATCTCCGTGCGACTCCGGATTTGAAAGCCCCTGCCCGCGCTTTCGGCTACGCCAACGCCGGCGAGATTATCAAGGTGAAAGGCGATGTGAAGGGTTTGAAGGCTGGAATGCGGGTTGCCGCAATGGGCACCACCGGCGCGCATCATGCAGATTATGCGAATGTTCCGGTGAACATGGTTGTCCCGATTCCTGACTGCGTCACTTACAAACAGGCGGTTTACGCCTGCCTCGGAGCCACTTCATTGCAAGCCATCCGCCGAACCGTGCCGGAGCTTGGGGAATATGGCATGGTGCTCGGTCTGGGAATTGTCGGCAATCTTGCTGCGCAACTCGCACAACTCAGCGGTGCCAGGGTGATAGGCTGGGAAGGATTTGACTCCAGGATAAAAATCGCGAAAAAATGCGGAATCAGGAATTTCGTCAATTTCAAAACCCATGATTCGGTTGAAGAGACGAAGAAATTTGTCGCCCCCTACGGTGCGGATTTCGCAATTTTCGCTTTCGGCGGCGAAGCCACGGCGGCGTTTGAATCCGTCAAGTCCTGCATGAAAGTGTCTGCGGACACCCATGCCATGGGCAGGATTATCCTGGTTGGCGGATGCAGAATCAATGTCGGTGGCGGCGCCTATTCCGGGAATCTGGATATTCGTGCGGCCTCAAGGACTGGTGCCGGCTACAAGGATTTGGAATACGAATACGGCAAGGATTATCCGGCGGCTTTCGTGCAGTTCACCACACAGCGCAATCTGCGGGAAATCATTCAGTTGATCGCGGAAAAGCGATTGATCGTTGAACCGATGACCACGCATTGCCTGCCCTTGAAAGAAGTCGGCAAGGCCGCCGATCTGCTGATTAAACATCCGGACAAGGCCCTGGGCATAGTGCTTGAAATGTCGCATTGAGGCAAAAACAACTCGGGCATTCCTGCCAGGGGACAGAATCGGAGAACCGGCGACGGGAAAAAGGTCGGACAACAGCGACCGGTAGCCGGCAATCAGTTGCCAGGGAAAGAAGTCTCGAAACAGCATGAAGCTTCATGCTGTTTTATAAAAATTCTTAACAAGGAGGCCAGATGAATACGTTGAAACGGATGATGACGGTGGCGGCAATGACCGCCGGAATTGCGGCGGCGGCCGAGGTCAAGCTGGAAGTGAGCGGCAACGAGTGGAAAGCGGTTGCCTCCTCTTATTCCGCCGCTTCGAAGAACGGCTATATAAACAGCATAATGGTTGACGGCAAAGAATTCCTGGCGCAGGAGAAGGTTCCTGGCGGAAGTTACCTTTGCGCAAAAGAGATGCCTGCGCTGAAAGAAATAAAACAGGATCAGGGTAATATCATAAGCGGAAGCAATGCGCTGGGGAAAATTATTTACACTTTCAGCGACAATGACATTGCACTCAGTTACGAAAACACCTCCCAGACGGATGCCGTTTATTATTTCATCATTAATCCTGACGTCAAAACTGTTCTCGTAAATGGCACTGATGTCAAAGGGGTTCCCTGTGGAGGTTCAGGCTCCAGCTTCAAGTGGATTCAGGGAGAGGCGGCGCTGGACTTCAAGGCGGAAAGCCGGATATGGGGTCCGTGGAAGGAGAAGTTCCAGGTATGGCAACTCGCCGTACCGGCAGGAAAAACCCAGGCCGGAAAAATTGTTCCGGGGAAAAACGCGGAGAATGCAAAGTTAAACCAGCAGACGGAAAACACCAATCAGAGCAACGCCTTTGACTATTCGGCGACCGGGAAGAGCGGACAGATTCCGCTGTGCATGATCGGCGACAGCATCACCTGGGCCGAAAAAGGCGATTGCTGGCGGAAAGAGCTGCTGGAGCGCCTGCCGAACCTTGCGTTTGTCGGCACCCATACCGCCATGTCAGGGTACAGCCACGCAGGAGAAGGCGGCAACAGCACCGGGCAGGTGCTGGCAAGGATTAAATATGTTCCCGACTGCCCGTATTATAATGTTTTGATCGGAACGAATAACAACGGTGTCAAAACAGCAGACCTTATTCAGGGAAAATCCAAGCAGACCGCTGAAGACATAATCAAAATCGTCAATGAATTGTTGAAAAAGAAAGGAGTGGAGAAGGTTTTTCTTTCCTCAATCCTGCCGTGTGCGACCGACAATCCGTTCCGGGATCAATGCAACAGCGCAACCAACAGGATATTGCGGGAAAAATTTGATGAGACATTCCCAAAGGATAAAGTAGTCTGGGTGGAATACGAAAAACCGATCCGCCAGGTACGGGACTGGGAAAAGAAAATTTTCCTGCACCCGAACGAAGAAGGGTACGCGCTGATCGGTGATATTACCGCCAATGCGATCAGTTCGGCATTGAACGTCAAGCCAGGAACTGAATCCGTGCGTCCGGCCAATAGCGGAGTGCAGGTCGTCAACCTGATGGGGGAAAACAATATTACGGTCTGTCCGGTGATCGCAGGCTGGTACATCTTATCCTGTAAAGTGGATGCCGTCACCGCACAAAACCCGGAAATAGTACTGGAAAGCCGACTCACCGGCAAGGATACGTTCAGGCAGGCAATTCCGGTAAAGGCGACACAGGGGGAAACGATCAGCGCGAATGTTTTCACCAAGTACGAAGGTTACGGCTACACCCGTGATTTCCTGACGCTGAAAGCGAACGGCTGCAGCATTTCAAGTGTATTGCTGGAAAAAATGCGTCCGTCGAAGAAACCGTCAATCCACGGCAAGGACTCTTATATTGACGCAGTATCGCCGGTCTCCAAAGGCGAACTGCTGGAATACTCGAAATAATCTGAACATGAAATATAGTAATCGGTTATCAGTTATCGGAGGCTGGAAGAGAGTAAAAACCCACGCCCACAGGACGTGGATTTTCACTTATTGGAATTTAAAATAACAACAGAGGTTGAACAATGGCTTTCAAGCTTGGAATTGTCGGGCTGTGCACTTCGCACCCGGAGAACTGGGTTCCGGTCATCCGGGACATGACGGACAATAAAATCGTTGATGTGGAAATTGTCGCCGCCTGGGATTCCGGCGAAACCCGCCCCGCCGGATTCGCCGCCGGATTCTGCAGGAAATTCAACATTCCGAACGCGGTGGAAAAGTACGAGGACATGGTTGGAATGGTTGACGGAATCATTCTGCATACCACCAACTGGGACCGCCATATCGAACAGGCCAGGCCGTTCGTTGACGCCGGCAAGTCGGTGCTGGTTGACAAACCCGTTGTCGGCAATATGAAAGACGGCAATATTTTCCTGGACTGGATGAGGCAGGGAAAGCGCGTCACCGGCGGCTCCAGTCTCCGTTTCAACAAGGAAGTCGGCGAATTTCTTGCGATACCAGTGGCTGAACGCGGAACCGTGCATACGGCTTATGCCGCGATCGGCGTTGACGATTTCAATTACGGCATTCACGCCTACGCCATTGTTTCCAGCTTGATGGGGCCTGGAATCCAATCCGTCCGGTATCTCGGAAGCAGTAATCAAAAACAACTCATGCTGGAATGGAATGACGGCAAAATTGCACTGATGACCGTCGGCAAGACTGCCTGGCTGCCGTTCAACATCACAGCCGTTACCGATAAGAATGTCCGGCAGATCACCGTTGACAATTCCCTGATTTACCGCAGTCTGCTGATGGCCGTCTTGCCGTATCTTACCGGCAAGACCGATAAAGTGCCGCTCGGAATGGACGAAATCCTGGAGCCGGAACTGGCCGCCATGGCTGCCCGCATCTCCTGGCTGAACAACGGTCAGAAAATATTCCTGACCGATCTGCGCAACGATGATCCCGGCTACGACGGCATCCAGTTTGCCCTCGAATACCGTCGCGCCAGAATGGGATGAGACCGGTCTTGGCAGTCGGACTTCAGAAAATTTACCCGTAGTAGCTCGAGCCTTCTTCCTGGAATCTGAAAACCGGGGATAGGGCGCAAATCCGCCTCAGGCGGACTACTGCCAGCAGAATCACCCGCAGTTGACCCCGTTTAAGTCTCCAGTCCGGTCTGCCAGGACAAAACCGCAATTTCTACTGAAACATTATCTGTTTTCATAGCATTCAGGCGATGTAAGCTGCCTGTAGAAATCTGCGTAATGATCTTTTCTGTCTGAATTCCTCAGGGCAATGGCGACACGGGGGTGTTCGTTCAGGATGCCGGTTATCATATACGGGATTATATAGCCCCACTCCATGTCTTTCTGCAGATCCACGAAAATATCCTGAATAGTCCTGAGAACCGGCTCGAGATGGTATTTTGGATTTTTCAGGCAGGCAATCAGCAGTTCCAGAGGGCAGTTCCCGGCACCTCTGCCGATTCCGTTCACAGTGGCATCACAGAATGTGGAACCGGAATGGAGCGCCTGCATCGAATTCGCAAAAGCAAGCTGGAGATTGTTGTGGGCGTGGAATCCAGTCTTTTTCGTCTTCAGCTCTTTCCTGTACAGCGATACAAGGCGCTCGATGTCGCGGGGATAGAGGGCGCCGTTGCTGTCAACAACATTCACGGCCGCAACATTTGTTTCATTTCCTATTTTACGGAGCCCCTCCTCCAGGTCGAATGAACTTACTGTGGAAATAGCCATGATGTTAATGAATGACTCATACCCTTTTTCATTAATATGGTTGGCAAGCCGTACCGCCTTGTTTATGTCTTTGAGATAAGTTGCCACCCTGATGAAATGCAGCGGGGATTCCGAGGCAGGCTTCAGATCGTCCTCATCGACACGGTCAATGTCAACCATCACGCCGAGTTTCATTTCCGTCTTTGTATCGCCGACAATATTCCTGACGATTTCATCTTTTGTGAAACGCCACGGCCCGAATTCCTTGGGCGGAAATAATTTCTCGGAAGCCCTGTACCCGAGTTCCATATAGTCTACACCGGCGGCATCAAGGGCAAGGAAAACCTTCCTCACCATATCCTCCGAAAACTTCCATTTGTTTATAAGGCCGCCATCCCTTATGGTGCAGTCCACGACTTTTATATCATTCTCGAACATGTTTTCGCCTCCTTAGCGTCTTTGTTTTACTAAGCACATGTAAAATTAGAAATCTTGAATGTTCCGTTTTATTGTTTCGGACTCGTCCGACAAGCCGGATTCCGATATTCGCATGTGGAAACTTTAAATAATTAGCACATACAAAAAGCCCCGCCGTACGGCGGGGCCTACTCTATCTGGTTAAACTTTCAGATCAGTTCTGGGGGAAATCCTGATATATGATATTGTATATGTCATGGTCTGGCCCGACAACCCATTCCGGCTCCATGAGGGGGCCATACCCCCAGCCAACATCCCTCTTGCTGTCGGTGGCGCCGGGAAGCGGCATTGGAAATGTGACGATTTCGACAACGCCTATGACTTCGCGGGCGACAAAATATCCAATGCCCTTGAAAAGTCCGTATGTAAATGCGGCAAGACCGCCCTCGGTCTGGTTGACATCATATATTTTCATGGGAATCTCAAGCACGCCAAAACCGACGTTGACAACGCCTCTCCCAAGTTTTCTAAAAGGGTCGCCGGAAGAGGCACTGACATTGAATGAAATTAACGCTGCAACGGCAACGACAAATCCAAATAAAACGGCCTTGTTGAAAAATCTCATTATTCCCTCTATCCTTTAAAATTTATGATTTTTACGGAAAAAGCAACCCGAAACAAACACGACAGGTTTAAAATATACAATACTAATATTCAACGTCAAGAAAAATCCAGAATATTATTTCCCCCATTTAATCCTTTGCAATTGCCTCAGCTTTTTTGAGGCAGTCCATCAGGCTTTGGGGTTCCGAGCCTATTTCGGACTGGGCGCCGTCGGACATGTTCTTGAGGACGAGTGTTCCCCTTGAAATCTCATTGTCTCCCCGTATGACTGCGAATTTCGCAGCAATCCGGTTTGCAGCGCGCATTGACGCCTTCATGCTTTTCTGCTCAACTTCAGTAATTGCGGAAATGCCGGCCTTTCTGAGCCGGGACGCAAGTTTCATATTTTCACTTATCGCATTTTCCCCGAGCCCTATGAGGAAAACTGCGGGAGAATTTTCCGGCTGGGGCGCTTTAACCGACAGCGCCTCCTGAGCCATCAGAAGCCTTTCAAGACCTGCGGCGAAACCGACACCGACAATCGGCTTTCTGCTTTCCGGGGCGAAAATCTCGTATCGTCCTCCTCCGGCGATTGCATTCTGGGCGCCAAGTCCGGGATGAGTGACCTCGAAAACCGTGTGCACATAATAATCAAGGCCTCTCACAAGCCTTGAATCAACTTCAAACGGTATGTTCATTGCTGAAAGGGAACTGCAGACTTTTTCAAAATATTTCCTGCTGGGTTCTCCGAGGAGGCCTGCAATGTCGGGAACCTTTTCGATGAATACGCGGCATTGCTCCTGTTTGCAGTCGAGGATGCGCCAGACATTTCTCTCAAGCCTGTTTTTGCAGTCGGGACACATTCCCGGAACGTGGTTTGCGAAATACGCACGGAGCGAATCCTCCGCGGGTTTGCGATCTTCGCCGGAGGCCCTGGTGTTCAAAAGAAGCCTGTATCCCGTAATCCCGAGTTCGTCAAGGTAGTGGAGAAGAAGGGCGATTGATTCGGCATCAAGCTCGGGTGAAACCCTTCCGGCGTTTTCAGCGCCTATCTGATGAAACTGTCTTCTTCTTCCGGCGGCAGGTCTTTCGCCCCGGAACATCGGACCGATGTAGTAGACCCTTTTCTCGTTGCCGTTCATCACGTCGGTACCGGACAGGGAACGCATTATCCCGGCAGTTCCCTCTGGACGGAGGGTGAGGCTTCTTCCTCCGCGATCCTCGAAAGTGTACATCTCCTTCTGGACAACTTCGGTCTCATCTCCGATCCCCCTCCTGAAAACTTCGGTGTATTCGAAGACGGGCGTCCTCATTTCGCGGTATCCGTAAAGAGGGAAAACCCTGCGTGCAACATCTTCGAGACGATGCCACAGAGATATTTCTTCCGGAAAAATATCCGAAGTTCCTGGTGGGGGCGAGAAATTGCTCATCTTCAATGCTTTGTTTTCCGGGAGGCCTCCGCACTGACGCGGAGACGCACCGGGGAAATTCGCTTTCGGAATTTATTTTATTTTTGCAGGCTTGATCTGTTCGACGCGGTCTTTAAGCTCTTTGCCGGGACGGAACTTGACAACAACCCTTTCCGGGATCACGACTTCATTTTCAGGCTTGTTGGGATTGCGCCCCTTGCGGCTCTTGCGAACCTTGACTTCGAAAATTCCGAAGTTCCGGAGCTCGATGTTGCGGGCTCCTGCAAGTTCGTCCGAAATGTAGTCGAGTGTTTTCTGAACAACCGTTGCAACCTGGTTCTGAGTCAATCCCGTCTCCTGGGCGATTTTCACCACGAAATCTCTTTTTGTCATTTTTGTTTTCCTTATTTTTAAATCATAAATCGACACAGTGTATAACGCCAACCACATAGTAAACAGGAACTAATGCATATCTTCCTGCTGACGGGCGTTAAAATAGCCTTACAATAGGATTTTGCAAATTGCCCTGAAAGAGGTTAAAATATGAATCAGACAGGTTCAGGACAGGAAAGCCCGTTTATAAACGCTAAAAAAACAAAGGCACTATGAGTTCAGACAAAGATAAATCCAAAGACCCCGCTTTCTCGTTTGAGAAAACCCCCGCCAAAACAGGCGGAGAAGCTGAAACGGGAAACCCCGGACACGACAATGATTTCAACTTCAGCGACATTCCCGTGCTTGGCAATATTGACAGCAAAAAAGACAAGGACAAGAAAGTTTCCTTTTCCTTTGATTCCGGAAGAAGCGCAAAACCTCCGGAAAAGGAACTCGGCCTTTCCTCCTACGAAGCAATTTTAAGGGATCAGATGAAACATCCCCACCCCCAGGATCAGGAGCAAAACCAATATCCCGATATTCCGAAAACTGAACCTCAACAACAGGAAACGGATGCGTCGCAGTCGAAATGGGAAAAGATTGCCTCTTGCAGGAAACATGGTTTCAAATTGACAAGATCAGTGAAAATCCTCATTGTCTCCGCAACAGCCGTCGCCATTGTCGTGTCCGCAGGTGTTCTGTCCTTCTCCCTTTTGAAATCAAAACAGCAGGGGGCTGCCGTAAAGACCGCTCCCGCCGGCAAAACCGCAAAGCCGGATCCCGTGGCTGAAGAAAAAGCAAGGCGTCTTGCCAACCTCGAGAAAAAACTCGCGGATGCCGATACGGCCCGCAGGGAATCTAAATTCAACGACGCCCTGAAAGCATACCGGAGCCTCATGAGCGAGGACTGGAAGGAGAAAGAGCCTGTAGTTCTCTTCGGCGCGGCGGAATGCCATGAGAACATGGCGCAGGACGATGAAGCCGTCTCGTATTATGCGAAATGCATTGATGCCGGCTGGAAAGACAACGCGCAGCCGTATGTCAGGCTTTCAAAGCTGTTAAACAAAAAAAACAAATATTCCGATTCAGTCAAATATCTGGAAAAGGCGAGAGGGGCTTTCCCCGCTGACACCTACATCGGCGCGCAACTTGCCAATTCATATTGCCTTGCCGGTCAAACCGACAAGGCCGCCGCCGAATTGAAAAAGGCGAACAAGTCCGACATGTCCCTGGACATGATTAAACTGTTCGGCTCAGTGCTGCAGAAGGACAATGATAAGAGCCAGGCAAGGGAACTCTACGTCTACGGCATGAAAAAATTCCGGGATATGGACTGTTTCATGTCGGCCGCCAGTCTTTCCGACAAACCCCAGGACAAGGTGGACATAATGACTCAGGCCGTAGGCGTCGTTGATGAAAACATGAAAAGCACGGCAATCATGCGTCTTACTGAACTGCTGATGCAAACCGGAAAGAAAGACGAGGCGGCAAAACAGCTCGACAAAATAAGTCTCGACCAGTTGAAGCCCGAATCCGCGACTGATTTCCTTAAGATGCTCTTGAATTGCAACAACCTCCTGAAATTTGCACCAGAATACAAAAAGGCGATGGAGCTCTATCCGAAAGATTTCGTCATGCACCTGAACATATATGAGACTCTTATCGAAAACGGACAGGAGATTCTCGCCCTTGACACCTACAGGGAATGGTGGACTGCGAAGGAAGAACCTGTAAGCGGATACCTTTACGCAAAATCCATCGGGGTGTTCTCCTACCGTTCGCTTGATGCGGTAAACGAAGAAGCCATTCCGGCTTATGAAAAAGTCACCGAACTGAACCCCCGTTTTTTCGAGGCGTTTCTTGAACTGGGCTATCTTTACACGATGGAACGCAACTGGGCCGGCGCCGAACACGCCTATTCCGAATGCGTGAGGATAAAACCGGATGACAGAAACGCCAGACGTCTTCTCGCATTGGCCAGGGAGAGTGCCGGAAAAGGAGAAGAAGCTGTTGACGAATATGAAAGATATCTCGTAACCCTGAATCTTCCGCCGGAAGAAAAAGCCGCTGAACTTATCGATATCGCCCAAAAGCTTGAAAAGCCGGAACGCGCCGGGAAATGTCTGGAGGAACTCGGAAAAAGTCCGAAATATGCGGACGAACACAGGGTTCAGACGATGAAATTCAAGCTGACTTACGGAAAACCCAACGACAATGACTTTGCCGACCCGTATCCGAAGGCAGGAAGAAAATTCCATGAATATTATCTCCTTTCCAAAGGAAGGAGCAATGAGGTTCTGCTGATGACCGTTCCACCGGATGAATTCCCGGATTTCTGGAAACTTTTCCTCTTATGGAAAGGCGACAAGCCCGGCTGGCAGGACGGCATGAATGCGCTGGTTGCGAAAAACAAAGCCGCAAAAGACGCCACCTACAGGATAATCGCAGACATGTGGAACGGAAAAAGATCGCCGGACGAAGCAAGGAAACTCCTTAGCAAAGTCCACCCGGACAACGAGCCTCTCTTCTTCCTGATGCTTGCCGAGAAATACAGGAAAGACAAGGTTGAAAGCAAGGCGAAGGTGTGTTATCAGAAGGCCGCATCCGAACGGCGGAATCCGTTGGTTCGCATGATTGACTCTTACAGTCAGATACCGATGAGGTGACGCCTTCGCCCGATTTAAGGAGTCGTGCAGAAATAACTTTGACAGCGGACAAACATCAATAAAAACATATGGAGTTTGACATGGATGATTCATTGAGGGTGACTTTAAAAAAATACGAGCAGGGGCATCTTTTCAAATTTTTCCCGGAGATGAATTCACGCCAGCACGAAAAAATCCACACGCAGCTCAGGGAGATAAACTGGAGGGAACTCGATTCGCTTATAAACAATTATGTTTTACATGTTCCGGAAACTGTCGTCTCTCCCGACATGAGCCCCGCCCCCTATTTTCCGGCAACCCCTGAAAACGAGGATCAGAAGGAAAGGTACAGGATAGCCCTGAAACGAGGTTCGGAGCTGCTCAAAAAGGGGAAAGTCGCCGCACTCACCGTTGCCGGCGGACAGGGGACAAGGCTCGGCTATGACGGACCGAAGGGGACATTCCCTATCACGCCTGTTAAGAACAAGACGCTGTTCCAGTATTTTGCCGAAAAGATAATAAGGACGGGAAGGAAATACGAATGCCCGCTTCACTGGTTCATAATGACGAGCAAGACAAACGATTCCCAGACACGCGAGTTCTTCCAGAAAAACAGTTTTTTCGGAATCCAGCCCTCGTTCGTCCATTTTTTCACACAGGGCACCATGCCGGCCATAGGAATGGACGGGAAACTGCTCCTCGAATCAAAGGAGTCCCTGTCACTTTCCCCGAACGGCCACGGCGGCACACTGCTCGCCCTGAAGCTTTCAGGTTCGATTGCACAGATGAGGAAACTCGGCATCGAATATCTCTCCTACTTCCAAGTTGACAATCCTCTTGTCAGCGTCGCGGATCCTCTTTTTATCGGACTTCACTTTCTCGAGAAATCGGAAATGAGCAGCAGGATGCTTGCAAAAACAGGCCCCTTTGAAAAGCTGGGGAACTTCTGCATGGTCAAAGGCCGTCTCAACATCATAGAGTACAGCGACATGCCGAAGGCCCTTGCGGAAATGAGAGAGGCGGACGGACGTCTCCGTTTCATCGCGGGAAGTCCCGCAATACATATCATAAGCGTTGATTTTGTGGAGAAACTCACGGAAGGCGGCAGACTGAACCTTCCCTGGCACAGGGCCGAGAAGAAGGTCCCGTGCATTGATGCGGACGGGAAACAGATAACCCCGGACAAACCTAATGCCGTAAAACTCGAGACATTCATATTCGACGCCATTCCCTTTGCGGAAAAGACAATGATACTCGAGGCGAAACGGGAGGATGAATTCTCTCCCGTCAAAAATCCCGACGGCGTCGACTCCGCAGCTTCATGCAGAAGAATGCTTGTCGATAAAGACGTTCGCCGCCTTGAAAAGACGGGCGTAAGCGTTCCGAAAAATGAAAACGGCATCCCTGACTGCGTGGTGGAACTGTCTCCTCTGGCTTTCCTTGATGACGAGGATGTTGCGGCTTATATTGAAGGCAAAGGAATTAAATCTCCCGGACGCGGGGAAAAAGCCTATTATGATTAAGATTGTTAAATTTTCAGTTGACGATATTCTGTTTGACAGGAAGGCCGCTTCGGAAGCTGTCGGCAAGGCGTGTTCGCGAGCCGTTCCTGCGAAAGTCGCAGGAATATGCCAGCTCGATGAGACAGTGATGATTTCCATAGAGGAAACACCTGTAAAAGAAAACATCACCTACGATTTCGCCCCCTTCCCCGCCGTCAACGAGGACGAGGTTGCAGGAGAGATTAAATCACGTTACTACGCAGGTTTCTCCATGCTCGGAGTATTCAACATTGCCGGCAAAAAATGGGCGCTGTTCTCAAAAACTCCAAGCGGAAAAAACTGATAGGCGTTTTGATTTTCGTATGGGTGTACGGTAATCAGGGATAGTCGGGAAATCAAATCTGGTCTTTCTTTAATATCTTATCGTGTGTTCCCCCCTTGTTCGGGATATGCTGGGTGACTTCGGCAAGGAAGTCCAAGGGGTCGAAAACTTGGAAATTCCGATTCACTCCTGCACGGAGATCGCCGCTGGCAGGTTCCGGAAACTTCCGGCAACTGTCATGTTCCGCCTTATACACCACATGCCCGGTCGGGGTTATCTTCAGTATCCTGTGTTTTTTCAGAGTCTGAAAGAAAATAAATATATTTTGCGGTTTCCGCAAAATATCGCGGTTGAAGCGGAAGTAAATCCGGAGCCGTTTCGGAATGGTGAAGACGAACTGCCGATGCGGGACTTCCGCAAAGAATTCCTCGCGGAC
>Ga0172379_10006891_pt1 | contig 14999 bp, 12 predicted proteins | sample GrowelOW334metaG_FD_119756 | JGI IMG/M metagenome (GOLD analysis project Ga0172379, IMG submission 119756) | Groundwater microbial communities from an aquifer near a municipal landfill in Southern Ontario, Canada - Groundwater well OW334 metaG | ecosystem: Environmental > Aquatic > Deep...
ACATAACACCGTTGCTCGATGAGCCATCAACCGTAACTGTTACTTGTCCGCTTGGCGCTCCGTTAGGAACTTTGCAAACAATTTGTGTGTCGCTCCAGTTTGTATATTCAGTAGCATTTGTTCCGTTGAAAGATACATAGTTTGAACCACGGTTACTTCCAAACCCATTTCCTGTAAGAGTAACAGCATCGCCAATCTTTGCTGAATTAGGATTAATACTGGTCAAAATAATTGGGTTTGCTTCAATTGCAAAAGCAACTTCGTTACTTTTCTTACCGTTTACAGTAATGAAGACTGTTCCGGTTACCGCTCCTGTTGGCACTTTCACTTTTATCTGTGTATCACTCCAGCTTATATATTGTGTTGCATTTGCCCCACTGAAAGAAACTATACTTGTGCCTTGCGAAGAGCCAAATCCGATTCCTGAAATAGTAATTTCATCTCCGACTAAACCTTTATTCGGATTAACACTGATTATTTGAAAAGGATTGTCAACGTCTTTGGTTATGATTCTCGCGGTACAATTCAAGCAAGGCGTTTCCGGTACTGACCAATCGTATTTTAAACCTGTGGCAGAATTTGTTATCAGAATCCAGTCAACACCGCCGTTAGTCGAATATTCAATCCTTACAGTGTCGTTTGCAGGTATGCCTTCCCACTCGATTGTATAAATGTTGGAGGTGCAAAGTTCGCCCTTATCCAGATTCTTAAACTTGATGTTACCGCTTAAAATTTTGTCTTTTATCACATTTTGGTTCTGAGAAAAGGTACTGTGGGAAGTTAGTACAAGCCACACTAAAGCAAATAAAAAGATAAATCTTTTCATGTGATTCCGATTATTTAATTTTTTATATATATAATTTTAAAAAATTATCTCGGTGTTTGCTTAGATTAGCTCTTGTATTTTAAGAAATAGGTCAAAAAATAAATATTATTATAATTCAACGTAAATTCAATTTTATAATTTAAGCAATATATATAAAAGAAACAACTGTAATAAGAAGTTAGTAAAATTTTGTTTACATTTTAATCTTGTTTGAACTAAATTATTTCTTGGAACATCTTACCTGAAAAGTAACTAAAGTAGTGGCTCATAGAACCAATTAATTTACAAAGTAAATCCTATTCGTTGATATTAACTTTAGTCGGTAAACTCCTGCAGTAAGAGTTGTAGTCCAATAATCTATTCTAAGCACCATAAGCAGTGAGTGCTGTATATGACCCCCAAAAACCTTACCAGTCTGCGTTAAGATTCCACGCTACCCAATTAGGAACGCCTCTGACGCTGTTGTAGGATAATACATACTGAGGACGGATGATGATGTAATTGTTCGTTGTGTCATTATCACAAGGAACGCCAAGCTCGGTATGAATGCTTGTTACCCAAGGGTAGCAAGTTGACTGTTGCTGAGCAAAATTCGAAAAATTGAAAACAAAAATTAATGCTAAAATTATTAATATTTTATTAATCATGTTAAACTCCAAATTTGAAAAATCATTTCCTTAGCTGAGTTTCCTTTCTGGGTACCACATTTCTTGAGAATTTGAAAGGTATTTACTTTTTTCTTCCCAGTACTCATCGAAGGTTAATGTTTTCCTTTCATATAAAACATTTGCTAAATGTAACAGCATTTTCCAACGATATTTAATCAAACTATCTGCGATAGAAAGCATAAGACTAAAATAATTTTGGAGAATTATTCCATCTTCAAAAAATAAATTCAAATTGTATAACTCAGATTTAAAGTCTGAATATTTTTGACTGATTTTCTTTTTCTCATAAATTCCTTGTGCTATGTAGCCAGACATTGAAATAATGATGTCACTTTCTATTATTTTTTGGTCACTACATACATTAAGATTAAAATAATTTAAATCAATTACTTTGTCTTTAAGTGTAAAAATTCTTATAACTTTACTCATATTTGAGTGAACATGACCTAAGGCTTCATCGTTTTCTACAATTGTAACATATTCAAACTCTTGATTGAATTCATCATACGCTATGCAATGACCAATCTCATGGATGGCTGTTGCATATTCCCTTTTTTGTTTTTTACTTAATTTTACCACGTTTAAATTAGATTTCATAAATTCTCCTTATAAAAAAATATTAATTTTAAGTATTGTCTAACCAATATTACCGTTTATTGTCTGTCGGTGATAATCCGAACTGCTGAAGTACGCTATTAAACTCCGGGATTTTTCGTTATTATTCAAAATTATTTATTTCATTATTTGAAAAAATTCTTCCCATGAAATTAATGAAGGATTATAACCTTTATCAATTATTTCTTGAAAAAATGTGTCAGAATAAAACATGTTTTTAGTTTCAACATCAGGAAATATTATTAGCTTTAAATGTTCTTTTTTAAAAGGCATAAGAAATTTCGGTGTATCAATACCAGTAGGATGGAATTTATCATTTTTAATATGGCTGTTCCAGACAACACGCCATTCCCTCTCTTCATAATAATTGTCGAAGATAGAAAAATTATCACCCATAGGCTTTGCGTAATCAAATAGCATTGACATTCTATTATATAATTCGGTTAATTCATCATTACCATTCTTTTCTGAATTGATATAATTAAATAATTTATTTACTGTTTCTGCGTGAATATCTGTTGGGTCATTTAAAAAATACCAAACCGGTCGTCCATCTCTTTCTAAAATAAATTCCCTTGAAATTCCAATACCCATCAAGCCGTATTTTTTAATATGTTCTGCTGAGTTATTAACACCTAAGTCTGTAAAACATGTACAAAATTGAAAAGTTTTATTTATGCAACCTCCGTAGCCCATAATTTTTTCTTTATTGGGCATCATCCAAAAACCATCAGTAATAATGTTTTTGAGCCTATCCAGGTAATCTTTTCTAAAAGTGACTGACATTGAATCATGAGTTGTGCAAATACCTCTACCTGTCCAGTAAATTAAAATCCTTGATTTTATTTCCATTTCTAACTCCTTTAAATGTTTTTTAATTGTAAAATAAAACCTTGCACTTTCAAAGCACACTCTACAACGAACGATATACAAAACTGCACAGAAGCTGAATTTGTAACTTCAGGTAAAATTATAGGTACATTGTATGCACCATTGAAAGATTGTCTTACATTTGGTGTTATAAATTGAAATCTAATATATCTACCATATGGTATTCCTATTGCATGCAACAATAAAAATGCATCCATTTTTCTGGCATTATCTTTTTCTAAATCTAAAAAATTTTGTGTTTGTTTTGCCAAACTCTGAGTACACTTCATTTCACGTGAACTTCCACCACCAAATGTACTATACTCAGGATGAATTTTTAGGGAATTTAAGGTATCGTAAAAATCTGAAATAGGATTAATTCGATTATTTTTATTTCTTGTTTCCTTATTTAAATTCGTAGTTAACTTTGCAAATGCAATAGCACTCTCAGCAACTGAATCACTAAATTTTTGTTCTAATTGAAATTTCTCAGCCTTTTTTAAATGCTCTCGAATTTCATCCGATACAATTAAATCTGCTAATGAAATCTGCTCAAACTCAATATCGAAAACATTCAGTGTGTTTTCATTTAAAAATGTTCTGGCATGAATAACAAATTCATTTACTTGGCTATTGCTTGGAAAAACAGAATGGTGTTTTAAATCAACACGTGCTTTATTTAATTGTCGAATTACAGTTTGTTGTGTCAAGCCAACTTTTTTATCAAGTGTTTCCCATATTTTATCAAAACTATCATTGGTTCCCGATTTGCATCCTTTTTTCGCAATTCCAGTTAGAAGAAACATTTCAATTGCATCTTGCATTGGAAGTAGAGCAAACCCACAAAAAGGTTCCGTTTGTTGCGCTTGTTCTTCAGCCTGTAGCCATAGATGTTTTATATATGCTAAACGTTGCAAGAATACTTCATTTTGTGTCATCTCTTACCCCTCCATCATTATTTATACAAGCTGTTCTACACTCATTTTTTTTGTTCTGTACCTAATACAGCCAATCTGAATGCGATATTGGCAAACGGTTCAGTTCGTCTTTTAAATGCCGCCACTGCGGTAAGAATTTGTCCATTAATGCTATGAATCTCTGATTGTGGTTTCGTTCAATCAGATGAATCATTTCGTGAACTATAATATACTCCAAGCATTGCGGGGGCTTTTTGGCAAGTTCTAAATTTAGCCATATTCGTTTTGCCTCCCGATTGCAAGAACCCCACTTGGTTTTCATTTTTTTTATTCCGAACTCTCTGACTTTGACCTTCATCTTTTCTTCCCAGATTGCAATGTATTTCGGAACAATTTCTTTAAGCTGTTTCCGGTACCACTCCTGCAAAATAATCTGCTTCTGCTCAGTACTTGTGCCTTTTCTCACCTGCATAATAATTTTTGTATGCTTAATATATGCAGTAGGTGCAGAATCAGCTTCAATAACTTTTAGTAGGTATCTTTTACCCTGAAAATAATGGCTTTCCCTGCCAATAAATTCTCTTGGTGATTCTCTTGCTTGCTTACGGAGTTTTGCCTGTTGCTTCTTTATCCATCCCAATTTTGAAATAGCATAAATCCGAATTGTTTCTAAATCTATCCTAAAGGGTGCGGCTATCCTTACCCTGCCGGACGGCGGGTAAACGCTCAGGTGAATATTTTTTATATCCTTCTGAACAACTTCTGCTTTAATATTTCCTAAACTAATCTGTTGCATTATAGTACTGTGGCTGTTCTTTGACTATCGAAAAAATTCTTTCTACTTCTTTTTCATCTTTAAGAACTTTGTATAATTCACCTTTTATTAACTCTTCTTTTTTTTCATTTCCTTTCCAATCGGCTTGTTTCACTCGTTTTACAGCTTCATCACACGCAATTGCTAAATCTTCTTTTTTGCCGAGATTATTAAATAAAGCCCTTTGTGCATCCGTCTTGATGCTTTTGGGCAAATCATCTCTTATCAGGTTACTAACTCGTTTGGCAAGGTCTGCCATCTTTTCAAGATGCTCTTTGTAGCTGATTTTTTTATCCCGCAATTCAGCTATTATTGAATTTAGTAACTTGCTCATTTCGTCAAAATATGCAGGGTCAATAAGGTGTTCTTTGATAATCTTTTGCCGGACATTATTCTCAATTGTTTCTGCAACGGCTTTAGGACTGCTTTTAATACCTTCCGGCAACTGGCTGATTGCTTCTGCAATTCCGGTGTTTACAATTAAATCAAGTAGTGTCTGATTTTCAAACGGGTCAATTCTTTTGCTCTGGTCTGCCTGTATAAAGTTGTCAATAAGGAAACGCATATCAGCTTCGTAGGTCTTCAGGTCAAGTGTTTCACCGCTTGCTTTACGGATGATTTCACGCAAACGCAAATAATTATCCAAAGAATTTTTAATATCCTGAATCTCTTTTTCAGTGTAACCTGCCAGCTCCATTTCAGCGGCTACATTTGCATAAGCCCGAATCAGTGTAATTGTGTGCTTGTAGAGGGCAGTCCGTTTAACTTCATTGTTTTTTAAATCATCTAAGTTTTCGGGATTTCCGCAGAAATAATGAATATAGTCTAAATCGGACTTGGGAGGTAGGACATGCTCACAAAGCAAGGCTATTTCTTCCAGTGCATTATCTAATCTTTCTTTAGCCTGTGCCAAACGGTCTTTCAATAAAATATCGCAGTCTTCTTTTTCGAAATTATCATAAGCTAATTCTGATGTATAAACGGATACCGCATTTTCGACTTTTTTAAACAAATCTTTGTAATCCACGATATAACCGAAATCTTTGTCGTCTGTATCGAGACGGTTTACCCTGCAAATAGCCTGAAACAATCCGTGGTCTTGCATACTCTTGTCTATGTATAAATATGAACAACTCGGTGCATCAAATCCTGTAAGTAACTTATCAACTACTACGAGCAGTTTCAAATTGGCAGGTTCATTAATAAATTTGCTTTTTGCATTGTCTTCGTATGTTTCTGATTTCGATTTTTGAGCATCTGCACCTACATCTTTTAATAGCTCCATGTATGTTTTGTAAATATATTCTTTTTCTGTATCTGTATTAGCTCCGGTATCTTCGGTTACTATATCACGATGTGAAGGGTTGTAGGACGTAATTAATGCAGATTTACCCCGCAATTCTGTGAACTGGAACAGTTCGTAATACCTGCATGCCTCGTATATACTTTTTGCAATTAGAATCGCAGTACCGTAATTATTTTTCAATCGGGGTTTTACTGTAAAATCAAATACAACATCATTCACAATTTGTTGCATCCGGTTTTTAGAACTCAGTACCTGTTGCATGGTTCCCCATTTCTTTTTGAGTTCCGATTTCTGAAAGTCATTCAATCCTGCAGTCTTGTTTGCAAACCATTCATCAACTCTTTCCTGAGACGTTAGCCTTTGTTCAATATCACGGGCTTCATACATCAAATCCAAAATAACTCCATCATCAACAGCTTCTTTGAATTTATAAGTATGTATGTATTTTCCAAATACTTCCAGACTTGTCGGTTTGTCTTTAACTAAAAGCGGTGTGCCTGTAAATCCGATAAACACTGCATTTTTCAATACAGCTTTCATTGTCTTATGTAGTTTCCCGCTCTCTGTTCTATGGCATTCGTCAACGAAAACAAAGAGATTGCCTACGGTTAAAGAAGGAGAATTTTTTATTTCATCTATATATTCTTCAAAGTTTTCTACATCCTGCCTGCCGAATTTATGCACTAAAGAACAGAGCAATCTTGGTAAAGCCTGAGCCAAGCGGTTCATTAAATCTTTTCCGCTTGTGGTTCTGTGTATTTCAATTCCGCTGTCTTTAAAAACTCTCTTTATCTGCTTATCTAATTCATCTCTGTCGGTTACAATCAGAACTCTTGCATTTGGATTGTTTTCCAGAATCCACTTTGCTAACAGTACCATTATTATACTTTTTCCGCTTCCCTGTGTGTGCCAGATTATACCGCCTTCCTGTTTCTTTACGCTCTCCTGTGCGGCTTTTATCCCAAAATACTGATGTACACGTGGTAACTTTTTCTTCCCGCCGTCGAACAGTACAAAATCATACATCAATTCCAAAATACGTTGCTTATTACACATTTTAAGCAAGTATTTGTCTAAAAGATACATACCTTCGTCGCTATCGCCTTCTTTCCATTTTAAAAAATATTTATCCTGTGTGCCGATGGTTCCGTATCGCAGTCCTTCGCTGTCGTTTCCGGCAAATATAAATTGCACTGTACTGAAAAAAGATTGAATAAACCCTTTCTGCTGGTTCACAATGCTCTGCCGAATACCGTCTCCGATTGATACAGTGCTTCTTTTAAGCTCTAAAACAGCTGTAGCTATACCATTGATATACAAAACAATATCGGGGCGTTTTTCACGGTTATTTAATACAGTAACTTCCTCCGCAATTGCAAAATGGTTTTTTTCGGGATTTTTCCAATCAATCAGTTCTACTGTTTCAAAATTTTCTCCCGCTTCGGCTTTTACCTGCACACCGTAGCGAAGCTGACCGTATGTGTTTCTGTTATTGTTATATAAATCTTCATTGTAGTTATTGGCTAATGAACGTAGTTTGTTAATGGCTCTGCTAATCTGTACTTCGTTGTAAGCTCTTTTCAGCAAAAACGCACGCAGGTATTTTTCTTCAATGTTGCTGTTCCCGGGACGTTCTTCCCAATTACCAAGATATTCGTAATTCAATTGTTCCTGAAACAATTTTATAATCCGGTTTTGGGTTGCTCTTTCGATTTGTCCTATTGTGTTCATACTAACTCTTAAATAGTTTGAAACTCACCTCATACCTGTAAAATTCAATATTGTTTGCAACAGCTAATGCTCGTTTAATTCGTATATCCTCTTCCAAACCTATGATAACACCCTTTACATTTTGATTTTCTTCAGCAAGTTCTTCTTTAACAAAGCTCATATATCTTTGAATCTGCCCGACAACAACATCACTAACCCTGCCTTTTTTCAATTCTACAACTAAAAGGGTTTTCTTGTCTTTGCTTATAGCAAGAATATCTATTGCACCTGTATCGCATTGAAACTGCCGACCAACTAATCCACCGTCTTCTTCAAAAACATCATAGTTCTTTCCTAATTCTGTATGTTTCCAGTTATGTATAAGGAAATCTTCAAGGTGTTTTTCCAAAGCAAAAACGGTTGGGTTTTCCACATCTGGAATGGTTGAAATAAGTGTAGGTGGGCGGCTGTCGGAAATCAGGGTTTCAATTTCTTCAGCATATCTTGTTATATTACTGACAGTCCCCATAGAACAAACTGAGTTTTGCATTGCCTCGCTCATAACAGTTCTTTCAATAGTTCGTTCTGACCACTTTACAGTTCTGCGATGGGGCAAAATCCCTTCCGGATGGTAAGAATAAGTGTCCAGAACCTCACCGACATAGTAGCTTCCCTGACCGTTAGGACAGAGAACTATATCGCCTATATTGATACCTTTTGCTACAGTCCATAAAGCACCACAGGAAAGCCCGGCAGAAACTTTGGTTTTATCAGGATGTAACTGCATCCACACAGGGATAAACTTATGATTGAAATCTTTCCATTTATCCGGTAACTGATTGGTCAGGTCAACATCTATATTGAAATAAGCACCGATAAAATTGTTTTTATAACATTCATCTGCATAAGAACTGCCTCTGCCAAGCATAATTCTATAATAGTTTTTCATAAATATCCTATATTTAATTAATTTTATGCTCGTCCAGATGGTACAGTTGAATTATACTTATAAATTAAATAGCATTCCAACGCTTTTACCCAATGTAACTTATTTTTCCTATATTCTTCTTTTAATTGAAAAAAATATAACATACTATTATCATCTTCGTACCATTCTTGCATTTTACCTTTATTATCATTCATAATAAAGTAAAAACCTAAGAAAACTTCTTTTGCTCTTTTTAATGAGTTATCTAAATTTCTTCCAATTCTTAAAATTTCTCTTGGTTTTTCGTCTTTATATCCAAATACATACACACCCGGCAATGCAAGTTGTTCTTCTTTCAAAGATAGGTTTGAATCAAATTCAGTAGCTTCAATAACCTTAATTTCATTTTTTCTTGTTTTGTTGTTAAATTGGTAAGGTATTTCAAATTTCAATTTTCTGATAATAAAAAAATGCTTAATTAGCTTGAATTCTTCATCAAAGCCTTTTTTCAATTCTGTGATTGTTGTTGGATTAATTATTTTTTTCCCTATTGACATTTCATCACCCTTTTATTTATAATTGAATTGACCTGCAAATTGTAATAAATGAACTATTACCGCAATCTATCCATTTGTCCAGAATCCTGTCAACACCTACTTTCTTGGCGTGTTCGATAAAACATTTTTCCCAGTCTGATTCTGTTTCAAAAATGATATTTTTACCATCCCGCATGTCTTCTACTTTCAGGAAACCCAAATAAAGAAGCACCACCGGAATCCCATGATTTGCTAACCACCATGCGTGAGCTACTCTATTTGAAAGCTGATAACAGCAATCTCTTGAAATAGAAACACCGGTTACAGTTTTATTTATTTCAGCATTTACATCGCTGATTGCCTGAGCTATTTTTGCATGATTAGATTTTGAATTCTCCGATGCTTTTGTATCAAGCCCTTTACCCTTAGATTCATTGGCTAATTCATTATAATGGGCTTTTGCTTCAACTAAAACAAGCCCCTTCTTGCCACCGATTGTGCAGGTAGAAATTAAGTCCCAATTTGGTGTTGTAGCATCTACTTCTAACCACCATTTCACAATTTCTTTGCTTAAATTTGGTTCAAAATTATATTTTAAAAAGTCTTTCAGTTCTGCTTCTGTATTATAATTTACGCCCTTGGGCATCCAATTATCATAGGGAGAAATAACCGCTCCGGTTTTTCTCACAAGGCTATTCATCAGCTTAACAAAGTTTTCTGATTCAATTAATTTAGCTATACAATTTTTACTGCCTTTCATACCATATTCCCCTATTATATATTTTTATTCTTTATAATCTTTTTGCATTCTCTACTCTTTCCCAATTTTTGTACGCATCTTCATCAATTACAGAATTAAATTTTGCTTGCAGATATTTCCTTTTAACTCTGTAAGCGAATTCTTCAAATGACTCAATATTACATTGTTCTTCAATTTTTTTATCAGTAATATTTGAGATTTTCTCTCGTGCAACACCCTTTTGGTTTTTATTATACTTGTAATCTGCTTCAAACGGACAGTTGTATATTATAATTTCATTCTCCATAATTTCATTCTCCATAATTTAATTTCCTTTATTGACTGTCCCCCTGCACATCTTTATTCTTCTTTTTTCTTACTTTTATATCCATCTTTTATGCTTTTGATTGTCCATACTTCATTTTCTGTTTCACTTCTAATAATCTCTTGATGTTTACTGCAAATATATGTAACTCTATCCTGCATCAAATTCGTGTATACTGCAATTAACCTTGTTGAAGTCCATAATTGTAAAACTGGTGGTATTCCTTGGGATGGTTTCTTAATAGATATTTCATATTTTGCTATTTTTTCTTTCGTATAATTCTCAAGCCACGTGAGAACCTTACGGGATTCGTACTTAAAAATTATCAGTTCGATAAGTTTGTTTATCAGGCTGATTGATATGCCGCCGCAGACACCGATTATTATTCCTTCTACTATTTTGCTTGTATCCATCTTACATCTACAGAAAATTTATTAAATTAATCTTATCCTCCCCGTTAGCAACTCCTGCATCATACCTTGCTTCAGCAGTTTGAATTTAAGTCTATCATTTTTTCCTTTTTCTTTGTTTCATTTGGCCTTTAAGTGCTATACCTTTCTCGGTTAATCTATACTTTTGTTTTGGACTATTCGGCTTATCGGGTATCGTCAGCTCTATGAATTTGTCTTTTATTGCCGGATTGAGATAGTTTTCTATAAAGTTTTCTCTATGTTTCAATTCTAACATATCTTGAATTTCAATTCTTTTTACTTCACCTGACATTACAAGAACAATTCTTCTGATAGTTTCACTAACTTGTTCGGTAACTTGTCCGGTAACTTGCTCGGTAACTTGTCCGGTAACTTGTCCGGTAACTTGCTCGGTAACTTGCTCGGTAACTTGTTTGTGTCTCCAGATGATTGTCTTAAAAACATCATCTTGTTTAAAATCAGGTTCACGAAGACCTGCTTTAATGCTTAAATTAATCATATCAGGAATGCCTGTTCCAAGTCTTTCGATATAACCTGTAAGATACAAAGGTTCTGCAATCAGAGGATTAGTTGGGAATGAGCTATGTGTTAGTTTTAGTTTAGCAAGTGAAAGATTATGGGGTAGTTGCCCGGGGTTCCAAATCTCAATCCTATCGCGGAACAGCATCACCTGTACACTGCCTGTGCTGTTATAATCCCGATGTGCAATTGCATTGACAATGGCTTCAGCAATGACGGCACGAGGGATTTCATACTTCAAGGGTGCCTGTGTATCCTCGTTCCGTGTGCCGACTGCCAAATCAATACGGGAAAGAACAAAATCAACCGCTTGATTAACCAACTGAAATACATCACCTTTATACACTTGATATGCCGGGAAGGGTTTTTCAATTTTAGTTCCGTTAAATTGTACACACTTTATTTCAGAGCTGATTAAAAAATGCTGTGGTTTTACGCCAAAAAGTAAAACAGCCGCATTTGAAATGCTACCCTCACTTATAAGGTTGAGATGTGTAAGTATTTTTTCGGGTTTAGCTTGTGCGGATAGCGGAAATCCTCTTTTTGTCTTTGCTATTCGCACAAATTCAGCTATTTTTTCAGGAGCTAAATCTTCCATTTTTGCTCCAAAGCAAATTGAAGCATCGAAGGGTTCAGTGCGTATATATTCCTTTTCTACAAGAAATCTGATTAATGATGAATAAATTGCAGTTTTTAATTCAATTTCCGAAGTAAATTTTTTCCTGACTAAATCCTTTTCAGCCTTGCGTATAAGCAACTGTTCTTTGGGATGACGTTCGTTAATTTTGTGCTGACTTAAAAATACCAGCCTTGTTTTGTTGAGTTTTGTGGCTGTATTGAATTCATGTTCAGTAGGTGAAATTCCTTTTTTATCCTCAGAGCCGTATTCTTTGCCAAATAGTCCTATATAAATATCGCAAGCCTGCACTTCATTTATGTAAAGTTTATCGGTTCTTTGGTCTGTTGCCGGCAGATTTTCAAATATAAATGGTTCGAAAAAATGACCAAGTAAGGCATCCTGTAACAAATAGGAAAACAACATTTGCCTTTCCGAGGCAAACTCGGTTTGTACGCTACTTATAAAAACCTTAATTTTTCTCATACCAATCTTATCCTCCCTGTTAGCAGTTCCTGCATCATTCCTTGCTTCAACAGTTTGTATTTATCTAATTTCTTTTCTAAGACTTCTATTTCGGCATCCATATCGCTTAGGATTGTGGCGATGCGGGTTTGCACTTCTTTTGATTTTGGGATGTAAATTTTAAATTCTTCAAACTGTTCTCTTGATAAATATGAAATAGTTGTTCCAGAAGAAAGATTGTTTAATTCATCCGCATTAAAAATCATATAATAGTATAAAAACTCATTAGACGCAGTTGTTTCATTTACAACAAGACCAATAAATGTTTGATTTGTTACAAGAGGTTTTTTAACAATCGCACATCTTCCTAAGTCAGCACTACAAGAAACAAGTAAGGTTTCCTTTGGATGAACTCTTAGATTCATCTCGATAATTATATCTTTATCTACATATTGTTTGGATTTTGAATCAAAAATATATTTACCTTCAAAATCTTCAATTCTACACCAAGGTATATCTCCATTAAATTTTTTTGGTTTATCTCTCATCGGCACAATAAATTGCTCGACAATATTTTTAAGTTTTGTAATTATCCAATCGCCATTCGTGTTTGGTAGTCTCTTTTTTCCGGTCAGCAAGTCCTGCATAGCCCCTTGCTTTATAGCACGTTTCTTGGCGATGAGTTTTTCTAATTGCGAAATCAGTGCATCGGCATCGCTCAAAGCTGTGGCTATAGCGGTTTGCTCTGCAAGGGTGGGAGGAAGTGGGATTAAAGTTGTCTCAAATTCTGTTTTATTAATCAAAGGAACGGCTTGTTCGCTCGCTGACGCTTTAATTTTCGGAGTTAAAAAACTCAGCGAATAAAAAACAAAATCAGTTATATAATTTTCATTTGGCAAAATTGCATTTATTTGCTGGTTAGAAGTTAATTCCATTTTGGCAATTCCAGATTTGCCAATTGTTGAACCAATACAGGTAAATAGAATGCTATTCTTAGGATATACTCTTGATATTCCAAAACCTTTTGATGAGAGTTTTTTTTCAGTTTCAACGATATATTTTCCTTTTCCTAAGTCTGCTGGACTTACAAAAAAGTATTCATCACCGTAATTACTTCTATCATTTGTAGGAGGTGTACTTCCTGTTTTTACTTCTGAAAATTCTCCCAATTTTTTCACCTCCCAATCACTTGGAATTACGCCAATATCAGTATGTTTGTATCCTTTTTTCATTTCCATACAAACCCCATTTTAGCAAGGTGTGCGTTTACCTTTTTTTCTAAAATGCTTACTTCTTCCTTCAGCTTTGGAAGCGGTGATTCATACCGTTCAGCCAGTTCCTTTATGCGTTGCGTCAGTCGTTGGCTTATGCGTTGCATTTCTGTTTGTACGCTTTGTTCAACTGCGTGCATCCATTTGCCCTCAACCACCAATGTTTTTATTTCGGTTTCGCTCAGTGCTTTGTATTTTTCTAAAAGTTTTGTATCTAACTCAGCCCTGAATTCTTTTATCTTTCTGTTAGCCTCGGCTTGGCTGTCGAGCAGTTTAAGGTATTGTACAAGAATAGCTTTTTCTCCGTATTCAGCCTGCGGTTCTGCTACAAGGCTGTAATCATTTTTTTCTTTTTTATTTTTAACTGCTGTAATATCTTTTAATCGTGTCTGTACCGAGGCTCTGTTTATTTTATCGAAGTCTGCAAAATACCCGTCTTCTCCGCTATGTTCTTCTTCCAGTTCTTCAATCTCAGAAGTAAAAGCGTCTCTGTCTGCCTCTAATTGTTCAATACTTTTTTGCATAGAATCGAAATAGTTTTTAATCAGTAGTTGTTTCGGAATCAGCTTACCTTCAAATTCTTTTTTTGTCCACTCTACTTCGTTGCCTACAGCCCAGCCGTCTGCTACAATCAAATAGCAATCGTCCTGCATCGTATCCATCCAGAACGTCATCAGATGCTGATATACATCGTATTTGTCAATCAGTTGCAGATTAGAAAATGCACCGAGTAAATCCTCGCTCATAGAATGAATAAACTTCTTTGGTTTGGTTTCGGCACTAATGTTTTTACAGAGAGGAACATTTTTTCGGTTGAATTTCGTATAAACTTCATTCACTTTCTCAGAATAATCAGTGAATTCAGGATGAGAAAAAATAGTTTCCTTTATTTTGTCGTTCACAATTTTCAGGGAACTAAAGCCTGCTCTTTCACTTTTTTTGAATAAATATTTTTTAAGTGAAGGGTAAACATCCCAATAATTCTGCAATGCGTCTATATCTGCGTTTGGTATGTCTCCAAGCAAATGGGATTCAATGCTCTGAATGTCTTCGGGTTCGGTACTGTCAATATATCGTGGTATGTTCAGGTTAAATTCTTTTTCTTCTATTTCTGCCACCGGCACCATCCGGCTGAACTTCGGTAATTCAATCTGCTTGTTAAAAACATCAACTATTTTGTGAATATCCTGCTCACGTAAGCGGTTTTTGTTTCCGTCTTTTGCATATCCCTTGCTTGCATCAATCATAAAAATACCTTTTCTGATTTCGGCATTTTCTTTATCCAGAACAATCAGGCAGGCGGGAATACCTGTGCCATAGAACAAGTTTGCAGGCAGTCCGATAATACCTTTTATTATACCTCTGCGAATCAGGTTCTGACGGATTTCGGCTTCAGCATTTCCACGGAACAGCACCCCATGCGGCAAAATAACAGCACCTTTG
>Ga0172379_10006892_pt1 | contig 14998 bp, 18 predicted proteins | sample GrowelOW334metaG_FD_119756 | JGI IMG/M metagenome (GOLD analysis project Ga0172379, IMG submission 119756) | Groundwater microbial communities from an aquifer near a municipal landfill in Southern Ontario, Canada - Groundwater well OW334 metaG | ecosystem: Environmental > Aquatic > Deep...
ATGATTCTCAGCTAAACCGACGTACTCATCCATATTGAACGTTGTTACATACTGGAATGAAACAACTCCTTTCTTGTTCAACTTAATAAGCTCTTTGTAAAGACCGAGCGGGGAAGAGCCTGTTGGAAGTCCGAGCACAAAACGTTTTTTTCCGGTCGGTTGAAATTCAATGATCTTTGCAGCTACATAATTTGCAGCCCATTTAGAAGCCGTTTCATACGATGGTTGAATGATAAGTCTCATTTTTGATCTCCTTTATTATTAAAATTCTTGTAAATCAATTTTAAAAAAAAGTACGAAATCTGTTTTATAATTTCATAATTTGACAGAGCCAAAACCAAATGCAATTTCAATACAATGAGCAACGATTTTAGAAATTGGCAGTATCAATAAATATTATTCATAAAATCATTTACCTCATTGATCTAAACTTCACCATTCTTCCAAACTATCAAATTATTTTATTGTTGTTCGAAATATTTAAACACCGCTAATTGCAATAGAGTGTTTTCCCGTTTTTTTTAGCTTCACGGATCATCATGGTAGCGGAGTCATTCCATTCAATATCTGAATAAAGAAGAACGTCAAATGGTTTTTTTAACGTTTTTACAAGTGTTGAGTTCAAGTTTAAAACTTTATCAATCCGTTTGAAGTAGGTGTCATTTCTAAAATTCTTAGATACAATGATTAGATCAATATCGCTATCCTCCTTTTGTTCATTTTTGGCATAAGAGCCAAAGAGAACTATTCTGTTTAATTCAACTTTGCTGCTGTCTAAAACACCGCTGACCGTATCTTTTATTAAACTGATTTTTCTTTTATCCACTTTAGAACCTTTTTCCCTTTAGTAATAAATTGTTTCGTGTTTGTCTTTTTGAATTCTTTCAAAATATCAAAAAGCATATCAGGATATCTTGTGGGAACACTTTTTTCATTCAAAATCTTAAAGAAATCTTCGAACTCATCGGGAATTATTAAATCTTCTTTTGCATTAATCAATTCTAACAAGTATAAAAGATTATGGGTTTTTGGAGCATCTTTGGAATATACTTTTGCGTAAATACCTTTAAGCGCTTTTTCAATACACAGATGAGACATAAAAACTGCATACATGTATCTTCCACCTTGAAACATTGTGTCAGCAGTATCCATGTCGTATTCTGCCTGCAAGAACCATTCTTCAGGAGGTTTAAACTTTTGCATCATTTCTTTTAGATATTTTTACAAATATAAAGTATTTAGTCGAAAGTTGCATAGAGAATATTAAGCTTCTGACTTTATACTTCCTTCTCTTCAAAAATCATTTCGCAACCTTGCGGAATTTCCGGTTTCACCAGAAGAGTATCTTCACGCAGCATAGAAACCATTCCCACTTCCATTCCTTTTCTTTTTACAACAAATTTTTTTAAAGCATACGAAACGGGAGCTGTTCCCGCTGTTTTTGCTTTACTATAAAACGCGGCTAACTGTGCAACTTTTTTTAAGACCGGTTTCGGAACGGCTTCTTTTGTATTTTCTACACGCAGCACAACATGTGAACCGGAAACACTTCTTGCATGGAACCATAAATCATTTTGTCTTGCAAATTTGGTTGTAAGCAGATCATTGTTTTTGCTATCTTTGCCAACATAGACTTTGTACATTCCGTCAATAAGAAATTGTTTGAAATTTATCTTTGGTCCATCATTTTTTTGAACATCATTTTTCAACGGGAAAACTTTCGTAAATTGTTTTAACTCACTAAGAGAAGAAATTGCTGATAATTGTTTCCGTTGTTCGGCTGCAATTTCCAATCTTTTCGATAACTGCAAAATCTCAGTTTTTGCGCGAATGAAAAAAATCTTTTCCGATTTCGCTTTACTAAAATAATAATTTACATTCTCATTCGGAGAAAGATTTTCTTTTAAAATGATTTTTTCAACTATTCCGTCGTGATAAATATTCTCAACTTCAAACTCATTCATTCCTTTGGAAATATTTGGAAGACTGATGAGTAATAAATTCGCGTATTCAGTATAAATGTTTTCCTTAGAACCTTCATCCATCTTCTTTTTAATCGCTTCAAGTTTTGCGGAAGCATAATTGAACTCCTTCTCCAAAAACTTTTCTGCTTGTTTATAAAGCGATTGAAATAAATGAAATTGCATTTGTACAAGGAGAAATTCGTGAACCGCTTCTCTGCAATTGTTAAATAATTTTTCTTGCTGCAAAGTATTTTTAGTTAAAAACGATTCCGGTAAAAGCGAATATTCTTTTGTCTCCAGGTTAAGATATAAACCTAAACCTTTATTATCAATCTCAAATAGAATAGCAGTAACAATATCATTCAAGGATTTATGCTCGTTTTCACTTCGTAAAAAGATTTCGGTAATTAATTTTTTCCCGAAGGATGGGTAGCGGTTCTTAAATTCTTTGATGGTTGGAGCTGGATTTAATTCATTTGGGAATGAAAAAGTGTTGACAAAATCAGTTTCATTTAATTCGGCGATAATTTTATTAAAAGTTTCATTTGTGTAGTCTTTAAATACTTCTGTTCCTCCGATATTTGAAACGAGTAGAGCATTTGAATCCTTTCCGCGAAAAAGCAGGAAGATGGAAAAGTTATCGAAAGTTAGTTTTATTATCCGTTCAAATTTGGCTATTTGAATGGTTCGTAATTCCGCATTACAATATTCTTCAAAAAAGGAACTTGTATTTTTTTTTGCCCTGTGGAATGAATCTCTCATTTGTAAGTAGGGAAGTTGAACCCCGGTATGGAATTCTAAAAATAATTCTTCATTGTTTTTAGAGAAGGAAAGAAGCAGTTTATTTTTCTCCTGAGAAAAAGTATTTATTAAACGATAGCCGGTTAATTCAGTTCGTAATTCTTTTACAAAACGTGTTAAAAAAAAATAATTATTTATCATTCATACCAAACAATGTTTAATAGTCCTTTTATCCCGATCCCGATTGCTATCGGGATGGGAAATTTCTTTATCTTACACAAAAATAATTAAAAACTTTTACTTAAAATAAATAATCAGAAGAAGGAGCAACTTTCGTGAATATTTCTGCCAGTATGCAAAAAGTAAAATCCGGTTTTCAGCCATCCTTTTGGGTCGCTAATTTTATGGAATTGTTTGAACGCTTAGCCTATTACGGGCAGGCAACTATTTTAAGTTTGTTTCTCCGTGATCATTTAAAATTTAGCGAAGTGGAAGCCGGGCAGCTTTCATCAATCTTCGGCGGACTAATTTATCTTCTCCCGGTTTTTGCCGGCGCATTAGCAGATAAATTCGGATTTAAGAAAGCTTTTTCGTTCGCATTTTTTGTTTTAGCTATCGGCTATTTTCTTATCGGCTCAACCGGGATGGAATTGTTTTCTTCTTTCTATCCGAAGGAACATCTTTACTGGCTGTTGACCGTAATTTTAATATTTACTGCAATCGGTGGTTCATTTATTAAACCGAGCGTGCTTGGAACAGTTGCACTAACATCTACTGCAGAAACGAAATCGCTTGGATATGCAATTTATTATTGGCTTGTTAATATTGGCGCTGCACTTGGTCCGTTATTAGCTTTTTTTGTTAGGGATTTAATCGGAATTCAATTTGTTTATATTGTTTCCGCAGTCAGTTGCACGTTGATGTTTTTTGCCACGTTAATTTTTTATAAAGAACCTGAAGCAAATCTTATTAAAAAAAGCGATGGACTGCTCATCGTTTTTAGAAATTTATTTGTTGTTTTAAAAAATTTCAAGTTCATGATTTTTCTCCTCATCTTTTCTTTGTACTGGTTAGTTTTTTGGCAAGAATTTATTGTCCTTCCGTTTTATGTCGCAGATTATATTTCAAAGGAAGCGCCGATAGAAATTATCATTTCAATTGGAGCCTGGACGATTATTCTCTTTCAAATTCCGGTTAATCGTTTAACGAAACATATTCCTACAAGACAAGCAATCGTTTTCGGTTTTGCTTTAGCCGCATTAAGCTGGCTTTTTATGTATCTCGCCCTTCCTTTGGCATTAGGTCATGTTGTATCGTTAGGTTTCTTAGGAAGTTATGATCTTGCGATCCCAGTTTTAGCTACAGGCATTTTCATTTTTTCGATCGGCGAACAAACCCAAGCTCCAAGATTTTACGAATATATTGCCGACTTAGCTCCGCAAGGTCAAGCTGCTTTGTTTCAAGGATATGCGTTTCTTCCAATTGCCATTGCGTGGGGATTCGGTGGCACGATCGGCGGATTGCTTTATCATAATTTTGCCACTGTAGCAAATAATCCCGGATTGATTTTTCTTTCTATTTTCGGAATTGGAGTTGTTGCAACAATTTTGATGGTGATTTATAATTTTATTTACAGAAAACCGTCAAAAGTATGATCTTCTTTTGTTAGACTTTTTATGAATTGATATATTTGCAGTGATGAATAAATTATTACAAAATCCAAAAGTAAAAAAGCTGCTTTATTTTTTAGGCGGACTTTTCGTTTTCTTTCTTCTCTTTAATTACCTGCTTATGCCCTGGTTTGTTTATTCGGCAGAAGTTCAGGTTCCCAAAGTTGTAGGTTTACAACAGGAAGCAGCAATAAAAGTTTTAGAGGATGCCGGTTTGAATGTGTTTATCGGCGATACAACTTTTGTTGAAACCGGTTTTGCTAAAAATGCAATTATTCTTCAGAAACCTCATGCCGGGGAAATTGTAAAAAAAGGAAGAAGAATATTTTTAGTTTTAAGCGGCGGGGAACCGATGGCTGATGTTCCTTCACTACGCGGGAAATCAGTTACTAACGCCCGTTTTGCTTTAGAAAGAGTTGGTTTAAAGATCGGAGAAATAACGGAAGTTTCTTCCGATAATCCGAAAGATATAATTATTGCGCAACAGTTTGTTGCCGGAGTTAAACTGAAAAAAGGCGCTTATATTAATGTGGAAGTAAGTTCAGGACAAGTGGAAGGCAATATTGAAATTCCGAATCTTATAGGAAAATCATTGACCGAAGCTGAAAAAATATTAAATGAAAATTTCTTAAAGGTTGGTAAGATTAATTATCAACCTTCGTTTGATCTTCTTCCGAACACGGTAAAAGATCAATATCCAAGCCCGGGAAGCAAGTTAAACCAAGGTGATGCAGTGGACTTATTCATTACAAAAAATGTTGAAACAAAAGACGAAGTAACTACGAGGGAAGAATGAACTTATTAGCTCCATCAATTTTATCGGCAGATTTTTCAAATCTTGCTCAGCAAATCCGCTTAACGGAAATCGGCGGGGCAGACTTAATCCATTGTGATGTAATGGATGGGCAATTTGTTCCGAACTTGACTATTGGTCCGCTTATTGTTGAAGCCGCAAAACGATGCACAAAACTTCCGATTGATGTTCATTTGATGATCGTTTCACCCGACGCATTGATCCCGGAATTTGCAAAAGCCGGCGCAGCTTATATCACTGTTCATCAAGAAGCTGTTCCGCATCTACATCGAACTATTCAATTAATAAAATCGTTAAACTGTAAAGTAGGAGTAGCAATAAATCCGGCAACTCCCATTTCAACTTTGAAAAATATTTTAGAAGATGTTGACCTGGTTTTGGTAATGTCTGTCAATCCTGGTTTTGGCGGGCAGCAGTTTATTCCTTCTTCGTTACCTAAAATAGAAGAATTAAAAAATCTTCGTGAGAAGTTTAATTATTCTTATCAAATTGAAATTGACGGCGGTGTAAATAAAAACACTGTACAAAAAATTAAAGAAGCCGGATGCGATATTTTTGTAGCCGGTTCATCTATCTTTCATGCTGAAAATATTACAGCAGCTACAACAGAATTGAAAAATTCAATTCTATAAATTTGTTTGAGGAAAAAATGAATTATGCGTTAGTTGGCGGAAAAATTGTAACCCCTTTCCGTGTTGTACAAAATGGAGTTATTATTTTTGAAGACGGAGTGATTCACGAATTAGGAAAAGCTTCGGATGTAAAAATTCAGGATGGCTGTGAAGTTATTGATATTAGCGGTTACACTGTAACTCCGGGATTTGTGGATTTACTCGTTCACGGCGGTGGTGGATTTGGGTTCGCTGATGCCAATGATGAAAGTATAGAAAAAGTAAGCAATTATTTTTTAAGGCATGGTTCTACAACAACACTTGCTTCCTTATTTGCTAAACCGCATCAACAATTACTTGATGATCTGTATAGAATTGCAACGTATATTGAAGATCATCCCGACTCTAATATTTATGGCATCCACATGGAAGGACCATATCTCAATAAGGGATTAAAGGGAGCCATGAATGAAAATTATTTGTGGGAACCTTCTGTAGCTTCATGGGAAGCGATGTGGGAAGCATCTAAAGGTTTCATAAAAATAATGACAATCGCTCCGGAGTTACCAGGCGCAATTGAAGTGATGCGCGCTGCGGCAAAAAAAGGAGTTGTTCTTTCAATAGGTCATTCGATGGCAACGTATGATGAAATTGAATTAGCGATTGATAATGGCGCCGCACATGTAACCCATATTTTTAACGCGATGAAACCATTTCATCACAGAGATGGTGGAGTTATCCTTGGGGCTTTATTGCGAAACGAATTAAAAATAGAATTAATTGCTGATAAACTTCACGTTCATCCGGCGGTTATGGAATTACTTTTGAAATTAAAAGGTTCGAGTGGAATAATTCTCATTACCGATTCAATTCGTGCGGGCGGAATGCACGAAGGTGAATACGAATTTGCAGATCAAAAAATTTATATGAAAGACCAGAAAGCATTTCTGCCGGATGGGACTCTTGCCGGAAGTACTTTAACTTTAAATAAGGCAATTAAAAATTTAGTCGAAACTGCAAATACAAAATTGACAGATGCAGTTAGAATGGCATCGTTAAACGGCGCTAAAGTACTTAACATTGAAAATAGAAAAGGAATCTTAGCGGTTGGCAAAGATGCCGATATGGTTGTTATGAACGATCATTATGAAGTTGTAACGACAATTCTTAATGGAAAAATTGTTTATCAAAAAAATCTTGAGCAATAAATTATTTTAATTCTCGTTAGAAAGATTCGTTGAAAAAGTACAGATTTGGAAATAGAATCCTTGATTTTTCAAAACCCATTTTTATGGGAATTGTTAATGTTACGCCCGATTCTTTTTCCGATGGCGGAAAGTATTTGGAGACTAAAAAAGCAGTTCAACGTGGATTTATTTTAGCTTCGCAAGGCGCAGATATTATTGATATTGGCGGAGAATCCACACGTCCCGGATCTAAATTTATTTCCGTCGAAAATGAATTATCACGAACAATTCCAGTAATAAAATCTCTTTTGAAAAAGAAAAATGATTTACTTATTTCAATTGATACAACAAAGAGCCAAGTAGCCGAAGAAGCTCTTAAAGCAGGCGCAGTTATTATTAATGACGTTAGCGGCGGTACTTTTGATGAACGAATATTTGATGTTGCCGCAAGTTTTAACGCCGGATTTGTTATAATGCATATAAAGGGAAACCCTAAAACGATGCAGAAGAATCCTACATATAAAAATCTTATTAAAGAGATTTATAACTTTTTGGAAAAACAAATTACGACTGCAAAAAAATATAAAGTCAAAAAAATCATTATTGATCCGGGAATCGGTTTCGGCAAAACAGTTGAGCACAATTTTAAAATTCTTAATCACATAAATGATTTTAAACTTCTCGGTTACCCGGTGCTTATCGGACTTTCGCGGAAATCATTTATAGGAAAAACTTTGAACTTAGATTTTAATCAAAGAGATATTCCAACAGCAATTTTGGAATCAATTGCACTTCTTAACGGCGCATCAATTATTCGTACGCACAACATGGAACTCGGTTCGATGACTAAAAAACTTATGACTGCATTACACTAATGTTTGAAATTTTCAAAATAGGATTCATTACTGTTTCATTCCTCGATATAATAGACATTTCGATCGTTGGAATAATCATTTATAAACTCTATACAGTGTTGAGAGGAACGATTGCATCTCAAATATTTATTGGATTGATGCTTGTGTTTTTGTTATCGTTTTTTTCTCAAATATTAAACCTGCGCGCCGTTAATTGGCTATTAAAATTCATCACTGAAATATGGATTATTGCTTTTATCATTTTATTTCAACCGGAAATAAGAAGAATTTTAATGTTGTTGGCAAGGAGTCCTATTTTTCGTTTTGGTCAAAAAGGGGAAACACAGGAAGTTGCAAGTATAATCGCGGAAGCTGCCTTTGAACTCTCCCAATTTCAGCATGGCGCTTTAATGGTTGTTGTAAAATCAAAAGGGATTAGAGGAATTTCCGAAACAGGAGATTTATTAAATGCAATATTATCGAAAGACCTTTTGCGCTCAATCTTTTTTCCCAGAACTCCCTTACATGATGGGGCAGTAATTATCAAAGGAAATATTATAGAAGCTGCCCGTTGTACACTTCCTCTTACAGCAACCACAACGCAAAATGGAGAATCGTTAGGAATGCGCCATAGAGCGGGGCTCGGTATTTCCGAGCAAGCCGATGTTATTTGCGTGATTGTTTCGGAAGAAACCGGCAGTATTTCTATTGCTGAAAATGGTATTTTAACAAGAGGACTTGCAAAAGAAGTGTTACGCCAAAAATTAATGTACATTTCTCCGAATAAAAGTAAAGTAAAATCAAAATCGTTTTTTGGAAAGTAAATCGATCGACAATCTTTTGGTTACAGCGGTTATTCCATTTTATAATCCGGAAAAGATTTTCAAAAAAGTTATTGAAGATGTCTTACCGCTTGTAGATAACCTTGTCCTTGTAAATGACGGTTCGACACAAGATGTTAATCATCTTATTGCAAGTAATGCTAAAGTTTATCTTTTAAAACTTGAATATAATTCAGGAAAAGGCGCAGCATTAAAAAAAGGATTTGGTAAAGCAATCGCTCTTGGAAGCAGATATATTATTACTTTAGATTCCGATTATCAGCATGAACCTAAGTATATTCCTGCGTTTTTAGAAGCTTTAAAAACATCCGGTTTTATTATCGGGAAAAGAAATTTTTCTTTTTCCCAAATGCCGTTTATGCGCGTTTTAAGTAATACCATAACATCAAAAGTTCTTTCAATTAAAACGAAACAAAAAATATTTGATAGCCAATCAGGATTCCGCGGATTTGATTCTTCAATTATTCAATTAATTCTTCCGGAAACAAACGGATTTGAAGCAGAAAGTGAAATGATCTTACGGGCTGCAAATAAAGGAATTCCTATTTCATTTATTGATATTTCAACTAAATATGGTAATCAGAAAAGTTCGATCAAGGCTTTGAAATCAATTATCAGTTTTTTAAAAGTTATTATGAAATATTAAAAAGGAGCGAAGCTATGAAACTTAAATATTTGTCTCATTCAGCTTTTCAAATTACAACAGAAGAAGGATTACGCATTCTTATCGATCCTTTTTTAGATAGAAATCCAAATGCACCGGTAACATCGGATGAACTATTATTTGCCGACTTTATCGTTCTTACTCACGCCCATGGTGATCATCTTGGCGACGCAAAAAAAATTGCCAAAATATTCAATTCTCAAATAATTTGCGTTAATGAGTTGGGAATTATTTTGGAGAAACAAGGTTTTAACACTCATAAAATGCATATTGGCGGAAGTCATCCTTTCCCTTTTGGTAAAGTAAAATTTACTATTGCACATCATGGATCATCTACGGACGAAATGCAATATGCAGGTGAACCGGCAGGGGTATTGTTGTTTATTGAAGATAAAATTATCTATCATACCGGCGATACCGGTTTGTTTTTCGATATGAAATTAATTGGCGAAATAAATAAAATAGATTACATGCTTTTACCGATCGGTGATAATTTTACAATGGGAATTGATGACGCTGTTAGAGCGGTTGAATTTGTTAATCCAAACTATGCGGTTCCTATGCACTATAATACTTTCCCGATTATTGCCGCTGATCCGTATGAATTTAAAAGTAAAGTTGAACAAAATGGAAAGCAATGCAGAGTTATGGAATTTGGCGAGGAAATCTCGATTAATTAAAGTAAAAAGATTTCCAATATCATCACTTTTTATGTAACTTTGAAAGTAGAAGTAGTTTTTTCAGAAGGATAAATACAGGAAATAATGGGCAAAATAATAACAGTTGCAAATCAAAAAGGTGGAGTTGGGAAAACAACGACAGCAATAAATATTTCTGCATCCTTAGCTGCAGCAGAAAAACAAATTCTTCTTATTGATATTGATCCACAAGCAAATTCTTCATCAGGATTAAGCATTACTGGTCAAACTCCCTCTATTTATGAAGTACTCATTGGGAGTAAACCGATAAAAGAAGTAATTATTCCAAGTTTTATGCCTTTTTTAAATATCCTTCCTTCAAATATTAATCTTGTCGGTGCAGAAATTGAAATGGTTGACATGGAGAACAGAGAAAAGTTGTTAAAGCAAAGATTAGCAGAAATCTCAAACGACTATGATTATATTATTATCGATTGTCCTCCATCGCTTGGGCTTTTAACTTTGAATGCTTTGTCTGCATCAGATTCTGTTCTTATTCCTGTTCAATGCGAATATTTTGCTTTGGAAGGATTAGGGCAATTATTGAATACTATAAACATTGTTAAGCAAAATTTCAATCCAAAATTATCAATTGAAGGAGTACTTTTAACGATGTTCGATATCCGGCTGCGGCTTTCTCAACAAGTTGCAGAAGAAGTAAGAAAATATTTTGGTGAAAAAGTATATAAAACGATTATTCACAGAAATGTCAGATTATCGGAAGCTCCTAGTTATGGAAAACCAATCCTTCTTTACGATGCTGTTTCAAGTGGAGCAAAAAATTATATTGCTCTAGCTTCTGAATTATTAGAACAGAATGGACAGTTAAAAAAAGTTGTATCATATGAATAAAATGAGAATGGGTTTAGGAAGAGGATTAGACGCTTTATTAAAGCCGTCAGCAAATGTTGTAGAACAACCTGGAGTTTTAAGAACTGATGATGTTAAAAATGAATCATTATTAAGAATAAAAATCGAAGACATTTTCCCGAATCCCTTTCAACCAAGAATGCACTTTGACCAAGGTTCATTGGATGAACTTAAAGCATCAATTTTCACAAACGGATTAATTCAACCGATAACCGTAAGAAAATTTGGCGACGGGAAATTTCAAGTAGTTTCGGGTGAACGACGATTAAGAGCTTGTAAAGAAATCGGATTACTTGATATCCCTGCTTACATAATTGAAGTTCTTTCAGATGATGTTATGCTTTCAATGGCAATCATTGAAAATATTCAACGGGAAAAATTAAATCCTATTGAGATTGGATTAGCCTTTAAGCGGCTGATGGAAGAATGTAGTTTAACGCAAGAACAAATTGCCGAAAGGGTAGGGAAGGATAGAACAACCATTGCAAATTCAATTCGGTTGTTAAAATTACCGCAAGAAATTCAAGATTCTCTTATTAATGATGATATTACGATGGGACATGCAAGAGCTTTAATCAATTTACCATCGCATGCCATGCAGCTTGAAGCACTTAAAAGAATAAAAGAAAATAATCTATCGGTACGTAAAGTTGAATCATTAGTAAAAAAAATGCTCACGGAAACTCCCCAAGGAAGAAAAACCTTTGCTCTAAAAACTACTGGTGGAATTAGTACCTCAGCTTCATTACTGGCTCTTGAAGATAAACTGAGAAAAATATTTGGTACAAAGGTTATCTGTAAAGTAAAACAAGATGGGACCGGAGACGTAACAATAGAGTTTTACTCTTCCGATGAATTAGAAAGACTAATAGATCTATTTGACGTCATTGAAAAAAATTATCATTAAAATACTTTTAATCCTCTCCATATTTCCGCTTGTGTCATCTGCTCAAGATAGCGTCTCTGTTGCTGATTCTAATTTAGTTGATACAACTTTTGTAATGCAGAAATCTGCTTGGGGCGCAGTTTTACGCAGCGCAATTATACCAGGTTGGGGACAAATTTATAATGAATCATACTTGAAAGTTCCGATAGTTTGGGGTCTTAGCGGATGGTTTATCTATAATTATCTCCGAAACGATAAAAAGTATAAAGATTACAGAAATCTCTATCTTATAACTACAGATCCAAATGATTCACGTCAAAGAAGTATGTATAAAGATAATAGAGAATTTTATAAAGATCAACGAGACCTTTTTGCTATGTATTTCGTTTTTACTTACCTGGCAAATTTAGTTGATGCCTACGTTGATGCACATTTGTTCGACTTTTCAGTTACCGAAGATTTTTATCGACAACAACCAATGCTCAATATCAAAATAAGATTTTAGTTAATGTCTAATTATTTAATTACATGCCATAGTTGCGGTGAATCTAACCCACTTTTCAAGAGTGTTTGTAAAAAGTGCGGCTCGATAATGAGGGATAGGATTCCAAGTATTGATTTATGGAGAACTTTTGGACTTTTAATTGAGAATCCCCAAAATGCTTTTATAGAAATTATTCAAGCTGAACAGAAAAATTTCGCAACGTTTATTTTGATAACTGTGTTATTTAAGATCTATATCCTTTCAACAATTGTGTCGGGAATTATTTACGAAGTACGGTTTTCATTATTCAGCTTTAGCATTCTTTGCGGTATTTCGATACTTGTAATAATTTCAACGGGCTATTTTCTCAAATTAATTGTTCGCAAAAAATTGATTGAATTTCGAATAAAAGATTTTTACGCCGGGTTTTCTTTTTCATTTATGCCGCAGTTGATCGGTTTGTTTATTGTCTTTGCGATGGAGTTTATTGTCTTCGGGGAGCAGCTTTTTACTTTTAATCCTTCTCCATTTTTGATAAAAAAGAATTTCGCATATCTCTTTTTAGTTCTGGAATTAGGAATTATCATTTGGAATATTAGTCTAACTTCAAAATTATTTTCTCTTTATTTCAATAAAAAATTTCTTTCATATTTTTATTCATTGATAATCATTGGTTTGATTTATTTATCAATGAACATTTTCTTGTAGATAACTCCGTGCCTTATCCCTTTAGTACTGATTAAAACATTAGGTAAAGCGAAGTAACTCATTATATAAAGCAATACTTCTCCACCAATGTAAAGTATATCCTCTCGTTTTGAAATAACCTCACCGTAAGTATTTATAATTTTTTCAATTGAAGAATCACCAAGAAATTCTGTTACCGATTCAATATCTTTTTTTGAAAGAGAAGTTTTATCAACTTTCAACGGATCAAAAAATTTGAGATCGTTTATTATTGCCGAAAAGGTTGTTGGTGTTCCTGAAATACCGATAAGTGATTTCGGAGCATAGTGGTTCAAGTTCAATTGATTAAAATCATTTTTAATTTTCTGCTTCAAACGTGTTTTTTCATTTACCATAATTGGATACCCGGAAATAAAATTATCTTTCAAAGTTACTACACCGATTGGAATGCTTTTTCTCTCTAAAATTTTATTGTTTTTACTAATAATTACTTCAGTGCTTCCTCCACCAATATCTACAATTGCAAAAGTTTCTTTAATATTTATTGATGAACGAACACCATAAAATGCAAATTCTGCTTCGGAATTTGGAGGAACTATTTCAAGAGAAAATGAAGTTTTTTCGAATATCCGTTGCTGAATCATTAAATTGTTTGAAGCGCTTCGAAGTGCATGGGTGCCGATCACAAAACATTCCGGGCAACTATATTGATCAGCAATAGTTTTGTATTCCAGCAAGATATTTTCAAGTTCATCAATTTTATCTTCTGAAATTTTACCGGTTTGATATAAATCTTTGCCGATTCTTGGTATTCTTATTTCTTCATGAAGAGTTAAAAGAGATTTTTTTTCAAAATCTATTCGGGCAATAAGAAGTAAAATTGTATTTGTTCCGATATCAATTGAAGCAATATTCATTTTTTTTCCATATTTTAGGCATCAAAATTAAAATAAATCTATATGCAAAAAGTATCAAAAACATTTCAATATCTAAGTGTCGTTTTAGCAGCCATTTGGCTTGGAGCTAATTTATCAAGGATAATGTTAACTTTTTATTTATTCGAAGGAAATCATTTTGACTTAAAACCATTCATTACGGATGCTTTTCTTCAAGCGATATTTTACATTATAAATCCGTTGCTTGTATTAACTTCAATAACTTACCCTCTTTTTTTTATTTGTCTAATTCTTTTTGTGTTAAGCTCAAGAATAAAATTAAAACAAAATGGATGGCTTTTCATCATGTTGATTTTAGTGGTTACTTTAGCTCCGTTTGAGTTTTATCTAATAAATTTGGATTATAAAATTTTAACAACCGTTTTCGGTTCAACCTATGATCCTAGATTTATATTAGAACTCACTATTAAACGGTTTAAAATTCTTGGAAGTTTCCCGTTAATTCATTTATTCTCTTTTCTTGCTTTAATCTATCTTTCTATCTTTCAACCATTTAAGAAAAATGAAAATTAAAGAGAAAGAATTTGAAGATGTTATTGAGGAACTAAAAGCACTTGCTGCTCAATTGGGTGCAACGGTGCGTTTTGAAAAAGGAGATTTTAAAGGTGGATATTGCCTATTAAAGGATAGTAAAGTTATAGTAATTAATAAATTAGCAAATACGCAAAGGAAAGCAATAATTTTATCTGAGGCTCTTAAGGATTTAGGTGTAGAAAATATTTACTTAACTCCTAAGATCAGAGAAATAATCAATCAGATGAATGAGGAAAAATGAAAATATTAGTTATCAACGGTCCAAATCTTAACTTATTAGGGAAGCGTGATCCATTAAAATATGGGGCTATGACACTGGAAAGTATTGAAAATTTAGTAGTAAGTTCTTTCCCAGAAATTTCATTTTCTTTTTATCAATCCAATATTGAAGGTGAAATAGTTTCGAAAATCCAAAATACTGAAAAAGATTTTGACGGATTGATAATTAATCCCGGAGGTTATGCACATACATCTGTTGCGATCCATGATGCTTTAGTTGAATGTAAGATTCCTAAAATAGAAGTTCATTTATCTCA
>Ga0172379_10006893_pt1 | contig 14993 bp, 15 predicted proteins | sample GrowelOW334metaG_FD_119756 | JGI IMG/M metagenome (GOLD analysis project Ga0172379, IMG submission 119756) | Groundwater microbial communities from an aquifer near a municipal landfill in Southern Ontario, Canada - Groundwater well OW334 metaG | ecosystem: Environmental > Aquatic > Deep...
ATCAGGAAAAATAAAGAGCCTATAGTTAAAAACTATGGGCTCTTTTAATAAGAACAATCAGTCTCACAATCAGCCACGCTTTCACACCACCTCCAACATCCCTTATATTCACTCGGAACAACATCGAAAACCGCCGTACTTGCAGTCCCCTGCAAAGTCAACGACCAGTCACTCCCCAGCCCTTGACCCAAATCCGCGGAAGGAGCCACAGTCATAACTATAGTAACACGCGGATGTTGCAACACAGCCTGATCATTTTCCGCAAAGGCCCTGTAAGGATCTTCCAATGGCGTAATGAAAAAATGAAGATCAATAATATCCAAACCCTCGGGCGTAATAGGTTCAAACTCATCATCATCAATTGACCCCTGCAAATCCGCATCATATTCCGGCACAACATATCCGGAACCGGTAAGCGTTTCTTTTAAATACACATAATGATTAGCGGTATCACCGCAAACATAATCGCTTGCACATTGCCAGTAATCGGAAATCGCATCACCATCAACATCGACACCGTCCATTTCAAGCATGGATATCGCATAACCCCCATCATCTTTTTCTTCCGGCACAAAAATGGTTTTTTTAATCCCGCCCGAATCAATCAAATAAAGCTCATCCTGCAAGGAATATCCGACATCGTCACAATCCACCGGATCATCACCTTCGCAAAACGCATTCGCCTCATCGGGAAACCCATCCAAAGAACCGGTATAATAATGCGCACCTGTATTACTATCATACGAATCGATTTCGAAATCCTCGCAATCCTCGGTAAAAAAATAATCGATACTCGCACCACAACTCGTCCCGGTAATCCCATCTCCACCAACCCCACCCGGAATAGTCAAAGGTCCACCATCATCCCCGGGACTATAAAACGACGCACCATAGGCACCATAATTTTGCCCATAATAAGTCGACTCCAAAACAGTCCTGCTGTAATACTCTTCATAATCAATCGCCGATCTCTGCACCTCGCGAATAAGTTTTTCCATCACCGCCTCCCCTTCTGAAAAAACATACTGCTGCACCTCAACACTTCTGCTCACATAAGAAATATTTGAAAAAATCTGAATCGTAATAACTGCCAAAATCGCAAAAATCGAAATTGCGATTATTACCTCTATAAGCGTAAAAGCACCGGTTTTTGTTTTAATTTTTACCATAAAATTTAACAACCGTTATGTTATCAATAACATAGGTCTTTTGCAACAAAGCGGTAAGAACTTATAACCTGCAGTAAAGAAAAAATTCTCTTTTCTTTTCTTCTCTTTCTCTCCTCTTCACTAGTTCACTATCTTTACTAGAAACTAGGTCCTCTCTCTTCTTCTCTTCACTAGCATCTTTACTATCTTCACTAGAAACTAGGTCCTCTCTTGATCTCCTCTTTACTAGCATCTTCACTAGTTCACTAGAAACTAGGTCCTCTCTTGATCCTCTTCTCTTTCTCACCTCTTTACTAGTTCACTATCTTCGCTAGTCTACTAGGTCCTCTCTTTTCTTCTCTTTACTATCTTCACTAGTTCACTAGGTCCTCTCTTCTGCTATAATCCCCCTCGAACATAACTCACCGACATGACAAAATATGTATACTCATTCGGCGGCGGAAAAGCCGACGGAAACGAATCGATGAAAAACCTCCTCGGAGGAAAAGGGGCAAACCTCGCAGAAATGGCGGGACATGAAGATTTGAAATTCCCGGTCCCACCCGGATTCACAATAACAACCGTCGTTTGCACATATTTTTACGAAAATGAAAATTCTTACCCGAAAGGACTCACTGAAGATATAAAAAAAGCCATAACCCAAATTGAAAAATTAACCGGTAAAAAATTCGGGGACAGGAAAAATCCACTCCTCGTATCAATAAGATCCGGAGCGCGCAAATCGATGCCGGGAATGATGGACACGGTTCTGAATGTCGGACTTAACGACCAGACAATAGAGGGCATAATAAACCAAACCAAAAATCCACGATTCGCATACGACTCATACAGACGATTAATCATGATGTATGCGGATGTTGTAATGGAAAAAGCTGCGGGACTTGAGCCAACCGAAGGCAAAGGAATAAGAAAAATAATGGATGAGCATTTGGGCGAAATTAAGAAAGCAAAAGGATATAAAGCTGACACCGATTTAACAACCGACGACCTTATTGCGATAGTAAAAGATTTCAAAAAAATCGTACAAGAAAAACTTGGCAAATCTTTTCCGGAAGATCCCAAGGACCAACTTTACGGAGGGATCGGCGCAGTTTTTTCAAGCTGGAACGGCAAACGCGCAGTCGATTATAGAAGAATTGAAAAAATCCCTGATGAATGGGGAACAGCGGTAAATGTCCAAGCGATGGTTTTCGGCAATATGGGCGAAGACAGCGCAACGGGAGTAGCTTTTACAAGAAATCCGGGGAATGGCGAAAATAAATTTTACGGAGAATATCTCATAAATGCTCAAGGCGAAGATGTGGTCGCAGGAATCCGCACACCGGCTCCAATCAACAGCTATTCGAAAAACGACCAAAGTAAAAACCTCCCGACTCTTGCCGAATTAATGCCGGAAATTTATTTACAACTTGAAGAAGTCAGAGAAAAACTCGAGCATCATTATAAAGACATGCAGGATATCGAGTTCACAATCGAAAAAGGTAAATTATATATCTTGCAATGCCGCACCGGCAAAAGAAACGGAACCGCAGCGGTAAAAATAGCGATGGATATGTTTAAAGAAAATTTAATAGATGCACGCACGGCAATCTCGCGAGTACAACCGCAACAACTCATCGAACTGCTTCTCCCAATGATAAGCCCAAAAGCCGAATCCACAACAAAACCGATCGCAAAAGGATTACCGGCAGGTCCGGGTGGCGCAAGAGGAAGGGTGGTTTTTTCTTCCGAAGATGCGGTTAAATGGGCTGAAAAAGGAGAAAAAGTAATCCTTGTACGTGAAGAAACTTCACCGGAAGATGTTGATGGCATGCATAAATCTCAAGCGATTCTTACCTCAAAAGGCGGGATGACTTCACACGCCGCACTTGTCGCTCGCGGGTGGGGGAAATGCTGCATAGTCGGATGTGGAGACATCGAAATTTCTCATGAAACAAAATCCTTAACAACAAAAGACGGAACGGTTATTCGTGAAGGCGACACAATTTCGCTAAATGGAACAAAAGGCGTTGTATATCTTGGAGATATGCCTTTATCCGAAGCAATTATTTCAGAAAACGAAAGCTATAAATCGTTAATGGAACTCGTGGATATGACACGAAAATTACGCATACGAACAAACGCAGATACTCCGCACGACACACGAAAAGCGATTTCATTTGGAGCGGAAGGCATCGGTCTTTTCAGAATCGAACACATGTTTTACGGCGAAGGCAGCGACCGCCCTCTTTTTTTATTAAGAAAAATGATAGTAAGTCGCACCGAACAAGAACGCAGAACGGCACTTGATGAATTATTTCCATATGTAAAAAAAGACATAAAAGAAACATTGGAAGTGCTTAACGGACTGCCTATAACGATAAGATTAATGGACCCACCTCTTCATGAATTTATTCCAAAAAATGAAGATAGACTGATTCAATTAAGCCGCGAACTCGGAATAAGCTTGTCGGATTTACGCAAACGAGCAGATTCACTAAAAGAAAACAATCCGATGATCGGCCACCGCGGAGTCAGGCTCGGAATCACTTATGAAGAAATTTCCGAGATGCAAATTAGAGCGATTTTTGAAGCAACGGCGGAAATGATTACGGAAGGTAAAGACGCCTCTCCGGAAATAATGATTCCTGTCACATGCACAGTTAACGAACTCAACCACCAAAAAATAATTGTCGAAAAAATACACAACGAAGTTTGTAAAAAATTCGGGCTCACGAGAATCCCTCACTCGTTTGGCACAATGATCGAAATCCCACGAGCCGCTCTCACTGCAGGCAAAATGGCGGACACTGCGGAATTTTTCTCTTTTGGAACAAACGATTTAACTCAAATGGGATTCGGATTCTCTCGCGACGACATCGGTTCATTTCTACCGGATTATATGGATAAAAAAATCCTATCTGCCGACCCATTCCAAACGATTGACCAAGAAGGAATCGGCGAATTGATAAAATTCGGCATGGAACGCGGTAGAGAAAAACGCCCTGACTTAAAAATCGGCATCTGCGGCGAACACGGCGGCGATCCCGAATCGGTAAAATTCTGCCACAGAATCGGAATGGATTATGTCTCATGCTCCCCTTTCAGAGTACCGATTGCCAAATTGGCGGCGGCGCATGCGGTGCTGGAAGAAGACGCAAAATAATCCTATAAGCTAACTCCGCAGATTACTGCAAGCAATTTTCCGACGGTTCACCTGAAATCGTAAATGTCACGGGGTCGCTATTTAAGTCACTATTTAATTCAGCCGGACATATGGGCGCAACCGAACTAAACCCATCATGCTGTGCAACAAAAACCGTTACTTCACGACTACACGGTTCAATCAAGTCGAATTCGAAATATCCATCTTTGGATGTAAAATCACCACCCCAACGCTGATCCACATACGAATCAAATCCTAAACATGTAAGATCGCTATTAACAGATGCCCATACCATATAATATGGATAACCAATCCCTTTTATCGTAACAATCGGACCTTCAACAACACTCCCGTCTATCGGATATGTAATTTTTGGCTTTTCAACCGTACTTACAATCACCTGATCATTCATTTTAACACCAACAAATCCAATTAATAAAACAATCGTCACCAACAAAATAACAATTATTTTTCTTTTCATAACAAAATGTTACACTTTATATCGGTATTCGCAATTCAGTATTCCTCATTCGTCATAATATGCCCAACGAAATCGAAATAAAAGTTCTCGGTATAGAAAAGAAATCCTTTGAAACAAAACTAAAACTCCTCGGCGCGAAAAAAATCTTCGCCGGCATGATTATCTGCCGTCATTTTGATTATCCGAACCACTCGTTACGCTCGAAAGGCAAACTAATAAGAGTTAGAACCTGCGGTCCAAACACAACCGAATTCGCATACAAAGGTCCCAAGAAAATAATAAATAATTGTAAAATTCGCGAGGAAATTCAAACAACGGTAAAAGATGGCGAACAAGTCGCTGAAATATTAAAAAATATCGGACTCAAAGAATCGTTTTATTGCGAAAAAAAACGAACAACCTACTCCCTGGGAAATATACATATCGATATCGACGAATATCCAAAAAAAATCGTTTATGCGGAAATCGAAGCCCCGAACCAAAAAACAATAAAAAATCTACTCAAAAAACTCGGAAATTACGAAGTAAGTTGCGAAACGGCGGAAGAACTTTTCATTCGCGTCTGGCCGAAAATTAAGCTAAACGGCTTGCGCTTCGAATAAAACAGGATAAAATAATCGTAGTTTTACCACCTAACAAATATATAAAATGGCAGATCTAAAAACCATCAAAAGGTTAGACATCGGTTCAGTCGCGAAATTCTATGCCACAATGATGGCAGTCATGTATGGCATCATGGGAGCTTTATCAACAATAGGCGGAGTATTCGCTCTATTATTCGGAGGAGGATTCAAGATGATTGGAATGGGACTTGGAATGTTAATTCTCGGAGCAGCTGTCGGCTACATAGTTGGATACCTAGCAGGGGCTTTAGGTGCATGGATCTACAACATGATTGCAGGAAAAATCGGAGGCATAAAGATCGAGCTAGAATAGCATTCACTTGAAAATCAAAAAACTCTCGCCTAAAAAACGAGAGTTTTTTTTAAATTCTCTCTTCTCTTCCTCCCCTCTTCACTAGCTCACTATCTTAACTAGTTCCTAAGTCCTCTCTTCTCTTCATCCCCTCTTCACTAGTTCCTAGGTCCTCTCTTATTTCCCTTCAAACTCCCACACCCCGTCCCACTTCGCCGGCGGATTCGCGATAAGATCAGAAATTCTTTTTAAATAAACACCGCTCGGTCCATCATTCGGAACCTTTTTCACCAGCTCTTCAAACGCATTTTTCGCACTAGTAAAATCTCCTTTAAAATATAAATCATAAGCTCGTCCAAACTTCGCAACAATTTGCACAGCATCTGGAGACAAGGAACCCTTTTCTCCAAGAACTTCATAAATTCCGATAGCATTATCCTTCCCTTTCACGCGAATCAAATCCAGTTTACGAACCTCAAATTTATCAGCAATAACCTGATAAGTATTTTCCGAAATCATTATTTCAGTATCATAAAACTTATTCACGCCTTCAAGCCTCGACGCCAAATTCACATTATCCCCAATCGCCGTATAATCGAACCTCTCTTGCGACCCAAGATTCCCAACAATCGCCTCGCCGGTATTTATACCAACTCGAAAATGCAGTTCGTGTTTGCCGCAAGCAACCCACTTCGCATTCAACTCACGCAATTTCTCACGAGCCTCAAAAGCCGCCCTACAAGCCATTTCCGCGTGATCCAGGAGCGGAAGCGGCGCACCCCAAAACGCCATAATCGCATCCCCGATAAATTTATCAACAGTCCCCCGATTTCTCATTACAACTTCCGACATAGCGGAAAAATATTCATTTAGCTGTTCTGACAATTCCTGCGGAGTCGTACTCTCCGACCAGTTTGTGAAATTTTTAATATCCGCAAAAAGAATCGTAATTTCCTTTTTATCCCCACCCAATTTAAGCGCATCCGGCGTCTTAAGAATTTCATCCACAACCTCCTTCGCAACATAATGCGAAAAAGCCCCTCGCACCCTTTTCTTATCTTGCACTTCCGTAAAATAACGGATAGCGATCACCGCAATATACGCCACGACGATAGCCACAAAAGGATAAATCAAATCCAAAATCACCCCGCGTCCAAACGCAATTTTCGCACTCACGCAATATCCAAAAACCATAACAACAAAAGCACCAAATGTCCCCCAAAGATTTAAATACATAAATGCAAAAACCGCCAAAAACACAATCGCAAAAATAGTTGCAATTCGCACGCTCGCACTCGCATCAACCAAATATGCACCATCCAGAATCGTCTGAATTGCATTGGCATGAATTTCGACACCGTACATGGTTTCATCTCCGATCGGAGTCGTATATCGATCATGTAATGAAGGAGCACCGGTGCCTATCAGTACAATTTTTCCTTCAACAGATTCTTTATCGAAATTACCCGAATAAATATTATAAAAAGATAGGCTCTCATAAGAATAAGCGGGTCCCGCATAATTTACATAAAACGATTCCGAATCGCTAGAGATAATGTCAAAATCACTCCCGTTAAAATACTCGGCAATCGCTTCTGCGAAAGTCTTATAAGAATCAAATTTAAAAATCATATCTGACTCTGAAAACCCGGCAGAAGTATATCCATATCCTGCCTCACCATTTGCAATTAAATCAATCGACCCAAGTTCGTAAACAACATTCCCTTGATCATCACGAGCAGGAATTTTAATCAAAAAAACATTCCCGGCATTCTCAACCGATTCGGCAAGCGCAACATCATCCGGATGCTCATCGGAAACATACTGATTAAGTTGCAATTCGGGATCGGAACTATCAATAATAGAAAACAAATCATCTTCGGAAACACCACTGGATTTCGCGCTAAAAAGGATATCTATACCAATCACTTGCGCCCCGGCATCAGCCAAATTATCAATCACTTGCGCATAATATTTGCGACTCCAATCTTGCCACCTTCCCAGCCCGTTATCAGACAAACTGTAGTCATCGATATAAACCACCAAAATATCATCGGAAATTTCCCGCCCAACAAACAAATGTTTTTGAAACCTTTCTTGCAAAGCCTGCGGAACCGCAAAAACGGATAATGCACTGGCAAAAATCGCCAAAATCAGCGAAACACACACGGTCAGAATTAATTTTTTAAGTCGAGCTTTCATTTAAGTGCTATATTTATCCCTTAATTATAGCACGAAAAAGACCCGGACTCCAGGAGTGAGATCGACAACTTTTAGGTTATTCTTTCCTTCTTCTCATAATCCCAGCCATCACAAGCAACATTGCGGTAGTAAACATCCCTCGTCCGGTTTGAACATCTGGAGCGCTAGAAGCACATCCTTTGCATCCCTCATCAGGAGGAGGTGGTGGTTCGTTTCCGGTATCTGGATTTACACCGGTATCAGGACCAGTATCAGGATTAGTTGTATTGATAATTTCTGTAGTCTGCCCACCGCTCGTAACTTCTACAATCTCACCTTCTGATGTTACGGTAGCCGTAAATCCATCTCCGATGTCGGTCAAATCAGCCAAGGGAACCAAAATACTTGTATCTTCAAGTGTTGAATTGCCTTTCGGATCTGGATTTTGCAATAATCGACCTCCGGACTCAACAACAGTTCCGGTAGCCCTAACACCATCACCTTCTTCGACAACCTCGTATATAAGAACCGATCCGCTGTTCACCATCACATAAGCGGGTGCACTTGCTGAAGTTTGATTAACCGCAATGGGGGTATCATAACTTGTAAGAGTCCCCAAAGAACCAGTATTAAATATAAGCGAATAACTCGGGTCTGAAGGATTCCAATAAATACTCACATCCGAATAAGGTTCTAATGAATCCGTCGCAAGCCTATAATCATTAGCCTCCGAACCCCTGGCATTTACCAAAGTTACAACACAATCAGCACCTGTCTTAAGAGATAATGCATGAGGAGTATAAGCAAACATTTCCGTTGTATCCGTATCGCAATCTCCCTCAGTAGTTATAATATCGTAATCTTCAGTATCGTCATCACAATCTTGATCAACCTGAATTCCCTCGGAATCCCAAACCTCGGTTGCATCAGGATTTATAGAAGCATCCGCATCATCACAGTCCAAATTATTTGAAACGGTTCCTACGGGCTGTTCGCAAGAAACCTCAAAACTTGAAGCATCGCCATAAGTATCTCTATCGGTATCGGCGTACCAAGTCGATGCATCAGCCGCACCGTTATCAATTCCATCGGCACAATCGTTATCAACGCCATCACAAACCTCAATCGCACCCGGATTAACACCGGCACTTAAATCATCACAATCCGTATCATCAGCAACAAAACCTACAGGAGCATCACAACCTTCGGCAGTTATAGTAGGATTGCCATACAAATCTCCATCTGAATCTTGATGCCACTCTCTAACATCGGTTGCATCTTCATCTGTTACACCATCGCAATTATCATCGGTATCATTGCAGGTTTCAGCAGCACCGGGATGAATTGAAGCAGCTGTATCATCGCAATCGGAACTGTTGGAAACATATCCGGAAGGAACTGAACAATCTTCTGTTGTAGTTGCGGCATCTCCATAACTATCACGATCCGAATCTAGGTAAAAAGTCGTTTTAACACCTTCGTCAGTCGTACCGTCACAATTCTGATCAACACCGTCACAAACTTCTGCTGCATCCGGATGAATTGAAGCATTTGCATCATCACAATCATCACCTCCATCGGCAGATGAAATATAACCATCGCCATCTGCATCGACAGGAGGAGTGCCAGTATCGCCTCCGGCAGTATCATCAAGACCGGTGTCGCCACCACAAGGGCTTGGATCTAAAATGTCACCGGTATAAGTACCTGTCATACAATCAATACCTCCATCGCTTAAATCGGTAGCACAAGCTGTAAGTTCTCCAGTTTTGTAATTATAACTGGCAACTGTAATTCCATAATAACCATCCCCAAAAGCAGACATAGGTTCGTCTACCCCTGTCACCTGATCGTAATAATAAGGAGTTATTATTGACCACGAAGGGTCCACTTGAGTCATTAAAACAAGACCTGTATTCCCAACTGCAGATGGGAGGAATAACTCATTAGGGTAATCTTCCAAAATCGGGATTCCGCCTGCATAATCATCGAAAATTGCACCAACAGATCTCAAAGGATAATCACGGGACTGCAAATAATCACCACTATAATAATCTTTAGTAAAGCCCGCGGAAGCACATACCTCCCCAGTGTCGTACAAATTTGTACCAACAATCAAAGAAGAACCCGTCCCTGAAAGTTTATAATCCCTACTAGCACTTAAATATAAATAACTATTATCAGCTACACCATCGCAATCAGCATCTACACCGTCACTTGAATATTGAGCCGAATAAACATAATCCTCACCCAATATTGATTCGGTACCGGTAAAAGTAACTCTTTGCGTAGAAGCACCATCATAAACATAAAGAGGACCTACGCCATCACCATCGGCATCCTGGGTAAAATACCAATTAGTACCATCGGTAGTAGCAGAAAGCTGATAGACATAAGAAAGATCCGCAGGAATCGGACTCGTAGTGCCTGCATCCCATGCAATGGGCTCCGCAGCATTTACCATCCCTGGAGACATGGCAATCCCGGTTGCCAAAACTCTAGCAGCTAAAGTTGCCAACATTGATTTATTCACACCCCTTCCTCCGACATCTATCGAGTGGTCTGTATCAGTCATAATTTTAACGGTTAAACCCACGCAAAATGCGAATTTCCGTTGCAATCGTTACTGTCGTATCTGGTAAATGGTAGCTTATTATAAACAGAAAAACGCCATTCTGTCAAATATAAAAGTAGAAAATACAAATCTGGCAAGAGATTTTGGTAATAATCACTCACCAAAACTATTTTGTCTTGAGCGACCTTAATTCTGATTACGGGAGCGAAAGATAAAATCAGTTTTGGAACACAAAATTCACCGCACTCTCCACAAACTGACTCCACGACCCCTCCTTGGTCCAAAAATAAGTTTCTCCCTTATCCACAGCATACCCTTTTGCAGTTATAAAACTCCTATCATTGGATATCGGCTCGGCTGTAACTATTTGATATTCAAGATATGGAATTGGACCATCGGCATTACTAATTGTCTGAATAAAAGCCAAATGCAGAACAGGATCCGAAAATTGAGATAAAGCATCAGAGATAGACTCCTCGGAAGGGGCAGAAAAATCACCAACATTAATAACGATATAATCACCACTTTGTACTGAATTAATAAAGGTAGTATAAATTTCGGAATCGGTAGGACACCTCTTCCCCATACAGTCATCATATTCCCACCCCTCTACATAATTACTCCCACCCACTCTATCCCCCCAAATCTGCCAAGTCATAACAACCTTATCATCGGCAAGCGCACAACCGTTTTTTGTTGGAGTAGCAGGGACTCCATCAAGACACTTAATTAACCTTCTGCCTGACGCACCACAATCATCCCCATCCTCACACTCCGGCGTCCTAACTTTTATATCCAAAACTCCCCCTTCAAACGCACTAGTACCGTCGACATACAACGGAATCTCCACAGTTTGCCCATAATAAATCCTATTCCAATTGCAATCATCATTCACATCACCAATAACATCCGGATCGCAATCGCTCCCGGCACTTCCACGCCCGGGAATCGGGACATAATAATCACTGCCCGCTCCAATCGCAGACTTACCCGCAACTTCATAAGTTCCATAAACCACCTCACCGTCAATTTCAACCTCGGTTTCCGCAATATCACAACCGGCCTCACAATTTTCACTTAAATAAAGCAACGCTCGTTCAAACGCCGAATTTGCCGCGGATTGCGCTTGAACAGACGACTCCATTTCACCAACTCGTTGGAGATTTTTTAAAATCGTATCGTTCAAACCGACAACAACAATCAACAAGGCAGTAATCGCAATAATCGCGAATATTAATGAAACAGCAGATTTTTTGTTTTTTAAATTTTCCATATTAAAAATTCCCGATTATTTCCTCAAGCTCTACTGTTTTTTCCTCGCCTTCTCCAATCCAACCGACAGTAACGGTCACGGTCATATAAGTCGCACCGGGCACGGTATCGTAATCAATATAAACATTCCTATAAAAATCTGACGGCACGCAACCTGCATCGTCACTCGGGATTCCATAAATCGCTCCACTTCCATCCGTAACGGGATTCGTAATACCACACTCGTACAGCTGATAATCATCCTCAAAAACATCACTATCCGCAGGGACATCCTCCAGATAATACGCGAGTGAATCCATATCGAGTTTAATCGCATAATAAGTTTCGTTAGCGATACGAGAAACTGCACAATCGGTGGCATCGGTCCCCTCAAGCGAATTCCAACAACTGCCACCGTAACGAAGCCAGTTCGTATCACGAATTGAACGCACAGCCTCGATTCCTTCTCGCGCAAAATTTATCGCCGCCATTCTTTGTTGAGACATTTCATTTCCATACATGGAAGTCCGGACCATCACACCAGCCGCTGTCGCACCAAGCGCAATTACCGTCACGGCGATTATGGTTTCCATAAGCGACTCCGCACGCTTCCAGAATTTAATTTTGTTTTTGTTCATCGGGGAGAATTTTAGCATCAGCGCAAGGGAAGCGCCAGCGGTCACTTGCGCAATATTATCAAGCTTGTTTTGCGACAGCGAAAACAGTTCTTAAGGGGAAACTCCTCCACCGGCGGAGATTACGATAGGAATTGACTGTACATCAAAACTTTAATTTACAAATATTTTATTACGAACAATCAGTATCAATTAATCGCTCTCTTGCATATAACCTACCACAATAGAAATAATACTTTTCAAAATATTATTACATGATTTAAATTGAATTTTATCCAACACATCATCCCCATATCCCCTCATGAGATCACTAATAAGCACATGGATAAATGCTTGAGTGGCACCTTCGATTTTCTCGAAATCCAATATGATATTTTGGTTTTTCTCCAATGCTGGGATCAGCTTGTTCAACCTGATATTTGCGGCGATATCTTTGTTTTCAGCAAATGGACCAACTTGTTTGAATAATTTTATGTGAATCATATAAATTGTGGTTTTTTATAGCGGGCTTTTTTCCTTTCTTTTATGGCGTTGGTTAAAGTTTACTCAAGCAACTTTAGCAGAGAAAATCACAATGTCGCATACAACACTTATAGAATCGGCTATTACATGCTGAAGACCCCTCAATCTCATATAATATGTTATACCTAGCCCTAAGATAATCACATTTAACGATTTTTGTAACAAATTCTTTATCTCCAACAATTATAATGCTTTTGTTCATTGCCATTTGGATTATAAAATATACTACCCCATATATACAATATCGACATTAAAAAAAGATGAAAAATAGCACATGTAAAACACGACATCATCCCCGCTTGGAACAAGTGTATCCAAATGATTGATTTTTATAAAAATCTTTACATATAATAGCGTTAGCCAAAATAGTAATAATTTTCCATGTTAGTAAAAAAAGAAATTTTGGAATGCGTAGCTTTTGTTCTTTATAAGGATGATAAAGAACAATTTCATTATGTTGGAACCGCTTTTTTCCTCGGCGAATATGTTAAAGATATAAACAGAACATTCGTTTACATCGTCACGGCAATGCATGTAATCGCCGGCATCAAGACAAAGCAAAATGATGGTAACGTTTACTTACGAATGAATGCAAAAACTGGAGGCACAAAATTGGACAAACTAAATCTTGAGGATTGGCAATTTCACGAAGATGACCCGTACGCAGATGCAGCCGTATTTTTTGGCACCCCAGATACAGGTGAAGCTGAGTATAAATGTTTTCCTTACAGTGCACTCGCCAATGATACAATTCTTGAGAAAGAAGAAATAGGCATAGGAGATGAAATATGCCTCACGGGATTATTTATAAATCATTTTGGTAAACATAGAAATTTGCCAATTTTGCGCACAGGCAACATAGCGATGATGCCGACCGAACCAGTGCAAGCCCGACTAGGCGACTCTACTGTACAAATGGAAGCTTATTTAATTGAGAGTAGATCAATCGGTGGGCTAAGTGGTTCACCAGTATTTGCGCATCTCGATCCGTTTAGACGAAAACACGAAGTTCCTAATCCTCGAACAGATATTTTTTATTTACTAGGGATTGCACAAGGACACTGGGACCAACCTTTCTATCGAGAAAAAGATACAGTAGTTAAAGATATAAATGAAACACTTGAAAAAGAAGCAGTTAACAAAGGGGTAGCAATTATTACGCCAATAAAAAAAGTCATTGAAATAATGGGACAGGGTAAAATTGCTGAAGCTCGGAAAAAAGCGGAGGAAAAATATAGAGAAGAACTTAAAAAGTAGGAAAATTATTTAACAGGGTTTAACGGATACGGCTTGTTAAAATTTATAATCCATATTTCTTTTCCATTTCTTCATGAGTAATAAATCCATCAGCACCATCCAAATAACGCTGCCACCCATCTTCCACAGTTTCCTTAAAGCTCTTTTCTTTCACGGGCTTTAAAGTAATCCCATCATCAAGAACAAAAACCTGGAAATAACATGTTCCCATTTTGTCTCTCCATTTCTTGGGAAGAGTGACCTGCCCTCTTTCGGTACATTTCAAAATTTTCATAATTTCAGTAAATAAGAATTTCATACTTTCTTATTTAATTATATAAAAACTAACAGGAGATTACAACATCGACATTAAATTTTCATGAAAAATAGCCAGTCGCAAAACAACCTCTCTTTTCTTTCTATTTAGGGATTTGATTTTTGCTTCGAGTGATTCCGCAACGCTACTGATTTTTCCGAGAGCATCATGTATGCTCGAGAAAAATCAGTAAGTGAGGACTAACGAGAAGCAAAAATCAAATCCCCTCCACCGGCCCAATCGCCGCCACCCTCAAATTATCAATAGCAAGCAACTCGCGAGCCAACCTCTGCACATCCGCCGCAGTCACCGCCTCAATACCGAAAATAATCTCTTCAACGGTCCTGATACGACCATAAAGCAATTCATATTTACCAAACAAATGCGCAATCTCTTCGCTATCCTCAAGCCGCAAAGCGATCTTCCCCTTTATAAACTCCTTAGCTTTTCGCAACTCTTTTTCCGGAACAACCTCATCCCTAACGCGCGCATACTCAAGCTTAATCGCATCAAGCGCAACAAGCGCACGCGTAACATCAACACCAGCGCGAGTAGAAATAGCCCCGC
>Ga0172379_10006894_pt1 | contig 14993 bp, 9 predicted proteins | sample GrowelOW334metaG_FD_119756 | JGI IMG/M metagenome (GOLD analysis project Ga0172379, IMG submission 119756) | Groundwater microbial communities from an aquifer near a municipal landfill in Southern Ontario, Canada - Groundwater well OW334 metaG | ecosystem: Environmental > Aquatic > Deep...
CTGTCACCAATACTTTTAAAGTATTTGATTCTCTATCTTCAAATAAACTTAATATCCATTGGAAATTCTTGGCTAATCTATTTGCATCATCAACTAACAGAACATATTTTTTATCAGTTCTGACAACTGTTTTAAGGTCCTCCCATATTGGAATCCCTTTATTTCCAATACATAAGAAAGAGAAATCATTTCTATCTGAATAAAGTTTTGCAAGTTCAATTGCAAACTTTGATTTTCCGGTACCAGGAGCTCCATGAATTAATAATAAATCATTTGTTTCTAAATGATCTATTCCGTCTTTTAATTCCTTATCTCTACCAAAAAAAGTATTACTTAAAGGTGTTGATATTTTATTTTTCTCATAGTTAGCAACAAACTCAGAAGGTTCTTGAATTTGCCCAGTTCCTACTTGGATTCCAACGTAAGTTCCTAAAATCGGATAATCAAGTACTGCAAATGCTAAATCCCTTATCCCTTTTAAATCGAGAAAACACTTTGGATTGTGTTTTTTACATAATTCTTCAAGATTTTTCTTTTCAATTGGCTTAATACGTTCAGTAAAGCATAAAATTACTTTATCTATTTCTTCTTTTTTTAATCCTGTCTTTGAAGTGTTAAAGCAGCTTTCAATGTCTGCTTTTAATTTATTATAAAAACTTTGTCCTTTTTCTAGTCTATCTCTTGTTGTATATTCAGCAAAAATTAACTTATTATCAGCACTAGTAAAATATGAATCAGGAATACCTTTTCTTGACTTTTCTTTTCCAATAACACTACCAATCGGTGTGATTGTATTTGGGTTTAGTTTCAAATACAAAAAATGATTACAAAATTCTTGGAAGATGTCTCCATTAATCCTATCCAATGCATTTTCTATTTGTACAGAGTCTATCATTTGCTGTAGTGGGTTGGGAAAGAAATAGCTCTTTTGCAAGCTGAAGCATCAGCTTGTGTGTCGGGGATTGCAAATGTGTTGTTTTGTGCGAGGGGTTTCATTATTTCGTCTTTCTTCTTTTCTATCATTAAGTAGCAAATTGTCTGCTGTGTCGTTTTTTCACTTGGCGGTAACGGCTGCGTGTATGAAACGTTTGGCATTTCGAAGCGATTCCCTATCAAGTTACAACAACTTTTGACACGAGCCGAAACGTTTGATAAACCACTGATTGCCAAATGTTTTATACACGATGTTGGGTGCTGGTGTTCATTGTCCTTAGTTTTTCATGTATTAATTTTGATGTTTCTTTATCTGTCAAATTAGTTGTATCTATCTGTATTTCTTTCTCGTGTCGAAATTTCAATGTGTCATTGTTTAACTTTATGCAAATTTCAAAATCCTTGAACTTATCATTTGACCTTAAATCTAATCGTTTTTTTATTTCATTTTCCGTTGCATAAAGTCCAAAAATAGAAATTTGCCAGTCTTTATTTAGCAATTTCAACTTTTCATAGTAAGCATTAATTTTATCCCCACTAAACGTGTCAACTACTATGATAGGCTTATAATTCAAATCTAAAAATTCTTTCACCAATTGAGTAGAAACATTGAGTATTCTAATATGTTCATCTTGATTTACCCAATCTACCGCAATAACCATTGAACGAAGATTGTCAACTTCAATTCTAACTCCTGTCGGAAAGAATTTTGCCAACTCTTTTGCTGTTTGTGACTTTCCTGTTGCAGGAGCACCTTTTAAAATTATTATTTCAGTTGTTACTTCGTTCATTAGTTATAAACTATTTCAGGAACATTACAAGACATGTGTTTACATGGGAAATCGCATGTTTTCATTATTTTGGAAACTTCTGTCGAACGTTTTTTACAAAGTATTTGAATTATATCTTCTTTGGCAATATTTCCAAGTGGTTCTTTTGCAAGAGGTATTCTACGATGGTCAAAGCACTTTACAACATCTCCGTTTGGATAAATGCAAATATTCTTCCGTGCAGCACATGAAAATTCTTTAGATTGTGTATTTTCCGTTTTTGCGTTATTCCAAACGCCACCAAAATCCATGTATGGCTGAATTACATGTTTTATTTTTAATTCTTTACAAAATGCTTTGAGTTTTGGAATATCTGATGCTGATTCTGATGCAAGTACAGATTGTATTTGAAAACTATCTCCTAAATATTTCTTTGCCAGTTTGATATTCTCTACTACTTTCTCAAATGTGTCATTTCCTCTAAATTGAATCCATTTTTCTGATTCAAGTGTATCAATTGATATGACTAATATATGATTGAGTTTAGCATATTTTTCCAAAAAATCCTCTGTTAATAAAACGCCATTTGTAACAGTTATTAATTGAATATCATGTTTTCTTGATTCTTCGGCAATAGTCAGAACATCATCTTTAAAGAGCATTGGTTCTCCACCAGTAATTGTAACTTGATATAAATTTTCATGCAAAGTTTTTAAACAATTGATAAAGATTGAAATATCAATATGTTCGCTTTCTTTTTCAGGTGTTTTCCAAATACCGCATTTTGCACACTTTTCGTTACACCGCTTTGTAATCATATAGATTAATTCATTCCCTTTTACTCCATAAAATCGTCTGATAGGAGTTTTATACCAACGATAAATACTCCATTCAATTGATTTTAAAACGACTAAAGGAATTAATAGACGTTTCTTATTTATTCGCTTGAAAAAGGGCTTTATTTCACCCATGTAGTCGTTGAGAACATGCGTAAAACTTGGTTGGTTTGCACGTCTTCTATATATTAAACTCATATGCGTTTCCTGAATAAATTGATTCTGAAGAGTCCCAAAGTAGAACTGTATGCCCCTCGTATAAAGTAGCACTGGAACTTTTATACTTTTTAAATAACCGAATAAATCTTTTAAAACCTGTTAATGTGCTTTTGTAACCGAAGTCGTGCCAGAGTTTTGCCTTCGGGCAAAATCCAATTTTATATTTGCTACGAAGTCTTAAACATAAATCTACATCTTCGCCTGCTGCTGTCGGAAATCTCTCGTCAAAATAGAATTCATTAGCAACGTTTGCCTTCATTCCAAAATTCAAAGATGGCATATACCACAATTCTTTTCTATGAGGCAATAACCACTTTCCATTCAGAGTTCCATTAATGTTGTGATAATAGTCATATAACGTTTTTCCATATGAATGAGTCATTCCACCAACAGCACCAAATTCTGTTTTTTCTAAAAATTCGGTCATGTTTTGATTCCATTGAGAATCCAGAATGCAGTCATGGTCGGTAAATAAAATATATTTTGCATTTTCAGCAAGAGCCTTGTCTATTCCAATATTTCTTGCTTTTGCTGGTCCTCCATTTTCAGAAAGTTTTATGTGTTCAACAAAAGAGAAATTTAATTGATAATCCAAAGGACTTGAATCATCAATAACATAAACTTTCTCAAAGGTACGAGTTTGATTTTGCACACTTTTTAGTAGTCTGTTTAAGCAGTCAATATCCCAATTTGTCTTTATGTAGCACGGTATAATTAAAAAACTCATATTGTCATTTTTTTCTGTTCTATCGGTTTGTACGGTGTCTTCCTACACTTGCACCCAACATCCCTATATACCTACCTCCCCTTCTTCTATTCAGTATATATCGGTTTTGTTTACAACTGTTTTTTTTGTTCCGGTTTTCAAAGTAATTTTATTCATCAATATATCCAAGGGGTTACACATTTTTTTATTGTTTACTGCTATTACATGTGTATAAACCTCCGTGGTCTTGCTGTTTTCATGCCCCAACAATTATATAACCTCAGTTTTAAGGCTGGTTTCGTATTTGTTTTATTAACCGTTACCAAAATTAGCCCAATTAATGAAAAAAACAAACCCTGAAAGATAAACAGCAAATATCGCCGGAACGGTTAAGCCGGGTTGATGGTCCCCTCCATTGATTTTTCGAGTTCGCGGGCTTCTTTCAAAAATCCCTGCACGTCCATTTCTTTATAGAAAAGTAAGCCATGTGTAGCCCTGATACGGGGGCTTGGGTTCTGATAAAAATAATCTTTCCCCAAAATCAACTGAATGTCCTTTAATTGTTCCACCCAGATGTTTTTAGCTAAATCGCTGAATTTGCCATCGAGCATATAACTTGGGAAGGAGGCATCGACCTGGCTAAGGTAGCAGTTGGTGAAGGAACTGTCCATAACAGCCATGGCATTGAGCGAAACGGGAACTATCACGTTTGAGTCGGCGGCATGGAACTTAAACCACACGTTGCGGTATCCCCAAATCCGCAAATGGGAAAGGTCGGTTTCCCCGCCCCAAAGTTTTACCGCATCGGCAATAGCCTGGAGCACTTTGTAGTGGGTGTCGGGGCCGCTGCCTTCCGGGTCAAGGGCCAGGCTGATTACGGTAGGCTTTAAATCGCGGAATTGTTGCAGGATTGGCTGCACATCACGTTCGCGGTTGGGCTGCTCGGTAAAAATATCGCCGGTATAAAAGCCCAGGCGTAAGTGGTGCACATTTTTCACCTGGAATCCAAAGTGGGCCCAAACCATTTCCTCTTCAAACTCACGGATCATCCCTTTGAGTTTTTGAATCTCGGGTGGGTTTTTCTGTCCGTCGTAACTATTCCGGAGCACGGATAAGATATCATCAATTTTATCGTGTAAATCTTCCAAATGATTGATTTGGTAAATGTAAACAATAGCGCGCACAATACGGTGGCAAAGGCCCCGTCGGCGTTCATGCGGTTCGCCCGATGCCACTTTGGTCAAATAGTGATAGACATCCTTGTCCCATTTGTGTTTGTAGCCATCTTCGAAAAAGTCGGGATAATTCACCATCTGGATTTTTCCCAGGTTCAGGAACTTTTTGGTGTCTTTTAAGGCATCCATCACAAATTGGTTGGTTACGGCTGTAAACCCGGAAGTTAATACCGAAAAGTGTGCATCGTTGGTTTCGTTTCGCGATAACCGGTGCACATGCGGCAAAATACCCAGCATGATATCGTCGTGATGTGGCCCGGTATGGTAATACATCTGGTTGTTTTCGCTTTCGCAGCCCTTCAATAGTTTAGCTTCAATGCTGGCTGTCACCTCTTTTACTGTATGCATGCCCAGGTTGGGGATGAGCCTGCAATAAGGATCGGATTTTAGATCGTCCATGGTGAGGTGATGGGCATATTTTTGGATTTTCTTGCAAAGTTCAAGTATGGCACGTTCCGTTTTCTCGTGGGTCCAAGGGCCTTGGTTGTAATAGCAGGCCACCGAATCGGTCAGTTTTACGGCGGCTCCCTTGGTTACATAAAACCGGCTATTTTTAAGTTTGCTTAGCACTGTGGCCGGAAACACGTTGCTTGGGTTGTTTTCCAGGGCATCTTTTATAACATCGGCTTTGGCCTCGCCTGCAGCAAAAATAATGGCAACCGCATCGGGGTTAAAGGCAATGGTTTCGAGGCCGATGGTAATTACCAAACGGTTTTTCGAAACTTCAATACCACCCAAATCGCCGGCAGCCTGAGCCTGGGTCTCAAAATTGGTGGGTGTCAACCGGGTTGAGGAGAAGCGGTCGCTGCCCCGGGTATTGAAGGCGATATGGCCATCGGGGCCAATGCCTCCCAAAAAGAACCCGATACCGCCTTTTGCCCGAATTTTTGTTTCGTATCCGGTGCACCAGTCATCAATCATGAAAATGGATTTTTGCTGCATCAGTTCCTGCGAATTTTTAGCTTCGCGGTACCGTAAACTCAAATCGACTAAATTATCAGGAAAAACCTCGGTATAATGCAATCCCTGATAAAGTGGGATTTGATCGCTATTAATCAGCAGGGCATTGGCTGGGTCGAGGCCAAAATCTTTGATATAGAAGTTGGTTACATAATGGTAGAAACTGTTGTGCTGTTTGGAACTGATGGGGTAAAACTCGTCTATCTGTACAAACGACAGATCCTTCAGCGCCGGCTTTTTTGAGAAGTTAAGGCCGTACTGTTCCCGAATTTCGACCACTTTTTTGGTAGTCCAGCTATCGAGCAGGTATTTGGTCCATTTTATAAAATATTCGGGGGTTTTACCTGTAGGCAAACTGATAACCCCGGTAGGGTTTTCGTTCACCCATTCAATAAACCTGAGCGCTGTAAAAAAACCCAGTTTTGGGAAATTATCAACGGTAATATAAGGTATGTTGCCGGTCATCTGTTTTTGACCCGACAGTTCAAAAAACTTTTGTTCAACTTTTGATTCAAAGGTGTTCATAGCATACGATTTTATTTTTTTATTTTTTTACCAAATGAAGGATCTACCTTGAGGAATGGAATGATAATGAAGCTTGGGATGGCGCAGATTAACACCCAGGTAAAGAAGTTCTGGTATCCGATGATGTCTTGCAACCATCCGCTCATCATACCGGGGAGCATCATGCCCAGTGCCATAAACCCTGTGGTGATGGCAAAATGGGCAGTTTTATGTTTCCCGTCGGAGATATAAATCATATAGAGCATATAGGCTGTAAAACCAAATCCATACCCGAATTGTTCTAACGCAACCGCGCCTCCTATTATCCAAAGTGAAGTGGGCATGGCATGCGAAAGATAAACGAATGTTAAAATAGGTAGGTGCATAATCAGTACCATGGGCCATAACCAAAATCTCAATCCTTTTTTCGCGGCAGCTATTCCTCCTAAAATACCGCCCAATGTTAGGGCAATAATTCCCACAGTTCCATAAACAAGGCCCACGTCTCCGGTTGAAAGACCGAGCCCTCCCAATTCATTGGAGTCGAGCAGAAAGGGTGAGGCAAGTTTTAACAATTGCGATTCGGGCAACCTGTAAACCAACAAAAAGGTGAGGATAACGCCGATTTCTTTCCTTTTGAAGAACGCTAAAAACGTCCCAAAAAATTCTTTCATCATATTTCCATGTGAGCCAACAATAGAGGCATCTTCGGAGGGATAAGGAAGCACCATATAGTGATATACAAAAAAGCCAAGAAATAGGAAAGCTATAAAAGCAAACACCATCGTCCAGGCAAAGGTAATGTTTCCCGAAAGCCCCGAAAAGGAGGCAGAAACCGGTTTATTAAGTTTGGCATCGAGCTGAAAGGCCACCCATGCCGGCGTATTCCAGTTCTTTTCGTTGAACTCGAACCTATATGACTTGGCTAACGCAATGCTTTTATTTCCTTTGGTATGGCTAATGTTTAAAATAACAGTTTCGCCCGGGGCTGGTTTTTTGCTGAGGTAGAAGTAGGTAAAACCCAGATTCCCTGCGGTTTCAGAAATATTCTCTGGAGCGGTTTTTTGAAACAATGTTTTTAATTTATTTTTTAATGGGTCGGAAACATGTTTTTGCCACCATTTTTGTTTGTATGGATTGTTGGTTTTTTCTGCAGGATAAAAACCCTGTTCCACATTCCAGTTTTCAACACCATCAATCATTGTTTTGGCTTTGTTTTTATCGATCCCCTGCATACCGATTGAAATCCCGCTGTTAGTAATGAAATACATGTTACTGGAGTCGGGCAAAGTCAATGATCTATTGTTTGGCTGAAAAAAGGCACTATCGGTTTGTTGAGCTGAACTTACTGATATTTCAATAGGAGGTAACCCGGTTTTTGCCTCAAAGTATCCGGCCAGAATTACCAATACTCCTTGTCCCATAAGCATGGCCAACCGATAAAAGGTACTACGGATGCCCACATAAAATGCCTGATTGTGTTTCGACAATCCCAGCATATAAAAACCGTCGGCGGCAATATCGTGGGTAGCTGAACTAAACGCTAATAACCATAAAAAGGCTAAAGTATATTGCACAAATTTTGAAGTAGGAATGGTAAAGGCAACACCGGCCAGGCCTACACCAACCATTAGTTGCATAAGAACAATCCACCAGCGTTTGGTTTTAAAAATATCGACAATAGGGCTCCAAAGAGGCTTGATGACCCATGGTAGGTACAACCAGCTGGTGTACAACGCTATTTCGGTGTTTGAAATCCCCATCCGTTTGTAAAAGATAACAGACAAGGTCATTACAAGCACATAAGGAATTCCCTCGGCAAAATACAGCGAGGGTACCCAAAACCATGGGTTTTTTGAGGTAGATTTTTTTAGGTTGAGCATCTTTAAAGTTTTTTTATTGGGTGAGACGCACTGCCGTGCGTCTTTACTATCTCATATCTCTTGTCTCAATTCTTGTGTCTCATGTCTAATACTCCTTCCTAATTTCTGCATTCCTAAAATAATGCATTAATATTTCGGTGTGGGAATATCCTTTTTCGCCCATTACGGCGGCCCCAATTTGGCAAAGGCCTACGCCATGCCCCCAACCGGCACCATGCAATGTAAATTTGCCCGGCACTTTTTCAGTAAAATCTGATTTTTCAACCGTGAATGCCGAACTATATAGATGCGATTTGCTCAACCACCGGCGGATCTCCAGTTCTTTACCCACCACCAATGTTTTTTTGGTCCCTACTATCTTTAGTTTAATCAAACGCCCTGATGCCCCTCTTTCCACAGGAATTAAATCGAGGATCTGGCCAAAACCGATGCCTGATTTCTTTAAGATCAATGCACTTAATTCATCCTGAGTATAAGTTACCTGCCACCGGTAAAAATCTTTGGCTACCAAATCGTAATTATTCAAAACCTGTTTTAAAATTTTCTCATCCCTGGTATTGCAAAGGGCTTCGGGATTGGCATGTATAAACTGTTGGGCATTTTCTTCGATGGTTAAGTCCATTTGGTGTAAGGCCGTGGGTTGCAAATGATCAATTACCGCAGTTAAATAGGGATGCGGAACAGGTTCCCAGCAATTCTCGAAACGTTCGGCCACCCCGCCGCACGATTTTGAAAACCGGGCATCGCATATCTTTTTGTCATACATCAGCACTTGGCCCATGGTTTCCTGAACTGCTTCCACCACTTTTGGGTTGTTGACCCGGGTTATTCCCTGGTAACGCTGGCAATGGTCGTCGGCGCACACATGGAATAGGGTATGATCTTCGCGGTCGTACCACCGGATGTATTCCTCATCGGTTTTATGAATTAGTTGATAAACTGTTTTTGATTGCATCAACTCTTTTTGTTTATCAATTTGAGCCAGCAGCCAGCTTCGCGAAATAATGGCATGTGCTTTTAATAATTGTAACGAGCTGGAGGCGTTCATTTCAGATGAAATGACACTAATCAGGTAATTTTCGATGGGTAAAAGATTGATGACCTGAATCCCGTCATCAAGGATTACTAATTTTAGGGTTCCCTGGAATTTCTGATCCTCTGCCTGTTCCCAATGGAAATCTATCCCAATCACCACCTCTTTAATCTCGAAATAGTCAGCCGACAGGTTGCAGGGGACCAAAGTAACTTCATTTTCAAACGCAAATAACTGGTTATTCCCCGTCAGGGTAAGTTTTCCCTTTTCAATGGTGGCCGTGAAAATACCTAACAATGGCGGTGTTATTCCAGTGATATTGAATTTTCCGGCTAAGTGGAAATCAATCCTTTTCTTTTTAATGATGCCTATATGAATATTTGGGGATGTTTCCATAGTATTTAATTATACGTTCGTAAGTTTTTTCTCAAACCTCCAGAAAACCCGGTCGATTTTCGCGTTGGCATAATGCGAATAAAAACTGATGGGGGCTACCCAAGGAATGGTGGCTGATATCAAACCCTGTTTTTTAATATCGTTTAAACAAAGATAGAGCAAGATTGTACCGATTCCCTTTCCACGCAAATCGGGATGGGTGCCCATGGGACCAAACCAACCGGTTCCCTGGTTGTTGCCATCGTAAGCAGAAAAAGCTTTAATTTTCCCCTTGTACCGGGCGATGTGGATAGACACAGGTTTTGAGCGGTAAGCCATTTCTAATTCGTTTTGCCATAAGGCCCATTCGGTTGAAATGAATCCGAACAGTTCCGGTTTATCCTCCACTGTTGCCCGATAAATTGAAATGTCCTCCTTTTTAAGCTGTTCCAGTTGTGGGGAAACTTCCCAATCACGGTCATTCAAATCAACTTGCATGTTTACCGAATCACCAAAATGGGTGAACCCCATCTTTTGTGCAAAACAGATTGCAGGCGTATAACGGGGGTCGATGCCAGGCATGTAGTAGTTTAGAGGTACATCGTAAATCCGAAAAATATCCATTCCTTCTTGAATGAATTGAGATTCCAGTGTTGAAAACAATTGTGTAGCGATCTTTTTCCGCCGCACGGAAGGTTCTACGCCCATCAGCTTAATGTATCCATAGTTGGTTCCCCGAATATTCCGGGTGACTCCGAGCATAAATCCCACTATCTGGCCATCAAGTTCGGCAATCCAGGTACGGCTGGGGTTCCAATCCGGATCGCCGTAAAGTTTTTCGCGCAAAAGAGACCATGAAAACGAATCAAATTCATTGCTCCGGTTCATGAGCATCTGTACTCCGTTAAAATCAATATCCTGGTAATTCCGGATGTTTAGCATGATCCCTTCATTTTAGCGATTTTTTAATAAAACTACACAATTCTTCAAAAGTTTCGGGTGGCAGACACACCTGATTCATGATATCTGCCACATCGGAGGCCGAAATCTTATGAAAATCTTTTTCCAACGGAGTGATCAAGGTTCCTCCCAAATCTACTGAAGCCGGACTTAGCAGGATATTTTCGTCACCTTCGGCAAAATATTGCCAGGGACGGTGTTTGTCGCGCGGAAAAATGATGATACGCCATTGACCTGAAAACCAACCAAGTATATTCAGATTGGGTTCCTCGCCAGAAACGAGGTCTTTCATAAATTGGTAAATTGGTTTAAAGCCCGATTCCAGCGATAATTTATCATCTGATTCTAAAACCACCATCCGGCGCAAGCCATCGTCAATGGCCACTACCGAAATAGCAGGGGTATTGAAAAGTTCTTTCCCATAGCGGTTCCGCAAGTTATCATATTCCGATTCAATGGGCAAAAACCCTAGATTCCCGGCTTGAAAATGCAGGTGATCAGGTGCCGATGCGCCACATTTTGGGGCATTGTAAAAAACGACCAATTCGTGTAATGCCTTGCTGATATCTAAATATTGGCCAAACGAATTCCCAATTTCCTGAGGAATGTGGTTTAAACCGGCGATGGTAAAATGTTCTTGAAAAATGGGAAAAGGATTGCACAGAATGTCATAGGAACCTTCAAACAACACCTGGCTTTGTTCCATCGGCCTGTTCGCCTGGCATAAAAAGCAGGGCCGGGCGGCAATAGTTTCTTTATCCACTTTTGCTGCCGATGAGGTTATTCTCTTGGCATTATATTGCACCTTGAACGAAAAACCCCCAAAAGAAAGGGTTTTTAGTAGTACGTTTTTTAACCCTTCGGAGTTCTCAGCCAACAGGGGCCAGGTTTCCTTTTGTTGGATGAATAAAAGGCGCGTATGTTTTTGGTAATCCATTGATGTATTAATTTTTAGTGCATCTTACTATTTACTCTGGTTTTTACAGAGTTCCCGAGAAGCCGGTGCAAGCTACCGGATGATTTGCAAGTTAAAAACAACTATTTGGTTTCATTCATTCGTATCCTGGCCTTTAACTCCATTGTCCGGAGTTTATCTTTATAAAAGTTATGTTTGTTCATGGCTTCAATGCTCAGTGAGGCATCAGAGTTTTCGTCCCAGCGCCGGCATAAATAAATTGGGTTATAAATCCGCCCAATCTGGTATTTGCGGCTGATGGCCAACCCCAGGCCATAATCTTCGCCATAGCTCACATTCGGGATTTTGATGTCGCGTAAAACAGGGGTATAAAACGCCCTTGGTGCGCCCAATCCGTTAATGCGTAGCGCGTTGTTCCTTCCATTGTCAGGGGTCCATTCTTTGTGGTCAATCAAACCGGGAGGGATCTCTTCCAGTTTAAAGTTGGTCATTTGGTACGAACCAACCACCATGGCGCATTTTTCTTTGTAAAAAGCATCAACCACTTGAGTCAGTGTGGTTTCGTCTTTATACAAATCGTCACTATCCAGTTGGATGGCAAATTTTCCACACTGTGGCGCATGGGCAGCCAGGTTCCAGCATCCGCCGATTCCTAAATCGGTTTTATCGGGAACTATAAGGATCAGGTCCGGGAATTTTGAAGCATATTGTGTGATAATTTCGGTAGTCCGGTCGGTGGAATGGTTGTCCACAATAATCAGGTTAAAAGCAAATGGAGCTTTTTGTTTCATCACCGATTCAATGGCATCCGCAATGGTTTTTTCACGGTTCCTGACAGGAATAATAACCGAGGCTTCGACAGGAAAATCCTCTTTTCCAAATTCAACAGGAGTAAATTCAGGATGCAGATACCCTCCGATGGCTTTCAAATGGCTGGTTGCAGCTTTTTCCATTTCAATCTGGACGTTTCGGTTTTTCGGGTCCACGTAATCGAATATCTTTTTGCCCGATTCCCGGTTATCCCATTCAGCTATTGAATACAAATATTCGGGAAGATGAAACAATTCCTGAGCTTGGCTCAGAGCCAGCCGTAACTGGTATAACCCGGCATATTCAAATACTTCCTCGATTTTACCGATAGCTTTTTTCAGTGCTTTGGAGTTGATGAAAAGCAACGGTCCAAAATTGAAATCATCGCGCAGGCTTCCCATTTGGTAATCAATCACCGGGTGGTTTATTGCTTTTCCATCTACCAAGTCGATGTAATCACTATAAACCATGCTGGCTCCTGTGGTATCAGCAATTGAGAGGAAACGATCCAAAGCAAATTGGCCCAAATTGACTTCGGTTTCCCTGGTTATTAAAAGCGTGTAATCGGCGTTGACCAATGCTGCCAATGATTGTATAGTTTGTGTATGGAGAATATTTTTGCTTTTTATGATCCGGCATTTGCTAAAAGATGATTTGGCTTCTTCGGGACTGATTAAATATATAGTTTCAACATTTGCATGTCGTTGAAGACTTTCTAACAATTCAGTCCAGACTTGGGGATTTGTATAAGGGATAAAGCAATTGATCGTTTTCATTTAATTTGATTATTTATTTTTAAGTACGTTACTATTCTGTTTTTTCAGCGTTATCTTATTATTATCAATGTTTTATGATCTGTCTCTGGTTTCTTATCTCTTGTTTCTAGTTTCTAAACTCTAATTTCTAAACTCTAGTCTCTATTTTTTCCTAATCAAAAACTCCAACATGGTTTTCATCAAAGCATCACGGTGCGGGCTGTTCAGAATTGTCTCGAACGGAAACCCCAAAGCAATCACCTTGTAACTACCCGAGTAAATAACCCCGGCGCTCATGTTGTTTTCAGCATACCTCATAAATGTGGCTGAGGTGGTGTCGATCGGAACAATGGCATCGGGTGCTTCAGCCGCATAAATGGTTGGATGAAACTGGGTGTTAAATTGGAAGCCATCTGTTGAATATCTAAAAACACTATCACAAAAGTAAACATTGCCCAATCTTGAGGCATGGTCGGTGCGCCATTTGTATTTTAACAAAACGCCTACCACGCTGTCCTGATTTTGAATCCGGGTATCTGTACCAATGTAAGAACCTGAAATGAGGAGGTTTCCTCCAGCCTTGAGAAACCGTTCCAAATTCAACAAGAACGGTTTGGTAAAAACCTGAAAACGCCCGTGGATGGAGTCTTTGGGCAGATAGGTGGTTTTCTCTTCGCCTGCTAAAAAATCAACCACCGGGTAACCAGCTAATTGTACAAGAGTATCTGCCACCGCTTCATCACTAGTTGATGTAAAGGCATACTGGGCGCGTTGAATGGCTTTACCATGGATATATGTAAAATCAAAGGAATTGCCAGGGACAATTTTGCCTTCCATTTCAGCACCCGAGGCTCCATGTCCCGGGGAATCGTCATCGAGCCAGTTTTTATCGCGATGAAACTCGAATTGGGCTCCTGTGGTCTGGAGGCTCATCAAATATTCCACACCTTCATCCACCGGGTTCATAAATCCGGCATATTTTTCGTCATCAATAACCCCGGGGGTAGCCAACCTATCAAAACCATTAATGATAAGGATAGTATCGGTAGCACCTGAAGTATGACATGCTGAAAGTATTTCAGAAGGAAAACTCTCACCACCCTTATTCCAGGCTGTTACTTTAAATGAATAGATTACTCCAGGTTCCATGTTTTGGATTTGAATCATGGGCTCTTTAACAAAAATACCGTTGTTAAAGTCACCGTCAGCCATCCGTTGATAGACAATGTACCCCTCAGGAATGGCTGTTTCTTCGAATGTGTCTGTTACCGGTTTCCATTGCAGTATAGCCGAATTGAATGGTGCCAGCGTAACCTGAAAGTGGGAAACAGGAAGCGGTTGCACAATGAATTTAAACCCGTCCTGAAACGATAAATACTTCAAAATCCCTTTGTAAATGGCACGGCTGGCATCGAACCGGAATTGAGGGTCTTGACCGAAGCGGACATCCATAAAATTCTGGTGAGAGAAAAGCTCCAAAAGCATGTTTGGCACGTTGGGCCGGAAAGCCTCGCTGTAAGGCTTATCCCACATGCCGCGGCGGGTCCAGCTGGTGTCGTATTTTTGACGGAGATCGTTCACCAGCTGGGTTTGAATCAGGTCGGTGAGATCGCGTGAGGCCATTTTTGAGATGCCATTGGGGTACGAAGTTGAATCGATTTTGGTACTGTAAATACCCAAACTCCCAATCACAGAATCGTTATGAGCCACACCTGCATCGGTGTGTAACGCTAAAGAAAGTTCAATGGGGATGCCTAATCCCGGATGGTTTTTTGCTTTTTTAGGCCCTGATGGCGCACCCATCAGATAATTTACCCATTCGCCACGGCTTTGGTAATCGTCGGTGTAATCATCGTTTTTGCCGTTGCTAAGCTTCCATACCAGAGTGTCGGGAATTCCTGCATATTGCAGATAATAACGGGCCGCTTCCTGGCAGCGTGGTTTTTGGCTCACCATTCCATTTCGACAGATGTTGCCCATGCCACCACCAAAACGGACGGCATCGGCGGTAATTTTTTGTCCCCCTTTTTTCGATTGGCTTGTTAATACTACTTTACCAGTTTGCTCGTTCATTCCCTGATGGAATTTAAACCTGCCC
>Ga0172379_10006895_pt1 | contig 14992 bp, 9 predicted proteins | sample GrowelOW334metaG_FD_119756 | JGI IMG/M metagenome (GOLD analysis project Ga0172379, IMG submission 119756) | Groundwater microbial communities from an aquifer near a municipal landfill in Southern Ontario, Canada - Groundwater well OW334 metaG | ecosystem: Environmental > Aquatic > Deep...
AACCCCTTGTCCGCCCACATGACAAACCGGTTGGAGGCAACTCTGCCTCCTCCGGTACATGGGAACGAAACTCACCAGGATGGCCCCCGTGGCCGTCCTGGTTTTCTGAATCTTCACTTTGTGATAGCATTGCTTCCTTAATTTCCCCCACCAAGTATGCGAACATCTCTACTCGCCATAACTGCCGCGCTGGTTCTTGCCCCGCTCGCCGCTTTCGCCGGCGGTTCGCTTGGCGACGGAAGCACACCGGTCAAAGTCAGCCGCTCGACCCCGACAGTCCCCTATATACGGCTTACGGACCCGGTAACCGGACGGCCGCTGTGGCTCCCGGAACCGCTAAATCAGACAACTCCGGGTTCCAGCCAGTCACGTGTTCCTGTTACCCGGTCACAGGTCTTTTCCAAACCGGGCCCGGCCCCTGCGGAATGCCAGGATCCATCCCTCAGTGCCCCCGCACTCGTGATGCTTGAACGCCTCGGTATCTGCCCGGTAGCCAAGACATCGACCCGGCAGTAAATCCCCCGGCTCACACTCTCCATTTGATGCTGCAGCCGATAGCATTGGCTTCCTGGATTGCCGGTTCGACGCCATGAACCAGCGCCACGATGGCGTCTCTCAGGTCGTGCCCGGTTACCTCGGACGGCTTCTTCCAGTTATCGTCGATCCGGCCCTTGTATCTAAGCCGCCGGTCGCGATCAAATACGAAACAATGCGGCGTGCAAACTGCACCGAAGGCATGGGCAATTTTCTGTGATTTATCATAGCAATACGGGAACGGGTAGGATTTTTCATCATGCCGGAGTTTCATCATCTCGAAAGAGTCCTCGGGGTAATTCGTCGCATCGTTGCTGTTTATCAGGACAAACTGCACGCCTTCCGGATCGAAGTAATTGCCCAGCTGAACCAGCCGGTCTTCGTATGCCTGAGCATAGGGGCAATGATTGCAGGTGAAGACCACAACCAAAAATGGATCATGAATCAGATTCGAGTCGACATTCAGACCGTCCGTCGCCGGGAGACTGAAATGCGGCATCGGATCGCCGATTTTCAATACGCTGGAATTGTCATGAATAAGCGTCATATGAAAAAGGAAAAGTCCCTATAGTATACGCAACCCCCCGCATGCAACGCCACTTCACCGCCACGGCTTTTATCATTGACTCCAAAAACCGGACCCTTTTGCTTTGGCATAAACGTCTGAGTCGCTGGATGCCGCCGGGCGGGCACATAGATGCGGATGAAACGCCGGAAGAAGCGGCACGGCGCGAATGCAAAGAGGAAACAAATCTCGATGTCGAGATCATCGGCGAAAGCCAGCCGAATCATTTCGGGCAAAATCCGAACGAGGGCCAAATGCTCAAGAAACCCATAGCGCTCCTGCTCGAAAATATTCCAATGAGCAAGGAACCCTTCGACAGTGCTCAGGGCAGGCGCAACGAATCCGTCCACCAGCATATGGATTTCATCTACCTCGCCCGGCCGGTCGATGAATCGCAGGAAACGAAACTTCTCGAGGAAGAAGGCACGCATCTCCGATGGTTCACGCGTGGAGACATCGAAGCACTCGACATACAAACCGAGATTTTCTCCAATGTGAAGCAGTACATTCTGGGGCTTCTGGTATGACACATTTAGTTCCTTTTGGTAAGCTTTATGCGTATACTGCTGCCTTATGCAGTGGCATGAATTTCGAACCCACATTCGGCATCTTCCGGCGAAGGATTTAAACCGGCTGGAGCGGGCTTTTGCGCTTGGGAAGAAACTTCATGGCGATCAGAAACGCTTTTCCGGCGATCCGTATTTCAATCATCCGATTGCCGTCGCAATGATGCTTTCCGATCTCGGTGCCGATGCCGATACGCTGATCGCCTCCCTGCTGCACGACACCGTCGAGGACACACCGATTTCAGTCGCCGAGATCGATCATCAGTTTGACGGTTCCGTCGGAAAATTAATCGATGGACTGACCAAGCTGAGTTCCGAAGATGTGGCCGCGAGCCCGAACCTTAATGAACAGGTTGAGACGCTCCGAAAAATATTCACACTGATGCAGAGCGACATCCGCATAATGGTCATCAAACTCATTGACCGGCTGCACAACATGCAGACCATTGAGTTCCTGCCACCCGAAAGGCAACGGCTGCTGACCGAAGAAACGGCCGAGGTTTTCGTAAAAATCGCCGACCGGCTTTGCATGCGTGACATCCGCGATGAACTGGATGCCCTGTGTCTGTCCATTCTGGAACCGGAAGTGTACGAGAGGCTCAAGGAAATTCGGCTCAGTAATGAGCAAAACGGGATACCTATAGTCGAAAAAATCCGCAAGAATTTCCGGTCTTTCGATTCCCAGCTTGCCGCCCATACCAAGATTTCCTTCGCCAACAAATCCTGGGAGCAGCTCCGCTTGCAATACGAAGCACCGGCCGCCATCGGCACGTCATTTATTACGGTGATCTTTATCTGCGACGATGTTGACGGCTGTTACCGGACTCTGGGGGTCCTGCATCAGATGTGGAAACGGGAAATACTTTCGTTCGAGGATTTTGTAAATGTACCGCAACTCAACGGATACCGCGGAATCCACACCACCATCATCGCCCCGGACGGCACGCGGGTCCGCTGCAAAATCCGCACGCGGGAGATGCAGGAATACTCGCGACTCGGCGTTTCCTCCGTCTGTTTCAAGGGACCCACCAACATCGGTGAAATTCTTCCCTGGACCAAACGCATCTCGCCGCTGGCGGTCGACACCGAAGGCAGCAGCAACGATTTCTGGCAAAACCTGAAAAGCGACATTCTGGGCGAAGCGATCACCGTTCACGGCCCGGACGACACCACCGTCCAGCTGCCAAAAAATGCCACGGCCTTGGACGGCGTTTTCCACCTCTTCCAGGAAAATGCCCTCCGGACCAAAGCCATCCGCGTAAACGGCCAGGAAGTCCCGCTGAATACCATTCTTGCCAGAGGAGTTTCGCTGGATCTGGAACTAGCCGATGAGGAAACCTGCAATCTTGAGTGGCTGCACTCCGTGAACACCGGTTTCGCAACGGCCAAAATACGAACTTTCCTAAGCCAGCAGTCGGAAGACAAAAAGCTTGAAACCGGTAAAAACCTTCTGCAGCGAGTTCTGAGTGATCACAAAAAAGGATATATCGAAGAGTTCGATCAGAAGAAGATGCTCAGTAAACTTGAGCGACTGGGATATTCGTCTTTCGAACAGGCTTTTGTTGCCATAGCCGACGGTCACTTGAGTCCCCGGGAGCTGGCCGCGGTTATCCTGAACGAACCGGATAATGCCGGTCCGAAGTCCGTCATTTCCAGAAAACGCTATTCGGTTAAGCTCGAGATCCCAAAAGTCAGCAAGGAAGCGCTCAGGCGCCTGGCTGATCTCTACGGCACTTACGGCAACCAAATTGAAAACATTCATTTCATACCACAACCTAATACCAATACCCTGGGTCTCACCATCGTTGTCTCCATGACACCGGCAGAATTGGCGGTTTTTCAGGATACGATTTCACTTTTCAGTCCGGCACCGGCTGTCACGACGCAACGTAGCGTCACCGCGCCGCTGTTACTCGCAACGGTTATCCTGTTTTGGGCAATCAATCCGGTGCTGGCCAAATGGTTTCTTTTTCACGGAATGAGCGTTTTGAATCTGGTAACGGTCCGGTTGATTACTTTTTCGGTACTCACGTCACTTCTATATATCGTGTGGCGCATTTTTTTCGCACCGACTTATGCCCGGATACCGAATGGTCTCCTGCTGGCACTTCCATCCACCATCAGTCTCGTTTTACTCACCGTCTTTACTTACTGGGCACTGGAAACCATGCCCCCCTCGATACACCTGACGATACTTCGTTTTAATGTGCTCTTGCTCCCGGTAAGTTATTTTATCCGGCACCGGACGCTAAAAATTCGTCCTTTCATTTTCCTGACCCTCACCCTTCTTTGTGGCCTTTGCGTTCTGCTCGTGTTCCAACCGGCTGTTCCGAAAACCGGCCTTTTGATTTCCATTCTCGCGCTGGTTTCGTATGTCAGTTATTCGCTTCTTACCGAGCAAACGCTGCATACTCACAAAATTGATATCAGGTATCCGGTCCTGCTTTTCCAAAGCGGCCTGATGCTTGGAGTCGTCGGGCTGTTTCTGATCCCGTTCCAGCCATGGAATCAACTTTTCAGCCCGGTCAGTGCACTCTCGATCCTATATGTCTTCTTTTGCGTCTTTGTACCCCACGCCTGCTTCAACGCGGTTCTAAACAAGATGAAATTCAGGTACATCACGGACGTGTTCCTGGCCGAGGTACCGATCGCGATGTTCTTCGAAAACGCCCTCCTGGGCATAGCTCTGCCGGCTTCCATTTATTTCCTCGTCGCCGCAATCATTTGCACCATTCTGTTGCTTCGCTGGCGAACCGTGCAAATGATGGTTATGGAAGCCTGAGTTCTTTCCCGGCTACCCGTTAAATCCCAATTAGAGTGACAGTGGCGCGTGTTCCCCATCCTCGACCTGCTGCTTGAGTTCCCGTTTGATCTGATCGGCGATGTCATGCACTTTAGCCATGTCATGCCCCTTGCTTTCAAGCAGATCGTAGCCCCAAGCTTCCATCCTTTCGATCGTTGAACGGTATGCAGTCCAGCACATATACGCCAAACCCGCGACCAATTCATCATAGTATCTCCGATTAGCCCACCAATCCGCATAGTTATTGTGTTGCAAAGCGACTTCATTCATCCCGACAATCGTATGGTCTGTCGTTACCACTTTGCCCATGTTAAGCGTTACAAATTTCTTGTTATCTCTAGCCGCATTTACAACGATCATTTTCCCCAGATCTGCCAAACCCAAACGACGCGTTTTCAGTCCTTCAATTTCCGGCGGCAATCTTCCACCAAGCTGTGCAAGCACGCGCCGGCCCATCTCTTCGTCGGCCAATTGTGCGGTGGTAATGTCTTTCCGGACGCTTGAACGATAAATGGTAATTCCCTCATGAGCGTGCGGGGTAACTTCTGCCCTAAGTTCCGGATCGGAAAATAACAAGTCCCCAAGATCAAGATTCGGATACTCGAGGTGCGGCGGCCTTTTCCCTTTATATGCCTTATGCGCTTTGCCGCCTTTTTCAGGTGAACAGGGCGACGGACTCAGCCCGCAAACCGTGCCTACCGGCAGGTAAACGTCTTCCGGATGGGCGCCACGGGTTTTTCCAACTAGTATCTCAATGATGGCAATCAGTCCGAAGCGCCTAATGATCTCAATCTGTTTCGATTTTAAAGCTCGGACCTGTCCGCCTTCCTTCTTGGTAGCAAATCTGCTCAACCACTCGCGCTGCGCTGCAGTAAGTCCGTGTTCGTCGCGCGGTGATTCATGGTCCTCCTGCGCATCTTCTATGCCACGCCGCCAGGCCGTCATTTCCCACTCGATATCCTTGAACCACCTCTTGTCCAGCAAACCCCGGGCCAGCCGCACACGCAGTCTTTCGCGGACTATTTCCAGAGACTCATCCGGCAAAGGTTGATGTTCCTTTCTTTGTGCTATCTGGCGCAGGTGAGTTTCCCGTGTCGACGATCCTCCGTGCCCTCTCTCCTCTTCCATAAGTGAATCGACAAGTGCGTCAACACCTTCCTTAGTTAGCGGCGGGGCATCGGGCTCATCAAAGAAGATCGCATCATCTCCCACTCCCACTTTTGAAAGCGGTTCTTCGGGGATACTTCCGCCGGATTGGTCTGTTCCGTTCGGGGGCACAAAAAAAAGGATAACCGGAAATGGACGTATATTATCCCTTATTTTTTTTAAGTATGCAAGTTTATTATCTGGGTTTCTTCGACTGAATTAACCCTGCTCTTTTCAAATATCCAACAAATACTTGTCGCACCGAATCCCATATTAATTGATAAGGTATCGGTACCTCCGTCATTTTCCCATCCCTTCCGGAAAGTGCCTGCTTTGCCGCATTGCGTCCAACTTCATCAGCAATGACTACGCTCATTTCTGTCGGTCCGGGAAAATCACTAATTCGTCTTACGATTTCTTCAGCGGTACTCTCTCGTGTTTCAGCAAACTGACCTAAAAAAGTTTTGAACACTCTCCCGGCATGCGATCGACAGGCATCCAATACGGATTGGGCAACCATTTTTTGTCTCTTGGACGCCTCTCCGCTCCCGCCGGCTTCGACGGTTTGCAGCTGCTCGGTGTCGGTCACTAAAACACTGTCGCGGTCTTCACCACCGAGCGTAACGGTCGCCGTTGATTCAGATTGAATACCTGAACTCATACAGTGTTAATCATATTGATTTTTTCCGTTTCGTCAACTTTTTATTCCTTTTTTTAGCGGTTTATAAAAGAGGGATAAAAGCTCTTTACCAGCTTTAGCACGCAGTTTTACGGCAATTTAATTCTCAAAACAGGCGAGCGGCCAAAGGATATCACTTGTGACGCAGTACGCTGAATCTTTCAAGCATTCCATCCATGTCCAACGCAAATGAATGCTCATCTTTCATGCGCCGGCTGAGTGCAACGAGGGACGATATCTCCTGATCGTTAAGAAACCAGTTGTTGAGCCGGCCGGCCGGATAAGGATCCACTTCTCCCGTATCGCGATTGAAACTTTTTATCGGACCGTAGACCGCCCGTTTCAGCGGAACCTTCCCCTCCACCATCCCCCGATCTCCCAGAGATATATGCCAGCTTTCGGTCGGCAAAGTCTTGAATCCTCCCATTCCCGCACAGAAAAGAAAAATAACCCGTGTCCGGAATTGTTCGAAAGTAAGGTATGGGAAACGCTCGCACGAAACCGCGCTGCCCTCCGGATAAACTACTCCGGAATCCAGAAAATCCTGATCCTGGGTTTTCTTCCTGATAACCCAGTCCACCGCCGCGCCGGCCTGATGTCCGGCAAACCCGGGAGCCGGAGCAGTCAAACTGCTTGCGACCATTTTTACCCGTTCCCACGGCCAGCTCGGGTTCCACCGGGCGACCTCGATAACTCTCCTTATAAACAAGCCTTCCTGCACTTCGGGCGGCCGCCAGCAGTCTTCCAGATGCGCCATGAGATCGGCGGAATTGAGCGCCCGAAAAACGGAAGCCACGTTATGGGCCACTTCTCTCCGCATAAAAAAGATCCTTTGACGATTGGCATACGGGCCACAGGCGGGGTGGATCGGAACCTTACTGTAAGTGAACCATGCCTCGCGCCCCCAGAGAACTTTGAACAGTTCGACCATCTTTTCATTGGTCTCACCGATGATCGTATCCAGCAGCGAGTTTTGCTGCTCGGCATATGTTTCGGCATATGTCGGCCACAACACGGCATTTAACACGTTTTTTTGATGATCGCTCAGTCGCTCCGAAAGCAACCCTTTTCTCGGAGTATTTATATCCGGCGCATTGCCGCCGAAGGAGCTGGCTATCCGTCCAAGCTCATCCTGCAATCGATTCATTTTTTTTCTTTCCGGTTCGACAAATCTCAGACCGACGGCTTTTTCAAGCGCCTCATCGGCATAGCCATCGAACGCGTACTTTGGCGGGAAAACATCAGCAGACATAAGGGGGAAATTTTAAGTCTTCCCGGCAGCAAATGGAAGGGTTTGGATGAACATTTTGAGGTATGTTTACCCCCCCCATAGCGATTACAACCGAAACATTTTCCTCTACACTACGCCCATGTTTGACCCGGTAGATCCCAAGCAATCGTTTCCAAACCTGGAACTCGGGATACTGAAATACTGGCGCGAGGAAGACATATTCAAACGCTCCCTTCAAAAGCGCAAAGATTGCGAAGTTTTCAGTTTTTACGATGGACCGCCGTTCGCCACCGGGCTGCCGCACTACGGCCACATTCTGGCCGGAACGATAAAGGACGTTATCCCCCGCTACCAGACGATGAAAGGAAAATTCGTCCGGCGGAGATTCGGCTGGGACTGCCACGGGCTGCCGGTGGAAAACGAGATCGAAAAGGAAAAAAATCTGAAGTCGAAGAAGGACATCGTGAACATGGGTATAAAAAACTTCAACGATCTGTGCCGCCTGGCGGTTCAGCGTTACACCAAGGAATGGCGTTCGACCGTGGAGCGGCTGGGCCGCTGGGTCGACATGGACTGGGATTACCGGACGATGGATCCGGATTACATGGAAAGCATCTGGTGGGTATTTAAGGAGCTCCATAAGCAGGGACTGATTTACGAGGGCCACAAGTCGATGCACATCTGCACGCGGTGCGAAACCCCGCTTTCGAACTTCGAGGTCACGCAGGGTTACCGCGACCGGACCGACCAGTCGGTCATCATTACTTTTCCGCTTCAGGAAGACCCGAAGACCGTGATTCTGGCCTGGACCACCACGCCCTGGTCGCTCCCCGGAAACATCTGGCTGGCGATGCGGGAAGACATCCAGTACGTGAAAGTGAAGGAAGGAGATACGACATACATTCTGGCCCGGAAACTCGTGGAAAAAGTTTTCAAAAAACGGAAATATGAAATCATCGGGGAGGTCAAAGCTTCCGAATTGAACGGCGAGAAATATGTCCCGCTGTTCCCGTATTTCGTAAACAAGGTGATGCCCTCGACACAGGCCAGCGGACATCCGGTGACCTTCGGCGAAAAAGTCTTCCATGTACTGCTCCATCCGGAAGTATCCGAGGATGAGGGTACCGGCATAGTTCACCTCACGACTTCCTACGGCGAGGACGGCTTCGAGCTGGCCAAGAAGCTGAAAGTTGACATCCTGCATCACGTTACGACCGATAACCGCTTCACGGACGACGTAACGGATTTCCATGGCCTTCTCGTAAAACCGGAGGGCAAGGATCCGATGAGCACCGACAAGACCATCATCCGGAAACTGAAGGAAATGGGACGGCATTTTGACAGCTTTACTGTGACCCACAGTTATCCGCATTGCTGGCGGTGCGACTCCCCGCTTCTAAACTACGCCATGACTTCGTGGTTCGTTGCTGTGGAGAAGATCAAGGAGAAAATGCTGGAAGCCAATTCCAAAACCAGCTGGGTCCCGGCTCACATCCGCGACGGGCGGTTCGGCAAATGGCTGGAGGGTGCCAGAGACTGGGCGATCTCCCGAAGCCGTTTCTGGGGAACGCCGCTGCCCATCTGGAGAAACTCAATTACCGGCGAAGTGGAGGTCATCGGCTCAAGAGACGAGCTCATGGCCAAGTGCCCGGGCCGTTTCACGAAAATAATCACCACGCGGCATGCCGAAAGCCTGGGCAACGTCGACAAGATTTATCAGGGACTGGAACCGGGCACGCCGCTCACCGAAACCGGCAACAAGCAGGCTAAAGAACTGGCCGACCGCATCAAAAAAAACATGGCCGAGGGAACCGTTTTCAAAGTCATTTACTGTTCCCCACTGGACCGGACCCGGCAGACGGCCGAGGCCATCGCTGCGGCCACCGGAGCCAAAGTGGTGATCGACCCGCGGCTTAAGGAAGTCGAGTTCGGAGAATACGAGGGCAAGCACGTGAATTTCGATGACCTGACATTCGTCCGCGAACGCCGGGCACACAAAATGGAGAAGAATCAGGTGGAAAGCATCTACCACTTCCAGGGAATGGAGACCTGGTCGGGCATCGAAAAGCGGGTATCCGCTTTCCTGGATGAGATCCTGCCGAAGCACCGCGGCGAAACGATTGCCGTGATCACCCATGCCGACCTGATAATGAACATCACCCATCTCATAACCCGGCAGGACAAACACAAGATCGTGCACCAGCCGTATCCCGGACTGGCCGGAATGCGGACTTTCTATTGGGACCACGAGCGCCAAGCCGAGATGGATCTGCACAAGGAATCGGTGGACGACATCGTTTGTTCGGGCCCGCAGGGATCCGGTAACGGCCAGCAAACTGTCGAACTGACGATGGTCCGGCACGGCGAAACCGATTTCAACAAAGCCCGCCTGATACAGGGATCTAACATCGACATGCCGCTCAACAAAACCGGCAAAGCCCAGGCCAAAAAAGCCGGCGAAGCCCTGAAAGACAAGAAATTCGATATTGTCATTTCCTCGGATTTGAAACGCGCGCAGGAGACAGCCAAAATAATCGCTTCCGCAATCGGCGTTCCTTTGGGCGGAACATTCCCCGTCTTCCGGGAAAGAGATCTCGGTAAATGGACCGGCAAACCGATAGATGAATTAATCGCCGAAATACCTGTCCTGAAAAAAAGCAAGATAACGTTCACCCGGGAAACACCCCCGGCCGGGGAACCGTTCGACAAATTTATAAAACGGGCGGAAGAAGCTCATGATTTTCTCCTTAAAAATTTCGCGGGCAAGAAAGTGCTTTTGGTCGCCCACGGCGGCAGCCTCCGGGCTCTGAAAATGTTGTCCAAAGGACTTCCCTATTCCGAAGTCGCCTCGGAAGAATTGAATAACGCGCACTTTGAAACATCGACCCTGGCTCCCCAATACCGCCGTATCGAGGAAGTCCTGGACTGCTGGTTCGAAAGCGGTTCCATGCCCTACGCGCAGGGACATTTCCCGTTTGGATCGGCCAGCGAAGTCCCGCCGGGGTTTCCGGCCGACTTCATCGCCGAAGGCCTGGACCAGACCCGCGGCTGGTTCTACACGCTGATGGTGCTTTCCACCGCCCTCTTCAACTGTCCGGCCTTCCGCCACTGCGTCGTCAACGGAATCGTGCTGGCCGAGGACGGAAAGAAAATGAGCAAGCGGCTGAAGAATTATCCCGAACCGACCGAAGTGGTTAAACGGCACGGCGCCGATGCCGTGCGCTTCGCGCTGATGAGTTCGCCAGCGGTCCGGGGCGAGGATCTCCGGTTCTCGGAACGGCTGGTCGAAGAAACCATCCGCACGGTGCTCCTGCCGCTGTGGAACGCCTACCGCCTGTTCGTCACTTACGCCAATGCGGCGGATTTCAAACCGTCGATCTGCTTTTCCCTGAAGAATGCCCAATCCAAACACCTGATGGACCGCTGGATCATCCTCAAGACCCAGGAGCTGGTGAACAAGATGACCGAAGAACTGGACGGCTACGATCTGTCGGCCACCTGCGCCCATCTGGCCGGTTCGATCGATGATCTGACCAACTGGTATGTGCGCCTTAGCCGCCGCCGACTGGCCGGCAAGGAGGAAGGACAAAATGAAGCATTGGACACGCTGTACCGCATCCTCCTGGCGAATGCCCAGCTGCTCGCGCCGTTCTGCCCCTTCATCTCCGAAGCGATTTACTTGAACCTCGTCACGGAAGAACACGGCAGCGTCCATTTCAGCGACTGGCCGGCGACGGTGGAGATCACGGCGGAAGATCACAAGATTCTGGATCTGATGGACAACACCCGGACCGTGGTCCGCCTGGGCCTGAAGCTCCGGGCGGAATCTAAAATCCGGGTACGACTTCCGCTCACTTCGGTTACCTTTGCTCTCCCGCCGTCAAATACCGCCGGAGTGTTGAAAGATCTGATTACCGAGGAACTGAACGTCAAACAGGTGATCGACGTCGTCGACTCGAGCGAACTCTGTACCCGCTTCGCGCTGGTCGATGCCCGCGCGGTCGGCCCGAGGCTCGGAGCCAAAGTCCAGCAGCTTATCCGCGAGGGCAAGGCCGGAAATTTCGAGGAGAAGAACGGCAAAGTGGTAATACTGGGCGAGGAACTGTCTCCCGGGGAAGCTCAAATCGTGTATCAGGGCAAGGAAGGCAAAAAATGCGTTGCCGAACAGGGAATAGTCGTCGATCTCGATACGACGGTAACCGACGCTCTCAAACTTGAGGGCCTGGCCCGGGAACTGGTTCACGTTATCCAGAACAAACGCAAAGAAGCCGGTCTGGAATTCACCGATACGATCACTCTTTCGCTCACCGGCGCGGACGATATTCTCGCCGCGCACAAGGAACTGGTGCTGGAGGAAACCCGGGCGGCAGAGGGCGAAAACGACGGCAAGCCGGAGCAGGTGGAGATAGACGGAAGAACGGTAACGATTAGTTTTAAGAAAAAGGAGTAGTCTCCATTTTCTTTTTCCACTTTCTTTTGGGAAAAGAAGGGAAGGATCACCCTCAGTCTTTCTTTTACCTAAGCTTTTCGTCTTTCTTCGCCATTTCTTTTTGCGCGAAAAAGAAATGGCGGAAAGAAAACGCGCGCGCCAGAGTCCCCCCTCAGACCGCCCTGAACCCCATGGCGCGCACCCACCTGGTTTAATTATTTATCGCTAACGTTGGTTTTAAAAATTTATTTGTCGCATTGAAGACGAGCCGTCATGCATCCGGCGAGCTGGGCGTGGAAAATCGCATATGTTTGAACCCGCATCTTTCCTCAGAAAGTGCGGGTGAGTCTGCGATTTTCAGCTCAGCGAGACGTTGATGCATAGGCTCGGCTTCACCGGCGACAATTGTTTTCTTTGCCCACTTTCTTTTGCAACCAAAAGAAAGTGGGCTAGGCGCAAAAAGAAACGGCAATGAAGAACAAACGAAAAGCCGACTTCGCAGGTTTACCCCGCAAAATCGGCTGTCCTACCAGTACCTAAGATCAAAAACGGTAAGCGATCACCAGATAGATCGCACGAGCTGTGGGAATCAAGAGGCACAAGCCCGCGATTCCCATGAACGACTTCGAGAGCTTCCAGTAATCCCTCAGGCCTTCCCGCGCATCCAATACAGCGCACAGGAACCGGTAATAATGTGTCCTGCTTTCCGTGCCCAACTTATTTTGACTCTGTGGGACCGTATCGCCGAAGAGAGCTTGATAGATCCGCTCCCTGCTGGCATCCGGAACCATCAGCAGTTTCTCCGGATCGGGCCTGAGATCAGGACACAGTAGCACCTCTAAATCCGCACACCACCGGTAGTAACTGGCCCGGAGCCGGTGAAATACCAAGGGGAGAAGGCAGAATGCCGTTCCCGCCAAGAAACCTCCAGGAAGGTACCACATCCATTCTGGAATCAGCTTGAGAAGCAATTGCCAGGAAATCATATTCCCCACCCCCTGGGAAACGAATGAAATCATTTCATCCAGGTCCCGTCTGAACCATCCTGCACATCCTGCACAAGAAACCGAGCTTTCAAAGACCGTACTGGTAGGAGAAGCACTATGTAACTCTTACAAAGAAGAGTCAATTATCAACAAGCTGCGCTTGGCAGTAGCATGATCAAGCCTTCTGTCCCTTAAACCACCCATGGTCTCTCCGGTGAAGCTGGTCATCAAAACCGCGCTCAACGTACTGCTGGTTTATGCGCTGGACAACTACCTGCCGCAGTACTTCACGGTTTTCGGCGGTGTCCGGGCCGATATAGTCATCGGCATTCTTTTGACGATATTAAATCTTTTCGTCCGGCCGATACTGGATCTTGTTTCGCTGCCATTCAAGTTCATTTCGATGCTCATGACCGACATCGCGGTGAATGCATTGTTCCTCTGGCTGGTTTACGAACTGACGCTGAAGATGAATCCGAATGTACTGGTGATGGAAATAACCGGCGGGGTCACCGGATGGATCGTCGTGAGTTCGGTACTGGGATTTTTCAACTGGCTGGTTAAAATCATTCTCTGAAGCGGGTAGTAGGCGAAAAAAGTTTGGCACCAAAGGGGGGCGTGCGCCACCAGCCTTCGTCCGCCTGAGGCGGACTTCGGCCGGCAAGCAGGTGGGGCCGCGCACTTGCCCTTCCGTAGCTCCACGAAGCGGAGCGAAGGAGGGCGCGTTTTCTTTCGCCCTTTCTTTGTGCGCGACAAAGAAAGGGCAGAAAACCTCATAGCAAAAGAAAAAGCCGGGCTTTGTTTTAAAATAAAACTCTATTTTTTGTGATATAATAGCTATCTCTGCTCCATCACAGCTTCGGACGTTAATCTAAGTTTAGTCCCACTTCGCTCCTCGCTTTGCTCGGAGCTACGCGGGACATTGTATCTTCGGCTTCGCGCTGCGTTCCTTCGGAACTTGCGCTCAGCTCGAATTCACCAATGGGGATGCAAGGCTATCGACAGCGTGAATCTGTGTCGTGGTCTGCCCCGGTCCGGGATGGCAACGGTTCCCGTCACCCACTCGTTGCAAATCACAATTGCCAAAAGCAATTTCATGGCATTTGTAGAGCGGATCGCCAACGGCGCACTCGTTCCACAATTTGCCTAAGGTCTGATTTTTATCGGACCACGTCTCACCCTGGATCCTCGCTAAGGGGATGAGACGTCACCAGCGAGGTTGAGTACCCGCCTGACGCAGCGGTACTCCGAATTACCAGCGTCATCCCTTCTGCCTTTTCCTTGGTTCTTCCCTACAGGCAGGAGAATCGGAAGGACCATGACCGTACGGGCGCATGGCGCACACGTTGGACCCGGGTTCGACTCCCGGCATCTCCACCATTCGACTCGTCGTCGTTACTGCGGTAACGACTCCTCGCTCATGGTAAACCATTCGATTCCACAAGAGTCGAATGACCCTGAGTGAGTCCGCCTAAGGCGGACGAATCGAAGGGCCATTCTGATAAAATCTGGCCATGCCCTGGTTTGTCTATATTGCCCAAGCAAGTACTGGCCGATACTACGTTGGTATCACCACAAATCCACAAGAAAGAATTTCAGAGCATAATCGCGGTAAGGGTTCTAAATTTGCTGTCAATCAGGGACCGTTTATTTTGGCATATGTGTCACCGACATTTCCTGATAAATCCTCAGCTAGAATCCGAGAGATCCAGCTGAAAAAATGGTCACGGGAAAAGAAGGAAAAATTGATTCGGAGCGAATGGATATAGAACTGATCGACAGCGCATTGACCGAGGCAAGATGCCCCTTTCTACGCTGTGGAGTGGTATGGAGTGGCGGACACTGAAAGCCCGCACGGTCAAATTGGGTCACGCGAAGTATACTCCCACCCTTATCTTTCCCAATTTCTATGCTTATTGATCCAAAACCAGAACAAGTAACTAAATTTCAATCTTTATACAAAAAGCATTATGGGATAGACCTCTCACCAGAAAAAGCGAAAGACATTTTTATACGCCTTCTAAATCTCTTACAAGTAGTACGCCAATGTGCA
>Ga0172379_10006896_pt1 | contig 14992 bp, 8 predicted proteins | sample GrowelOW334metaG_FD_119756 | JGI IMG/M metagenome (GOLD analysis project Ga0172379, IMG submission 119756) | Groundwater microbial communities from an aquifer near a municipal landfill in Southern Ontario, Canada - Groundwater well OW334 metaG | ecosystem: Environmental > Aquatic > Deep...
CAGCAAAATAAAGAAATTCAAAAAGAGCAACACCTTCTTTTCTCCTACTGAACCGGTTTATATTTCCCGCGCTCCGGGACGGTTGGACCTGATGGGCGGGAACGATGATTATACTGGTGGTCTCGTCTTTGAATCAACAATCAGGGAGGCAACATTTGCAGCGGCTCAACTTCGTTCAGATCAGATCATCCAACTGAACAACAAAACTGTATCAGAAGCAGGATGGCAAGGGATTTTGGAAGTTTCATGGGTAGAAATGGCGGATGAAGCAGTGGTAAAAGAGTTTGTCAACCGATCGGCCAATGTTCGCTGGACTGCCTATGTCCTGGGCAATTTATTCTATTTGAAGAATAAATATCCCGAAAAGGTCAACAGCGGGATTAGGCTTTATATGGAGTCATCAGTCCCGTTAAACAGGGGTGTCAGCTCCTCTGCGGCCATCGAAGTTTCAGTCATGAAAGCCTCTGCTGCAGCTTTTGGGATCGAACTGCACGGAACAGAACTTGCCCTCGCCTGCCAATGGGTTGAGAATGTAATCGCCGATTCCGGCTGTGGCATCATGGACCAGATAGCGGTCGTGGCAGGAAAAGAAGGATATGTTTTGCCGTTGGTTTGCCAGCCCTGTTTGCCCGAACCACTCATTCAATTACCTGAAGAGCTGCAAATTTGGGGAATCGACTCCGGAGTTAGCCATCAGGTGTCTGGGATTGAATACGAAGCCGCCAGAGCCGCAGCTTTTATGGGCTACAAAATAATTTGTGACCTGGAAAATATTCAGGTAACCAAAGAGCCGAAAGGTGATATTGAGCGTTACAGTGATCCTGTCTGGAACGGATATCTGGCCAATTTGTCCCGTTCGATTTTTCATGAGAAGCATGAAGATCGCCTGCCTATTCAAATGGACATGCATTCCTTCCTATCACTCCATCAGTTTCATGCTGATCCATTCTCACCATTGAAGGAAAATGTAACTTACAATGTCCGGGCGAATACCCGATATGCAGTGGAAGAAAATCAACGGGTGCAACTCTTTTCTGAACTTTCAAAGGGAGCCTCTCTCTCCCACTCCAAACGATCATTCTTTCTGATGGGAGAACTGATGTATCAATCTCATAACGCTTACTCTGAATGTGGCCTGGGTTCAAAGGCAACGGACTATCTTGTTGAATTGTGCAGGAGAGCAGGATCTGATAAAGGAATTTATGGCGCTAAAATTACCGGCGGAGGAGCCGGAGGCACTGTAGCTATCCTTGCAGAAAAGTCGGCCAAACCCAGCATAGAAGCACTCTTTGCATTGTACAAAAATGCCGGATTTGGCGACCCCTATCTTTTCGAAGGAAGTTCGGATGGTGCGGATGCTTACGGAATAACTATCTGCTGATGTGCTAATTTTCAAATTAAACTAACTATGACACAACAAATGAAATGAGCATGATTGTAAATCACCAATTGAAGTGAATATAAATAACATGCGAATTCCATGTGGCAATTAAAAAACAAATTATATACACACGAAACACTTTCAACTTTTATTGATCGCACTTCTGTTTTCCTCCGGTTTGCTGCAGGCTCAAACCAAAGTCAACCTGACCCAGCTTTGGAAAACCGATGTGAAATCGTTTTTGGAAAATAGTCCGGTCCTGGCGCATCTTACCGGTGGCGATGAGTCGCAGGTAATCGTTGCCGGCAGAGAGGATTTGATTGCATTGGATGGCAACGGAAACGAAATTTGGAAATACCGCAGCAAGGGTCGCTACATGATGTCACCCTCAGTCTGGGAGCAAAAAGGAAAATTACCGCTTATCTATACTGCTGACTTTGGTGGTTATCTAAGATGTAACGACAGCAAAGGTAAAGTGCAGTGGGAAACCAAATTGAACGCACCATGCACCTGGTCTTCCCCTGTCGTTGCAGATCTTCGTGAAGATGGCGTTACCACGATCGTTCAAGGGGATGAATCAGGTTCTATCTTTGCGTTCGAAGCCTTATCAGGAAAGCCCGTCTGGAAGTCGGCCATCAAAGGAATGCCCTCCAGTGCTGCGGTTGGTGAATTGGATGGTAAAAAGGGATTAGAAATTGTTTATCTCTCGACGACAGGAATTTTAACAGTACTTCACCCAGATGGGACCATCTTTTGGGAACAAAACATTGGAGGTACATGCCAGACCTGGGGTAACTCTGCTCCGGTAATTTTCGTTGCCTCTGACGGTCAGCCGAGGGTTTTCGCCGCCTCGGGAAATGGTGAAGCTTTTTGCTTTTCGGCCAACGGCGCACGCTTGTGGAGCCGTCATGTCAAAGGGGCCGTGGCCTCTACCCTCTCGGCCGGCGACTTCGACCAAAATGGCGTAGCTGATCTGTTTCTAATCACGCAACTCGGTGTAATTTACCGGTTTACTGAAAATGGTGAACTTCTCTGGAACATTGATATGCAAGGACGCACACTTGGATCAGGATCCCTCATCGATTTGAACGGCGATGGTGAACTCGAATATACTTTCTGCACTCAGGATGGTCACCTGCAAGCTCTTGACCAAAATGGAATGATCGTTTTCGATTACAATTTTGGTCACAGAACCATCAATGAAACTCCGACATTCGGGGAGATTTCAAAGAAATCCGGAGGCTTGGAAATGGTACTGACAGGTGGTGAAAGCGGATTAGTTTATTGTTTCAAGACCTCATCTCCTCTTGGAACAAAAAAGCAGTGGATAACCGCAGGAGGCAGTGAGACAAAGCGTAATTTCTCCTCCTGCCTGACTTCCAAAAGCCAATTAAGCATGATACCATTGCATCTCAATTGGAATGAACTCTACCTGGGAGAGGATATCTGTTTTGATGTATTCAATCCCAACACCACGGATGATTTGATTTCGATTGAGGCTTCATGCACCCATCCCGACGGAAAATTCCAATCTGTTACCTCCAAACTGGCAGGTCACCACTCCCAGATATTTCTGCCATTCAATGGCAAGGCGCCCGGCACCTATCATTTCAAATGGAGCCTGACCTCACCTACCGGGAAACTGCTTTTATCCGGTGATCGCACAGTCAACATAACCCCCTTTCTGAACGAAAAAACGCTGGTTCAATCCTGTCTGAAAAGATTAAGGGAAACTGGCATACAAGCTCAGAAGCATAGATCCGATTTAGCTGATGCCCTTTTTCAGGAAGCAGAAACCATCGAGCTGCAATATAAAATGTTGCAACCGCAGCAAGAGACATCTCTGGCAGGAAATCAGCCCGAGCAGGGAGATATCACAGTAAAGAGCAATGAATTAACCAAAAGGACTCAAAAAGCTATAAAAATAGCTGAATTGGCGGAAGCCTCTCTTTCTTTAGCTGAAAATACCACCTTGATCCCTTTTGAAGGGGATCTTTGGGAAAACAAAGAACGAGAAGATGCTTTGCCGGTAAGTGCCTCCAACAGCATCATACTTGCCAGTTCGATGGTCGCAGGAGAGAAAGAGCCAATCTCCCTGAATCTTTTCAACCTAATCGGACGAAACGTATCAGCCCGCATCGAAGCCGATTCAGTCCCCGAAGGTATCAAATTAGATTTACATCATTCGGTTGCAACGATGGACGCATTTGGAAAACCTGCCTGGGATGCTATTCCCGAACTGGATGAAAGCCATATTGTATCTATACCATCCCTTTCCACTAAAGAGATCTGGATCACTATTTCCTGTGCCTCTGGTACCAAAGCCGGACATTATAAGATTCCTGTGGTAATCCGGGCATTGAATGGCATTGGCGTACAAAACGGTCCGGCAAGTCCTCAAAATGTTGCACTTCCCATTGTTCGTGCAGAAATTGAACTGGATATTTTGAATTTCGACATGGCACCACAGGGTGCAATTAGACTTTGCGCCTGGGGTTCATACGATAAAGCATCCATACGCAACCTTTTGGATCATGGTAACACGGTATTTGTTGTTCCTCAGGGAAAATCCAAGGGCAATCTGAAAGAATTTGATTTTACCGCTCTGGACAAAATAGTCGATGAACTAATTAATAATGATGTATTCCTGTTGCTATCAGGTCTGCCTGATGTGATAAATGAGAGCGAACTTGGTGGTTCAGATGCAGGATTAAATCTCTATCTCGACAAATTAACAGCGCATTTGGCTTCCAAAGGAATTGATAAAAAACATTTTGCTTTTTATCCATACGACGAACCCGGTGGAATTGGTTGGTCAGTGATAAACAAATTAGTCTCCTTTGCCAAAATGGTGAAAGCCAAAGATCCCGAACTGCTTGTATATATGGATGGCGGCGGAGAGGCCCCTATGTTCAAGGCTATGCAGCCCTACCTTGACGTGTGGTGTGTCGGTTATAATGAACTACCAAATAAGAGTCCGGTAATGGATATCGTCAGAAATGATCCCGGAAGCATGTTGTGGTCGTACGACTGCTCATACTCTTATGCGCGCCCCATGGGACCTAATATCAAGAGCATTAATATAGTCGGCCAGTTCCGGATCTCTGCTTTGGCCGCTTTCAGGTGGAATGCTACCGGAATCGGTTATTGGTCTTACAACCTGGGAGACGACATGTGGGGAAGAACGATGATGGAATATCCATTGGTTTACAAAGGTGCCGGCAAACCTATCAATTCGCGCAGATGGGAGGCAGTCAGGGAAGGAATTGAAGACTACAGAATCCTGGTAAGTTTAAAAGCCAGGCTCCAGCAGAACCCTACTACCCTATCATTGGATACCAAAAAGAAAATTGAGCAACTGCTCAAATCCGTAACAGATCTGATTGACCAAAGTGACAGAGAAATGAAGCTTGGAATGAGTGGAAAAGTGATGGATGTAACAAACAGTGAAGAGGCCGTCAGGAAGATCAGAAATGAAATGATGGAATGCGTAAGACAATTACAAATTAAAAATTAAAAGCTCAGGGACCGGTTCTCTTTCAAACATTTCAAACAAGTTATAACAAAAAACAGAAAAATCGACAGAATAGTTTAATTTTGTGGTAAACTATATATAGTCATGGAGTCAATCGATTGGAAAAACCTTGCATTTGGTTACAGCAAAACTGATTTCAACGTTCGCAGCTGGTTCCGGAACGGAGCTTGGGGAGAATTGGAAATTAGTGATTCAGAGATACTTAATATTCATATGGCCGCTACTTCCCTGCATTACGGTCAGGAGGCTTTTGAAGGGCTAAAAGCTTTCCGTGGTAAAGATGGTAAGATTCGGGTATTCAGAATGGTGGAGAATGCCAGAAGAATGCAGCGCAGTGCCAAAGGAATAATGATGGCCGAAGTTCCGGAATCCCTTTTCACAGAGGCAGTAAGGAAAGTGGTTCTCCTGAACGAAAGATTTGTTCCTCCATACGAGTCGGGTGCATCCTTATATATTCGTCCATTGTTGATAGGAACTGGTGCCCAAATTGGTGTAAATCCGGCAGATGAATATCTTTTCATGATTTTTGTGATGCCGGTTGGGCCATACTTCAAGGAAGGATTCAAACCAACAGATCTGGTCATCTACCGTGAATATGACCGTGCAGCCCCTCTTGGAACAGGGACAATCAAAGTGGGTGGTAACTATGCTGCCAGTCTGGTTTCTGGGCATAAAGCGCACGTCAATGGATTTTCAGCAGTTTTGTACCTCGACGCCAAAGAGAAAAAATATCTGGATGAATGCGGCCCTGCCAATTTTTTCGGAATCAAGCAAAACAAATACATCACTCCCAAATCAACATCCATCTTGCCTTCAATCACCAACATGAGTTTAAGGCAGCTTGCGAAGGATATGGGAATGGAAGTTGAAGAACGCCCCATTCCAGATGAAGAACTGGCAGAATTTGACGAAATAGGAGCCTGCGGTACTGCTGCTGTAATTTCACCGATCAAAAGGGTTTGGGATGCAGATCTGAACAAAGAATATTTCTATGGCTCAGAACCAGGAAAGATTAGCGTAAAGCTCTACGAAAAACTAAGAGGAATACAGTACGGAACAGAAGAAGATATCCATGGATGGACCGATATCATAGAATGAAAATAAAAAACGCCCTTCCAGGCGTTTTTTATTTTCATTCTATCTGGAACAATCTCCTGCTTTGATTTGCGTCCAGGTAGGCGTAAATTTATTCTGGCTGATGTATGCGGTACCGGTAAGGGTCAAAGCTTTGATGGCACAATATCCGGTTAAATTTGAATTGTAATAAATATCCATTGAACTGCGGACGTTTTTCAGGTTCTCAAGACCATCCAAAGAGGTAAGCGAACTGTTCTCCAAAATTTCCACCTTTCCTCTGATGGTTTTAGCCAGACTAAAACCACTAAAATTCACCATAGAGGCATTGTCCTGCACTAAAAAGCCCCCGCCAATACTATCAAGAAGAGCAAAACCATTCAGTCCTATAATACTGTTACATTCAGATATGCGGACATCTTTTTTGATGTATCTAACACCATTCAAGCCTGTAAATGAGTTGAGTTTTTCAAGCTTACTGAGTACAACTGTACCTCTGAGGGTATCAATTTTTGCCAGACCGGTCAGGTTTTCAAGATTTTTACATGAAACAATGTTCAGATCACTTTTGATACATGGAATCTTATTTAATCCCAGTAAATTGGTCAATCCGTTGCAATCGACAAGCGAAATGGAAGTAATCGTATCATTGACGGGAATAAGATTGGCCAGGCTGTTAAGTTGTGGAAGTGTAGTCAATGAGAGTGTACCTTTGATCTCAAGAAGATTGGCCAGCCCGGTGAAACCACTGAAATTTTGATTTTCACTTATATTCATATCCCCTCCAATAGAGGTTAGTCCTGTTAGTCCAATAAGAGAAGTAAGAACAGGATTTTGAAAGATTCCAAGTGACCCTGTCATTGTCGTCAAATTTTGCAAACCGGAGAAAGAGACCAATGAAGGGTTGGCAGTTACCGTAATTGACGACACCTTCGCCAAGTGTTCCAAACCAGTGAAGTTGATGAACTTGGGATTTCTTTCAACAATCACGGAAGATCCAATCGTATCCAGAGCAGCTACTCCGTTGAAAGAGGTCAGTTCTGGACATGAGGAGAGTTGAAAATTTCCAATTATGTTCCTGAGGGTAGATAAAAAGGACAAATCCTTGTTGGGAATTTTGTATAGCGTAACAGATCCCTGTACCACTTCAAGATTTACTAAATACTTTTTGTAATCAATTACATCAGAGGAGGATAAATTCAGACTTCCACTAATCGTATTGTATTTCCCGTTCAGAAAACGCTGAAGTGTAGTATCGTTACCACTTGAATAAATGTTGATACTGCCACTGAAGACATTGGCAGGGACAACTGTAGTTTCGGTTGCAGTACTACTTTTTTTGCAGGAAAAAATGGTCAAGCCCAGTGCGAAAAATAGGACAAAAAGCAATAAATTATTTTTTCTCATTCACAGTAATGTTTCATTGATTGCTTTGAGAAAGACTCAAAGCAACCTGACAAAGAAAAGAAATTTTAAGGAGAATTCAGTGTTTAGATGATTTATTCCCCCCCGAAAAGGCTGTTTTAACAACTATTTAGATAGTTGGAGCATTCTAAAAATAGGCCTCTTTGCTTTTACCATCAACTTTTCCTCAAGAATGATCTCAGGTTGCTCATAAAGCAAGGCAAGATATAACTTTTTGAGTGTGTTCAACTTCATAAAACTGCAATCATTACAGCCACACGTTGCGTCAATGGAAGGTGCCGGCATAAAAATCTTATCCGGACATTTGGACTTCATCTGATGAAGAATTCCGCTTTCCGTGGCGACTATGAATTTCTTTTCCTCACTTGCGGAAACGTAATTTAATAGTGCCGTGGTCGAACCAACAAATTCTGAAACCAGTAAGATGGGCCTTTCACATTCAGGGTGTGAAATCAATATGGCATCAGGATGTTCACTTTTGAGTTCAATGATCTTTTCCAATGAATATTTTTCGTGAACCATGCAAGCGCCATCCCACAAAATCATCTCTCTTCCTGTTACCGAATTGAGGTAATTACCCAGATTTTTATCCGGGGCGAAGATGATTTTTTGATCCTTAGGAAAAGATTCTACTATTTTTTTTGCATTCGATGATGTAACGATAACATCAGAGAGTGCCTTAATATCAGCAGAACAATTGATGTAAGAAATCACCACATGGTCTGGGTGCTGTGTGAGGAATCGTTTAAAATCATGAACCGGCGCTGAATCAGCCAGTGAACAACCTGCTTTCATATCCGGAACAAGAACTTTTTTGCCGGGATTAAGAATTTTAGCTGTTTCGGCCATAAAATGAACGCCAACAAACAGTATTATATCCGCTGTTGTCGCCTCTGCCTGTTGTGCTAGGGCCAATGAATCACCCAGGAAATCAGAAATATCCTGTAATTCAGGAGTTAAGTAATAGTGTCCAAGAATAATCGCGTTTTTCTCTCTCTTCAACCTGTCAATTTCAGCAACATAATCTATTCCAGCCGGAACAGGTAAGTCTACAAAACCACAGCGATCTATTAACTTTGAGTAGGTATCCCTCATTTATTTTTGCATTACGAAGATGCAAAAGTAAAAAATCATCCTAATTATCCAGACAATAATTTCAACTTTGAAAGTAAATAGGAGTCATGATTTCGAACAAATTAAAGATTGTGGTAAAAAATGTTAATAAATTATGCTAAAATGTTAATAAATAAATAACCACAGCTAACTTCCGTCATGGAATTAAATCAACATGTATCGTTATATTTGGGAACATTTGAGCGAAATCGGCGCAAAGTATTAAGAACCTGACCTGTTGTATTGTCTCAAATTGGATTTACTAATAATTGTTAAATAAAGATCATGAATATTACTTATCGAAGTTTAAACTAACAATGTGTAATTAAAATTATCATTAATGAAAAACAACTTTTTAAAGCTCTGCTTGACTCTTGTTCTATTTGCAAGCATGTTTGCATCTGTGATGGCTCAGGTTACTACTGCCGGAATTTCCGGAAGGGTTACGGGCAGCAACGAAGCACTTCCAGGTGCGGCCGTAGTAGCGGTCCATGTTCCTTCAGGCACTCAGTATGGAACTGTTACCAATGCTGATGGCCGCTTCAATTTGCAGGGAATGCGAACCGGTGGTCCATACAAAGTAGAAATATCGTTTGTAGGTTTCAACAAAGCCACCTTAACGGAGATTAATCTTTCTCTTGGGGAGACTTTTGTATTGAACACCAACTTAAAAGACAACACTACTGAGGTTGGAGAAGTAACAGTAATCGGACTTAAACCGTCTGCATTCTCAACGGAAAAAACAGGTGCCTCTTCCAATATTACCTCCCGTTCAATGGAGATGATTCCCACAATGAACCGTAGTTTGGGCGATTATACCAAACTTTCACCTTTCTCAACCGGTAGTGGTTCTTATGTTGGTCGCGAGTCATACACCACCAACGTCACTGTTGACGGTGCCAACTTTAACAACAACTTCGGTCTTTCAGGAAGCAGTATGCCTGGTGTATCCGGTGAACCCATCTCCATGGATGCCATTGAGGAGATTCAGGTTGCAGTTGCACCTTATGATGTTCGCCAATCAAACTTTACCGGAGCGGGTATCAATGCCGTAACCAAAAGTGGAACCAACACCATCAAAGGATCTGCCTATACTTTTTATCGTGACCAAAGCTTTAATGGTAAAAAAATCAGAGATAAGACATTGACTGTCACAAATTCATCCAAAAAAGTGTATGGTTTTAATGCAGGGGGGCCTATCATCAAAGACAAACTGTTCTTCTTCATCAGTGGTGAGATGGAAAATACTCTTTCACCCGGGAATACCCTTTTGGCTGCTGGTCCGGGACGTGATTCAAGTGATCCAAACGTAAGTTCTTTGGTACAAGGTGCCGATCTTCAGAATTTTTCGGATTTTCTAAAGTCTAAATTCAATTACGAAACTGGTCCTTATGAAAATTGGGGTGGTGATGTCGAGAAAAATAACAAAATTTTGGGTAAATTAGACTGGAATATAAATCAGAACCACAAATTTAGTGTTCGTTACAATTATTCAAAAAGTTCGACCGTTTCACGTCCCAGTCCTAGTGGAGATGCTTCACCCAGTATTTCAGGCGGTCGCCACGCGCGCCTTGGTGGTATGTCTTTCCAAAATTCTCAGTACTTCAACACAAGTACCATGCAATCTGTAACTGCCGAGCTGAACAGCCGCTTCGGACAATTTCAGAATAAACTGTTGGTAGCTTACACCAAATACAATCAACCTCGTTCTACAAATAGCAGCACCTTCCCGTTTATTGATATCATGTCCGGAGATGCAGCAAAAGGTAATGTGTACATGTCGGCTGGTTATGAACTTTTCTCGTGGATGAACAATGTGGATAATAACACACTGATTCTGACTGATAATGCAACCTATAGCCTTGACAAACACACCCTGACAGCCGGTATATCTTATGAAAATCAGTATTTTGCCAATAGCTATATGCGACAGGGATCTGGATACTACCGTTTCAAAGATCTTGCAGCCTTCAAAAGTTACGTCAATGGGGATGGCTTAAATGCTGATGGTACTAACAAACCTTTCAGTACCAGCTACGATCCGATCAATTTTGCATATACTTATCCCATCAATGGGTACAAAGATCCTTCAGCGAAACTCTCATTTGGACAAGTTTCATCTTATATTCAAGATGAGTGGAATGCTATCAATAACTTAAAGATTACAGCTGGTGTCCGTATTGACATTCCTATTTATCTGAGTGGAGCTGTGGATAACCCTGGTTTAAATGGTCAAAAATTCAAAAATAACGAAACAGTTGACGTTTCTACCTGGCCGACAGTGAAAGTTTTATGGTCTCCCCGTCTAGGCTTCAACTGGGATGTCAAAGGCGACAAATCTTTGAAAATACGCGGTGGTACAGGTATTTTCACTGGACGTATTCCATTTGTTTGGTTCACCAACCAACCTACCAACAGTGGTATGCTTCAGTATCAGTTTGTTGTTAACCAAAGTGGTGGTTCAGCCAGTCAGGCAATGTTATCCAGGATTCCTTTTGAAGCAGATGCCAGTAAACTTTTAGCAAACGCAGCAATTGCAGACATTTTTCCACAGAAGAACGTTGTTGGAGGAAGAATTGCGGCCATCGACAAAAATTTCAAACTACCACAAGTATGGCGCACCAGCATTGGAATGGATATAAAATTACCTTTGAACATGATGTTGTCTTTGGATGGTATTTACACAAAAGACATCAACTCAATCTACTTTGACAATATCAACCTTAACGATGCTGCCTCTACCATCAAAGAAGGCGCTAATACACGTCCCTACTGGTCAAATAACACCACTGCTACCAAGTTTTACAATACAACCTTCCAGAACGTGGTAATCATGCGCAACACCAAAAAAGGAGATGGATACACCCTTTCTGCTCAGTTGGATTTACCAAGGGTTTACGGATTTAGCGGAATGGTCGGCTATTCACGCAACATAGGACACGAAATTACCGGTAAGACCGGATCTGATCCATTTTCCGCCTGGCAGTACAGGATTATTAAAAATTCATCCAACGATCCTGAACTTGGTTTGACTTCCAACAATACACCTCACCGTATAGTTGCTGAATTGAATTATTCCATCGACTATGCAAAATATTTTGCTACTACATTGTCCGTATTCTTTTCAGCTTATCAGGGTGGGGCTTATTCTTACCTTTATTATGGTGACATGAACAAGGACGGTACTTCTACCCATGAGCTGATGTACATACCAAGGAATCAAAGTGAATTGCTTTGGGCTTCTCAGGCAGATGCTGACGCCTATTTTGCCTATGCAGCGCAGGATCCGTATCTATCCAAACATGCAGGTGAGTATGCTGAACGTTTTGGTACCTATCAACCATGGAACAAGCGGATTGATGTTAGGTTAATGCAGGATTTCAAAATGAAATTTGGCAATACCGGTAACAAACTTCAGTTCACAGTCGACGTAATCAACTTTGCCAACCTGCTCAATTCAAGCTGGGGGTTAAATAAGGGTATCGTCACTTCCTCTCCATTAACTGTTGTTGGAAAAGATGCAACAACAGGTATGCTAAAGGTTTCAATGCAGAAGATTGGAGGTTCCTATGTGCAGCATTCATTCCAGGATCCTACATCCGTAGCCGGAACCTACGGAATTCAGTTGGGTCTTCGTTACGTATTTAATTAATCCATCTATGTTATATCCAAAAGAGGGTGCCTGCAAAGCACCCTCTTTTTTTTAGATTTTATCACTAAATTTGCTGATCCAACAAAGCATAGCAACATGGCTCAAAAACCCTCGATTCCCAAAGGCACTCGCGATTTTTCACCGCTTGAAATGGCCCGAAGAAATTATATTTTCGATACTGTTAAAGCTGTTTTTAAATTGTATGGATTTCAGCAGATAGAGACGCCTGCCATGGAAAACCTCTCTACCTTAACAGGGAAATACGGGGAAGAGGGTGACAAATTGCTCTTCAAAATTCTTAATTCGGGCGATTTCCTGACTAAGGCCAACGAGGGCGACCTCCTGGCAAGAAACAGCAACAAAACCACGTTTCAAATTTCCGAAAAAGGGTTACGGTACGACCTGACCGTCCCGTTTGCCAGATATGTGGTGCAATACCAGAGTGAAATTAACTTCCCGTTCAGGCGTTTTCAAATTCAGCCGGTTTGGCGCGCCGACAGGCCACAAAAAGGAAGGTACCGCGAATTCTACCAGTGTGATGTCGATATCATCGGTTCTGATTCGCTACTCAACGAATATGAGCTGATCCAGATTGTGGACAGGATCTTCTCCCAACTGGGAATCAGCGTTGTCATCAAGCTCAACAACAGGAAAGTGCTGGCCGGTATCGCCGAAACCATTGGCGAATCCAACCGCATCATCGATATAACCATTGCCATCGATAAGCTGGAGAAAATCGGATTGGAAAAGGTAAATGACGAGCTAAGGGAGAAGGGTATTGCTGAGAAGGCAATCCAAAAGCTGCAACCCATACTTCAACTGTCGGGCGACAACCATGAAAAGCTGGACCGTATCGGACAGGTAATAAGCGGATCCGAAGTTGGACAAAAGGGCATCGAAGAACTTAAGGCCATCTTCAGTTACCTGAAAGAAGGGGACGTTGCTACAAAAGTCGAGCTGGACCTTACCCTTGCACGTGGTTTAAACTACTACACAGGCGCAATCTTTGAAGTGAAGGCCAATGATGTTCAGATAGGTTCTATCACCGGCGGCGGAAGATACGATGACCTGACCGGCATTTTCGGACTACCGGATATTTCGGGAGTTGGAATCTCTTTCGGTGCAGACCGGATATATGATGTTATGGAACAATTAAATCTTTTCCCCAAGGATCAGACCATCTCAACCAAAGTGCTCTTTGTCAATTTCGGAAAAGCGGAAGAGAGCTATTGTCTTCCCTTGCTGGAACAAGTACGCAAGGCAGGAATTGCTTCAGAAATATATCCTTCCGAAGAGAAGATGAAAAAGCAGTTGAACTACGCAAATAAAATGGGAGTCAAGTTCGTTGTGCTGGCCGGAGAGGCAGAAATTGCTAAAAATGAGGTTACTGTGAAAAACATGGAAAGTGGCGAACAGATCTCAATTGAGGCGAGCTTGTTAATTTCATACCTAAAAGGATAAAGTAAAAAGGATAAAGTAAAAGACGCTGCAATGTTGATTTGCAGCGCCTTTTGCCTTATAGTCAATGAGATAAGGTTCAATTCAGTCCGAATCCCACTTTATCCTTTTTACTTTATCCTTTATCCTTATTTCCCAGATCTATTACCGTCATTTTTTCTCATCTCCTGCATCAGGAAAGACCTGAATTTACGCTCAGACCGGTAGAGTTTCACAACCTTCTCGGCAGGCAAAATGGAGAGAAATTTTGTATTGTATTCTTCTATGAGCTTCGCCTCTTTCATGTGCACACCAACCATTTCGCCGGCAAGCTTCTTGTATGTATCCTCATTTTTTATCGTTTTGTCTTCTGAAGATTCTTCCAGATCCCTTTTGCGATCCATCAAATCCAGTCGTGCTTTTTCCAATTCGTTGTACACGGGCCAAAACTTCTGGCCTTCCTGAGACGTTAGTCCCACCTGCTCGGTAATAAAGGCAACTTTTTTGCTTTTGATCAACTCAATCATCTTTGGATCCATGTGTCTCTGAGCCACAAGCTGCATAGAACAGAAGAAGATCATCAAGGTAAATAAAAAGGTAGTTCTCATGTTATTTATTGGCATTAAGAATTTCAAAATCAGAACAATTTGATACCAGGTATTCAGCCAGTCCGTCTTTAGAAATTTTGGTGGCATCGTATTCATCCATCTCAGAAAGGGCTGAAAAGAATGAGACATCCGAAACTAGTGAAGTGTAAGTACTGACCATTGCATCTGTCTGATCAACCGCAGAGAGATCATTTGTGTTCTGCAAACCAATAAGAACAGACTGTTTTTGACTGCCAAAAGGATGCATATATACGGTAAGCAAGATGGCCAAACCTGCCGCAATTCCGAGGGCCGGTCTGAGATAAATAAGCATGCCCTTTGAAGGCTTGGTATGGCTTTCAATCTCCATTCTAAGTTTCAACCTTTCCCCGAAGGTTTCAAAATAGCCTTCCGGGACAGAATAACCACTTTCCATTTTTGGAAACCGTGGTTCTTTTTCAATATGTCCGCTTTTGTCTTTCATAATCAATATCGTTACTTTGACACTTCAACCTTCAAAAGGTTTAATACCAATGTCTTTATTCCCCTTCAAAATGCGCTTCAATTTTCTTCACTGCATGATGATAAGATGCTTTCAGGGCGCCAACCGAGGTTTTCAGAATCTCGGCCATCTGTTCGTATTTCATCTCCTCGTAATATTTCATGCTAAAAACCAACCGCTGCTTTTCAGGAAGCTGTAAAACAGCCAGATGCAAGCGTTTTTGAAGCTCTTCTCCTTCAAAATGAGCCCCCGATTCAAAAGTTTCTACAAGATAATCAGAAACTCC
>Ga0172379_10006897_pt1 | contig 14992 bp, 15 predicted proteins | sample GrowelOW334metaG_FD_119756 | JGI IMG/M metagenome (GOLD analysis project Ga0172379, IMG submission 119756) | Groundwater microbial communities from an aquifer near a municipal landfill in Southern Ontario, Canada - Groundwater well OW334 metaG | ecosystem: Environmental > Aquatic > Deep...
GAGGACTATGTCTTCAGCACTCATCGCAACCACGGGCATTATCTTTCCAAGGGCGCGGACCTCAAACCCATTGTAGCCGAGCTTTACGGCAGGTCCTCCGGCTGCGCCAAGGGCAAGGGCGGCTCCATGCACTTCGTGGATACCGCGATAAACTGCATGGGGACCTCCGCCATAGTCGGAGGAGGCATCCCGCTCGCCGTCGGAGCCGCGCTGGCCGTAAAGCTGAAGAAGGAGAACCGTCTTTCGGCCGCTTATTTCGGCGACGGGGCCAGCGACGAGGGCGTGCTGCAGGAATCGTTGAATTTCGCCGCGCTGAAAAAGCTCCCGGCGCTTTTTGTCTGCGAAAATAATTTTTACGCCACAAATTCTCCGCAGTCGGCCCGCCATGCCGAGGCCGTGATCTCAAAGCGCGCGTCCGCTTTCGGCATCCCGTGCGCGCTGGCCGACGGGAACGATGTGGAAGCCGTCTGCGCGGCCGCTGAAAAAGCGGTGTCGCATATCAGGTCCGGCAACGGGCCTTATTTCCTGGAATTCCCCACCTACAGGTGGAAAGGGCATGTGGGCCCGGAATGCGATTATGAAAAAGGCTGTAGGCCGAAAGCGGAACTGGATGAGTGGATGAAACGCTGCCCCATCCGCACCTACGCGGAAAAACTCAAGGCGGAAAAATCAATAACGCAGGACGAAATAGACGAGCTGAACAAAAAACTTTCGGCGCAGATGGAAGAAGCGTGGAAAACGGCCTGCGAAAGCCCCTATCCAGCGACGGGCGATCTGCTGACTGACGTGTATTACAACCGGGAGGCCCGCTGATGCCCTGGACAAAAGTTTTGATTGATAAGGAAGACCTGAAAAACACTCTGGGCGGACAGGGACTGCGGACGCGCTCCTACGTGGACGCCTTGAACGAAGCCCACCGCCAGCTTATGGAGTCCGATCCCGCCGTTTACGTGATCGGGGAAGGGATTGACGACCCGGGCGGAGTTTTCGGCTCGACAAAAGGACTTATCCAGAAATTCGGGCCGGACCGCGTAGTGGATATACCCATCGCTGAAAACGGGCTTACCGGCATCGCGTTCGGCAGCGCCATCTGCGGCATGAAACCGATTTTCGTGCACATGCGCCAGGATTTCCTGCCCATGTGCATGGACCAGATTGTGAATCACGCGGCAAAGTGGTTCTACATGACAGGCGGCAAATGCAACGCCCCCATCGTCATCCGCGCCCTGACGGGCCGCGGCTGGGGTTCCGCGGCGCAGCATTCGCAGGCCCTGCACGGCATGTTCACGGCTTTCCCCGGCCTGCGCGTGGCCACACCCGCGACGCCGTATGACGCGAAAGGCCTGCTCATTTCCGCCATGCGCGACGGCAACCCCGTGATGTTCTGCGAACACCGCTGGCTCTACTCATTCGAAGGCTATGTGCCGGAAGAAATGTTTGAAGTGCCTTTCGGAAAAGCCGTGGTGCGCAAAGAGGGGACAGATGTAACGATAGTCGCAGTTTCGCTCATGGTTTACGAAGCGGTAAAAGCCGCGCGCGAACTGGAAAAAGAGGGCATTTCCGCCGAAGTGATTGACCCGCGCACGATAAAACCGCTGGACCGCGCGGCGATAGCGGAGTCGGTCAGGAAAACAGGACGGCTTATCGTAGCAGACACCGCCGGCATAGCAACCGGCATTTCCGCCGAAATAACCGCCTGCGCCTGCGAAGACGTTTTTGCCAGCCTTAATACCGCGCCCGTGCGCATCGGCCTGCCGGACTGCCCCACCCCGGCCAGCCCGGAACTGGAAAAATTCTTTTACCCGGGCGCGAACGAGATAGTCGAAGCCGCGCGCAAAATGGTGAAAAAATGACAGAGCAGAAAATGAAGATAACCGCCGTCATGCCGGCGTTAAACGAGGCCAAAAACATAGAGGCCGCGGTAACCAACACCCTCAAATCGTTCGGCGATTTCGCCATAGAAGGCGAAGTGCTGGTGGTGAACGACGGCTCTACCGACAACACGCCGGAAATCGTCGCGAAACTCGGGCAGGCGGACCCGCGCGTGAAGCTTTTAAACCACCCCAAACCGCAGGGCATAGGCGCGTCGTTCTGGGATGGCGTTGACCACGCTTCCGGCGATATCGTCATCATGCTCCCCGGCGACAATGAAAACGACCCGTGGGAAATTTTCCGCTACGCGAAACTCATTGACCATGTGGACATGGTCATCCCGTTCGTGTTCAACAAGGAAGTGCGCTCCCTTTTCCGGAACACGCTGTCGTTCGCGTACAGGTTCATCATAAACACGACTTTCCTTATCTATCTCAATTACACGAACGGCACTGTGCTTTACCGGAAATCCGTTTTAAAAACGTTGAAATACCGGAGCACCGGCTTTTTCTTCCAGACCGACATCCTTATCCGCCTTTTGAAGAAAAACTATCTTTTCGCCGAAGTGCCTTACCGGCTGGGGCAGAGAAAAGACGGGGTGGCGAAAGCGGTTTCGTTCCCGTCGCTGCTCATGGTCATACGGGGTTACATAAAACTCGTGAAAGACCAGTATTTCTCCCCGAAAACCACGGAAGAATTTACCGAAGATTCCCAAACCTTGAAACGCAGGAGTGAAAATGGCTGATCTTATTCTCGATGGACACAAACTGGCCTGGCACAAGGAACGCCTTGAAGCCTGGCAGCGGGGCGAGCGCATCGCGCCCATTACGATAGACTGCGCGCTTACGCGCTCCTGCACCTACAAGTGCGTCTATTGCTACGGACAGCTTCAGGACAATGACATCAAGCGCATGACCAAAGACGTCATTTTCCGGTTTTTAGACGACGCGGCGGAAATAGGCGTTAAAGCCGTCAGCTTCGTAAGCGACGGGGAAAGCACCTGTTCGCCCCACCTTTACGAAGCGATAGTAAAGGGAAAATCCAATAACCTGGACATGGCGCTGGGCACCAACGGCTATCTGCTGCAAGACGACAAACTGCGCGAAATAATGCCCTGCCTGACATACCTGCGCTTTAACATTTCAGCCGGCGAACCCGCGCGCTATAAAGAAATCATGGGCTGCCCGGACGGCGGTTACGAAAAAGTCATCGGCACGGTGAAAAAATGCGTGGAAATCAAGCGCGCCTACAATCTGAAAACCACCATCGGCCTGCAGATGGTGCTTATGCCGCAGTTCGCGGACCAGATTATCCCGCTCGCAAAACTTGGCAGGGACCTGGGCGTGGATTACCTCGTCATCAAGCACTGCAGCGACGACGAAACCGGTTCTTTGCATGTGGATTACGACAAATACTTCGATCTGGAACCGCTTTTAAAACAGGCCGAAGCCATGAGCACGCCGGACTATCTGGTCAGCGTGAAATGGTCCAAAATACTGAGCGGCGGGAAACGCTGTTACTCAAAATGCTTCGGACCTCCGTTCATCCTGCAGATGTCTGGTTCGGGCCTGGTCGCGCCGTGCGGCATGCTTTTCAATTCCAAATACTCCAAATACCATATCGGCAACATAGCGGACACCCCGTTTAAAGAACTGTGGCAGAGCGACCGCTACTGGGAAGTCATGAAGCTGATAGCGTCCGACCAGTTTGACGCGCGCACCATGTGCGGCACGCTGTGCCTTCAGCACAAGGTGAACGAGTTCCTGTGGGATATCAAGGAAATGAAAAAACCCATTCCGGTCACCGAAGGGAAAAAGCCGGAGCATATGAACTTTATCTGAACCGGAACAGCGCGAGGGCCGAGCGCAGAACTGCCCGGCCCTCGGCTGTGTCCGCACCGAATCCCACTATGAAACTAGCCGCCAAATGCAGGCCGGACAGACATCTTTTCAGCGCCGTGAATAAAGCCGGCATAGAAGGGCTGGAAATCTATCTTTCCGAGCAGATAATCAGAAAACCAGCCGAAATCATTAAACTTTGCGGCGACTTCCCGTTTGACTATGCGGTGCACGCCCCCAACGACTGTTTCTCTCCGCAGGCCGTGCGCGCTATCGCCGCTGGAATCGGCGCAAAAAACTGCGTTTTCCACAACATGTTCTGGGAAGACGAATGGAAGGAAATCATCCGCGAATTCGAAAATTCCGGCGTTAAAATATGCGTGGAGAATATTCTGGGCGTACACGAGCCGCTGAAGTTCGAGCGGAGATATAAAACGGGCCGCTGCCTGGATCTTGAGCATCTGCAAATGGAATGCCTGGGCATTTATGAGGAAGAGTTCATCCCGTGGATAAGCCAAGCCTCGCACATCCACCTGACCGGCTACAGCGCGGGCTCCAGCCTCTGGCACACGCACATCCACTACGACAAAAGCCACGGGGCCTATATGCTGGACCTGATAGCGCGCTCCGGCTACGCGGGCCTGGTGGTTTCGGAAGCGCGGGTCTCCACTCAGACAGAAGATGAGTTCGCGGCTTTGGCCGAATTCTTTAAAAATTACAAAAACTATCTGCCCGCAAAACAATGAAAACCTTGATCTGGGGATTCGCTATTTTCGCCGACGGACTGCTCGTGCAGCTGCTGGTCTGGCGTTTCCGCCGCCCGCAAAGGCAAACCAAAGCAATGCTGCTCCTGATGTTCGGCGTGGCTTTAACTGCGGGACTGGCGTTCTTCCTAAATCCCGGCGGGTTTTCCGTCTTTTCCGTGCCGTCGCCGCAAACGCCGCTTGAAACCGCGCACGCGCTTTCGCTCACGGTGTCGCTTATTCTGGCGTGGATGATAACCTTTTCGGCGGTGGAAGCGGACAGCCCGTCGCTTGTCATCATGCGGAGAATAAAGGAAGCGGGCCCGGCAGGACTGGATAAGAACGATTTGTACCAATACCTGAACGATGAACTCCTCCTGACGCCCAGAATCAGGGATCTTATTACCGATAAAATGGCCGTTGAAACAAACGGCTGCTACGCGCTTACCGCAAAAGGCGCGCGGATGACGCGCCTGTTTATTTTCTGGCGGAAACTTTTCAAACTGGACAAGGGAGGCTGACATGTGCGCGCCGGTATCCTCCGTCAACTGGCAGGACCTGCTTATTCCGCCCGCGGGGCTGGCGATAAACACAGCCGTTCAGATTTTATGCGTAAGGCGGAAAACGCCCCTTTTAAAATCCGTTTACGCTGGCTTTGCCGCGGGACTGGTTTTTACGGTAACAGCGGCGTTCCGCAATTCTTCCGGTTTGTCCGCGGCGCTGGCTGACGCGGTTATCTACGCAGGTCTGGGCTACTGCTATTTCCACTTTGTCAATCTGGGCGAAACAGCCCGCAGAATACGCATAATGAGGGAAATTTACGAGGCGCCCGCGCCTCTGACCGAAGAAGGCATCGCGGCGCGCTACAGCGCGCGCGAAATGCTTGACAAGCGCCTGCGCCGCCTGCTGGCGAACTCACAGATTGCGGAAAAAAACGGGAAACTGTTTATTAATCGAAAATCCGTCCTTATCATGGAACGGATTCTTACCCTCCTGAAAATTATTTTCACCGGACGGGACAGCGAACACATTCCCAGCCAATAAAGGGCAAAAATGCTAATATCTGTTTAATATAAACATTGGAGAAGTCTTATGAACGCCATCCCGTACGGAAGACAGTGGATTGATAAAGACGATATTGCTGCGGTCGCTGAAGTTTTGGATAGCGAACTTATTACCCAGGGCCCCAAGGCCGAGGAATTCGAGAGAAAATTGTGCGAGCTCACCGGAGCGAAATACTGTGTTGTGCTGGCTAACGGCACAGCAGCATTGCACCTTGCTGTAGCCGCATTGGAAATCAAAAAAGGACTGGAAGGAATAACGTCTTCAAACACTTTCGTGGCAACTCCGAATTCGCTTATTTATAATGGTTTGAAACCGGTTTTCGCGGATATAGACCCCCGCACCTTTTGCATCACGCCGCAAACGGTTAAAGCGAAACTCACGGACAAGACAAAAATAGTCATGCCGGTTCATTTCGCGGGCCAGTCCGCCGACGTTAAAGGCATAAGGGAAACCGTCGGAAAAAACATTTTCATAGTGGAAGACGCCGCCCACGCTATAGGATCCTTCGACGCGCAGGGCAACCCCGTAGGCTCGTGCAGATATTCGGACGCGGCAATTTTGTCGTTTCACCCAGTTAAAACGATAACTTCCGGCGAAGGCGGAGCCGTCACAACCAACAATCCGGAAATTTACGAAAAGCTCATCCAGCTGCGCATCGGCGGCATTACAAAAAAACCGGAACTACTGTCCAAAAACCCGGGCCCGTGGTATTATGAAATGCAAAGGCTGGGTTTCAATTACCGCATGACGGATTTCCAGGCTGCGCTCGGTTTGTCCCAGCTTAAGAAACTGGAGAAATTTGTCGCGCGCAGAAACGAAATAATCCTCGCGTATAACACTGGCCTTGCCGGAATTAAACACCTGACCCTGCCCTACACTCCCAAGGAGCTTAAATCCGCGTTTCACCTCTATGTCACCCGGATAGACTTCGGCGCGCTCGGCATTAACCGCGCGGATTTCATAAACGCCCTTATCGCTAAGTATAAAATCGGCACGCAGGTCCACTATATCCCCGTACACACGCAGCCTTATTACCGCGAAAATTTCGGTTGCAAGGACGGCGATCTGCCAGATACCGAGAACTATTACCAATGCGCGCTCAGCCTGCCCCTCTATCCTAAAATGACGGACGCAGAGGTCCGGCATGTAATCGAGCACGTTAAGGAATTTACCGACAAATGAGCAAACTCGCGCTTGGCACGGTCCAGTTCGGACTGGCCTATGGAATTAACAACACACGCGGCAAAATACCGGCCGCCGAAGCGGGTCTGATTTTAAACATAGCCCACGCCGCGCATATAGACACGCTCGACACCGCCTACGCCTACGGTGAAAGCGAAGGCGTTTTGGGCCAGTGCCTGGACACCCACGCGGTGATACGAGACGCTTTCCGCATTATTTCAAAACTGCCGGATTTAAATATAGAAACGGACAAATCACCCGAGTTTTATCTCGCAAAAACGCTGGCGCGCCTGCATGTGAAAAGCGTTTACGGCTACCTGCTCCACAATTTCGAAAACATTAAGACGCACCATGATTTAATGCAATTTCTGAAAAACGCGAAAAGCGAGGGAAAGATAGGAAAATTCGGCTTTTCGCTCTACCACCCGGAACACGCCAGGGAAATTCTGGACGATAAAATAAGCTGCGACCTGATCCAGATACCATACAGCGTCTTCGACCGGAGATTCGAGCCCCTTCTGCCCGCGCTTAAAGCGCGCAAAATTGAAATCCACACGCGGTCAGTTTTTTTGCAGGGCCTGTTTTTTAAGGACCCGTCCGCGTTGCCGGAAAAACTTTCAAAAGTCGCTCCTAAACTTGAAAAACTACGCCTTATTTCCGCTGAAACAGGGCTTAAAATTACGGAAATATGCCTGGGGTTCGCCCTGCTCAATGACAACATAGACCGCGTGCTGTGCGGCGTGGACTCCATAGCCAACATCAAGGAAAACATAACCGCCGAAGCTCGGATGGAAAAGGTCCGGGAAATTATGCCGCTTCTGCAAGAATTTAAGGAAACTGACGAAAACATTCTCATCCCCTCCAACTGGAACGTGCAATGATCGCCGCCATTATCCAGGCGCGTAACGGCTCGACACGGCTGCCCGGCAAAACTTGCATGAAAATCGCCGGAAAAACCGTTCTTGAGCATGTGTTTTCCCGAGTAAAAAAAGCGGAAACCCCGAACGAGGTTTTCGTGGCGACAACCGTCAACCCGGAAGACCTGCCGCTGGTGCGGCTGTGCGCGGAAAAAGGGATCCGCGTGTTCTGCGGCTCCGCCGATGACGTGCTTGACAGGTTTTACCAGCTCGCCAAACTCATAAAACCGGACCATGTGATCCGCATCACCGCCGACTGCCCGCTTATGGACCCCGCGGTGATTGACAAAACAGTGAAAACCCACTTAAAAGCAAAAGCAGATTACACCTCCAACGTGGCGCACCCCACTTTTCCTGACGGGCTTGACGTGGAAATTTTCACTTTCAAAGCGCTGGAACGGACGTGGCAATGCGCAAACCTCGCATCGGAGCGGGAACACGTCACCACTTACATACGTAATCATCCCGAGCTGTTTACGCAGGCGGAATACAAAAATCCGGAAGATTTATCAAAACACCGCTGGACTCTGGATGAACATCAGGATTGGGATTTCATCTCCGCGGTTTACAAAGAACTTTATGATGAAAACCCGGTTTTCGGCATAGCGGAAACGCTTAAACTACTAGCCGAAAAACCGGAACTTGAGCGCCTTAATTCCGACATAACCAGAAACGAAGGACTTTTAAAATCACTAAGAAACGATAAACAGGTGTTCCATGGCCCTTAAGGTGATCTTTTTCGTGGAAGGCGGCAAAGCGCAGGGGTACGGGCACCTGGCGCGTTGCCGTGCTTTGGCGGACACGTTCGCCAAAGCGGGCCACACAACACGGTTTCTGGTGCGGGGAGACTCCACCGCCAACGCGGTTCTGGAAAAAGAATCCTATATACTGACCGACTGGCTCAAGGAAACACCGCCCCAGTGCGACATAGCCGTGGTGGATTCCTACGCCCCGGAATACGACGACTGCGCCAGAATAGCCGCGCACGCGCGCAAAACCGTTTTTTTCGACGATATCAACCGCATCTCCTATCCGCCGGGCATAATTCTGAACGGAACGCTGACCGCGGAAAACATTGAGTATGCGCGCAAACAGGGCCAGTTTTACCTGCTGGGCCCGAAATACCAGCTTTTAAGGCCGCAGTTCCTGGGCGTTAAAAAAGAGAACATACCCGACAAGCCTAAATCCGTTATGGTGACTTTCGGCGGCAACGATTTACGCGACTTAAGCCCGTTAACCATTAAAACGCTTGTGGAAAACTTCCCGGACCTGGAAAAAAATATCGTGATAGGCAAAAGCTACACTAATGGGCCGGAACTGGCTGAAGAAATAGATTCCAAAACCCTGTTTTTTTACGCGCCGGGCGCGGAAGAAATGGCGCAGCTGATGCAATTGTCGGATTTCGCTATCTGCGCAGGCGGACAGACGCTGTTCGAACTGGCGGCTATAGGCACACCGGCGGTGGTTATAGGCATAGCGGATAATCAGGAAGAAAATATCAAAGGTTGGCTAAAACACAATTTCATAACTTTCGCCGGCTGGCATGACGACGAGGATCTGCGGGTTAACCTTCTGCACGCCGTAAACGCCATGCTTGCGCCGGGCGCGATCAAAGAGAAAGCTGGAAAAGGCTTCAGCCTGATAAACCCCAGCGCCGCAGATGATATCGCCGAGGTTATCCTATCGGAGCTAAACAACTAATTATGCGTAACGCAATTATCGCCACGATAAAAAGCTTTAATATTGCAAACGCGGAAAAGCTCACGAAACGCTTTCCAAACTGGAACATTACTCTGATTACCGATAAAAGCAGACTGACAGAAGCCACTTTGGCCTCTGTTAACCCGGAATATGTTTTTTTCCCACATTGGTCATGGATAATACCGGCGGACATTTACACAAAAACGGAATGTGTCGTATTTCATATGACGGATCTGCCGTTCGGGCGCGGCGGCAGTCCCATGCAAAATTTGATTGTTAGGAAAATTTACGAAACCAAGATTGCCGCGCTCAGGGCCGAAAAAGGAATGGACACCGGACCTGTTTACCTTAAACGCGATCTGGATATTTCAACAGGCAGCGCCAACGAAATCCTGTCGCGCGTATCCGATGTGATTTTCAACGACATGATACCGGCTTTTCTTAACGCGGAAAAGCATCTGGCTCCGCGGCCGCAGCAGGGCGCAACAACGGTGTTTTCCCGACGCACCCCGCAAGACAGCGATATGCGTTCGGCGGCCATGCAGACGACGCAGGATCTCTATGATTTTGTGCGAATGCTGGATGGTGAAGGCTATCCTCCCGCTTTTATAAAAGCAGGAAGACTTAAATTAATATTAAAAAATGCCGAACGGCACGGAACAAAAATAACCGGTACTTTTGAGGCGGTGGAAAATGACTGCGAATAAACGTTTTCTCATAGTTGCGGCACATCCTGACGATGAAATCCTGGGCTGCGGAGCGACGGCGGCCAAGCTAATAAAACAAGGCTGGACCGGACACACTTTAATCCTAGGCGAAGGAGTAACGTCGCGCGCGGACAAACGCGACACGGGAAAAACAGCGCCGGAACTGGCGGAACTTAATACTTGCGTGAAAAACGCCAACAGGGTCATCGGCATACGAAATATCCATACCGAGAACCTGCCGGACAACCGCTTTGACAGCGTGGATCTGCTTGATGTGACGAAAATAATAGAGCGCATAAAAAATGAGATAAAACCATCGCTGGTCTTTACGCATTACAGAAATGACTTGAACATAGACCACCGCATCACATTCGACGCCGTCCTAACCGCCACACGCCCCATGAAAGGAGAACCCGTGCGGGAAATCCTGGCGTTTGAGGTATTGTCATCCACGGAATGGAATTACCCCCTTTCTTTTTCTCCGGACGTTTTTTTCGCCGTTGAAAAAACCCTTAAAACCAAGCTGGCCGCGATGAAAGAATACAAAGGAGAATTAAGGCAATATCCGCATCCGCGGTCACTCAAAGCCATCGAAAACCTTGCGCAGTTCCATGGGATAAGAACAGGACTTGACTATGCCGAAGCCTTTAAACTTGTACGCAAATTGCACGATTAATCTATCCGGCCGGCAAATCAACGCCGTACATTTCGCCTCGTTAAGTGACGAGGAAAAGATTTTGGTTTACCAATGGCGCACGAGCCCGGAAATCGCGAATATGATGAGAACTCAAAAATTTTCAATGTCCGAGCATCTTGATTTCATCAGCGGACTGAAAAACAAAACTTCCGACTTTTACTGGTTGGTTAAAGACAGCGAAAAAGCCTTGGGCGTCATATATTTAAACGGCATCAAGGATGGCGGCGCGGAACTTGGAATTTATGCGGGAGCCGGGATACGCGGCGCGGGATTTACGCTTATGCAAACACTTTACCATCTGGCTTTCCGCGAGTTGAAACTGGATACGATTCGCGCGAATGTTTACGCTGATAACACTGCCGCGCGCAAATTATATGAGAGATGCGGCATGACGCTTGAACCGGGCAAAAAAGCGGACTGCGCAGATTGTGACAAAGGCGAAACCTGCGTTTATGTGATAAATTCCGCACAAACGCTGCGAGAACTGAAATGAGTTTCACAAAAAGTAATTTCAGCAATATCTTCAAACCGGATTACGCAGGAGAAGCATTGGTTATTGCTGAACTTTCTGCGAATCATAACGGCTGTCTTGAAAAAGCGAAAGATACCATCAAAGCAGCCGCCGATTCCGGCGCAGACGCGATAAAAATCCAAACCTATACGCCGGACACCATGACGATCGACTGCCGTGCGGACCATTTTTTAATCAGGCAGGGCACATTATGGGACGGGCAGACGCTTTACGATTTATACAAAACCGCGTTCACTCCCTGGGAATGGCATGAGGATCTTTTTAAAACTGCCGAAAAATGCGGAATACTGTGTTTCTCCACGCCGTTCGACAAAACCGCCGTGGACTTCCTGGAGCAGTTTAATCCTCCTGCCCACAAAATAGCCTCTTTTGAAGCGAACGATACTCCTCTTATTGCGTACGCAGCAGCAAAAGGCCGTCCGATGATAATATCCACCGGCCTGTCGGATCAAACAGAAATACGTGATGCAGTCGGAGCATGCAAAAAGACCGGCAACAGCAAAATAGCGCTTTTAAAGTGTACATCCAGTTACCCCGCGCGGACTAAAGACATGAACATCCGCACCATAACTGATATGGCGAAACGCTTTAAAACCGCCGTGGGCCTGTCAGACCACAGCATGGGCATTGAAAGTTCCTGCGCGGCGATAGCTTTGGGCGCGAAGATAATCGAGAAACATTTTATAATAACCAGGGAAGACAAAGGACCAGATTCAACCTTTTCCATTGAGCCGGAGGAATTTTCGCGAATGGTCCGTTCCATACGCATTACAGAAAAAGCATTAGGCAAAACCACCTACACACTAAGCGAACATGCGCGCCAAAACACCGCATTCAAACGCTCGCTTTTCTCGGTGGAAGACATAAAAAAAGGCGAAAAATTCACCGCTGAAAACATCCGCTCCATACGGCCCGGTTACGGACTGGCCCCAAAATATCTGGCTTCAATTACCGGCAAAACCGCCGCAGAGAACATACCGCGCGGCACACCGCTGGATTTCAAAATGATTGAACATTTCAAGAGGACAAAACAATGATAACCAACTTTAAAAAATCCGACGAACTTGTGAAAAAAGCTGCGGAGCTCATCCCCGGCGGCTGCCACACTTACAGCAAAGGGGCGGACCAATCCCCGCAACTCGGCCCGAAATTTATCGCGCGAGGCAAAGGCTCGCACGTCTGGGACGTGGACGGCAACGAATACGTTGACTGGGCGATGGGCCTTACCTCAGTTTCGCTGGGCCACGCCTACGAACCCGTTTTGGAAGCCGTGCGCAAGGAACTTTTAAACGGCAGCAACTTCCAATGTCCTTCACCAGTAGAAGTGGAGCTGGCTGAAGTTTTCCTGGACGCGGTTCAAACCGCAGATATGGTGAAGTTCGCAAAAAACGGCTCCACGGTAACCACCGCGGCGGTTAAGCTGTCGCGCGCGTTCACGGGCAGGAAATATGCCGCCTACTGCTCGGATCACGGATTTTTTTCCTACGACGATTGGTATATCGGGAAAAAGCCAAACAACGCCGGCGTGCCGGAAGACATCGCCAGCCTGTCGCTTACTTTCAAGTATAACGACATCGCTTCCGCCGAAGCGCTCTTCGCAAAGCACCCCGGTCAGGTTGCCTGCGTTATTCTGGAGCCTATGGAATTTGATTTTCCGCAAAATGATTTTCTGCTCAAACTCCAGGAACTGTGCCGCAAAAACGGCGCGCTGTTCATAATTGACGAAATGATAACGGGATTTAAGCTGGACTATCCCGGCGCGCACGCCATGTTTGGCATCAAGCCAGACTTGACTACATGGGGCAAAGGCGTGGCCAACGGCTTTTCGACCTGCATGCTGGCCGGCAGGCGCGACGTTATGGAACTGGGTGGCATAACCCACAACAGAGAACGGGTATTCTTGATATCAACCACACACGGTGCGGAAACGCACGCCTTGGCGGCGGCGATATCCACCATAAAGGAATGCAAAAAAACCGATTCCGTAAAAAGAAATGCCGAAACGGGCACAAAAATTGTCAATGAGTTGGGCGCCATTTTAAAAGAAAAAAAACTGTCCGAAAAAATTATTATAAAAGGACACCCCTGCTGGCCGCTGATGATTTTCAAAGACGCGCAAGGTAATCCGTCGGACGGCTTCAAGACCCTTGTTTTGCAGGAACTGGCGCGCAGAGGCATTCTTTTCCGCGGCGCTTTCGTGCCAACCATTTCCCACACGCAAGAGGACTTGAACAAAACCTTCTCCGCGTTTCGCGACACGTTCGAAGTTTACGCCAAAGCGCTGGACAAAGGCACATATGAAGGCTTTCTGGTGGGCGAACCGGTAAAACCTGTTTTCAGAAAATTCAACTGAACTTCCAAAACCGCCGGGCCGGATTTTGCATGGATCATAAAAGCATAAAAGTGAGATTTCTGACTTCGCTGACCGGCAACGGAACGGCATCGGTCTTAAATTTTCTTTCCGGCGTAATGATGGCGCGCGCGCTCGGCCCTGACAGTTTTGGCGATATCACGTTTCTGCTCGCGTCATTTCTGGCTTTGCGTGCGTTGCTGGACCCGGGCGTAACAAGCGCGTACTTCACCTTCATCTCAAAACAACCGGAGAGCAGACGCCTGCATCTTGTGCTGGCGTTCTGGTTCACGGCGGCTACGGCGCTTGTCTGCGCGGCGGTGCTGCTGCTACCCGCGCGGATTCTCAACGGCATGTGGCTGGGACAGCCGAAAAACTTCATCATTCTGGCGTTTTTGGGAACCATGACCCGCCAGGTGCTCTGGCAGCTAATCGGGCAGGCCGGAGAATCCGCCCGCAACACGCTATGGGTGCAGATGACAAACGTCTGCGCCTCGTTCATTTATGTGGCCGGAATCGCGGGCCTTTGGCTGGCTGGCTATGCCGACGTTCAGTCCCTGCTGCTGTTCACTTTCGCGCAATACGCGATTATGAGCGTATGGGCGCTGTGGCTTTTGCGCCGCAAGCTGACCTTCGTTTTCAACGGGACAAAACCTCCCTATTCCGAAGTAATTAGCCGCTACGCCGCATACTGTAAACCGCTTGCCGCGCTGGCGGTACTGGCGTTCCTCTACGACTTTTTAGACCGTTGGTTCCTCCAGAAATTCGCCGGCAGCGTTCAGCAGGGATTTTTTCAGGTGGCATTGCAGTTCTCCATGGTAAGCCTGCTTGCCGTCCGCTCGATGCTGAACATTTTCTGGAAGGAAATAGCGCAGGCACACAACGACAACACCCGCATAGGCCATTTGTTTAACCGGACAACAAAAATGCTCGTATTCATAAGCGCTGCGGCGTCCGGAATGTGCATTCCGTGGTCACGGGAAATAACGCTTTTATTTTTCGGCCAAAACTACGCGAACGCCTGGCCCATCATGGCGCTTATGTTCATTTACCCGATTTACCAGTCGGCGGGGCAGATAGTAGCCGTAACCTTCAACGCCTGCGAAAACAACACCCGCTACACAAAAATTTCGCTGTTTATGATGGGCGCAGGGATTATCACCTCCTACTTGTTTCTGGCGCCTGCGACAAGAGGCGGATTAGGCATGGGCGCGGCGGGACTGGCTGTTAAAATAATTCTGGTATCTATAATCTCCGTCAACGCGCAGATTTTCATTCTGACGAAACTCCACTCGTTTAAATTCGACTGGAAACACCAGGCGCTGTGCATTTTAACGTTCACTTCGCTCGGCTATCTCGTTAAAATCCCCTTCGGACATACCCCCTCA
>Ga0172379_10006898_pt1 | contig 14991 bp, 6 predicted proteins | sample GrowelOW334metaG_FD_119756 | JGI IMG/M metagenome (GOLD analysis project Ga0172379, IMG submission 119756) | Groundwater microbial communities from an aquifer near a municipal landfill in Southern Ontario, Canada - Groundwater well OW334 metaG | ecosystem: Environmental > Aquatic > Deep...
AATCCCGATTCCCAGGAGGACAACCGACCATGCCGATAATCGATGTTCCTTCATGATCAACAATACGTACATGACCATGAAGGTAAGGAAGCCCGGAATTTCGCGCACCGCTTGTGCCACACCGATCTGAAAGCCGTTCACCCCTACGACTTCTTTGGCGAAATTAGTAAATAGGGCCATCCATCCCTGTAATCCGGCACTCGCACATATTACCAGCACCATCAGGTATGCGTACATCGGATTGTTTTTAAATGGTTCCGTCCGCTTTCCGTTCAAAAGAATCTCCAAATCATAATCTCTACCATTGCCATTCCAGTGATACTACATCCTTTCGAAGAACGCCAGCCGCAGGACTCGTCCCTCCTTCACATCGGCGGCATAACTGCCATAGATCAAAACCTCACCGGCCGCCGTATTGACCGTTCGCAACGGACGGCCGAATTTTGAAATAAAATCTGCCCGCAGCAGCGGCGTCCTCAATGGCTTTTCCACGACGATAACCTCGTCTCTGATCAGATAAGCCGTCCATTCCGAATGGATGTAGATGGAAACCATGCCGACGCTTGAGGGGAAGACTTTCGGTTGCGTCGCCCGCAGTTCTTCCCGCGTCCCGCTATTAAGCGGGCCGGGGCGGACTGCCGGTCGGTCCGGCATAACGCTGGACGCCGCCGAATAGGAAACGTCCCCTCTCATACGCAATGCTCTTTTGGCGCTGGCCATCAGGGGGGCATCGCCCCCTTTCTCGACAAAACGGCGCAGATCGACTTCCCCTTCTTTCCGCAAGCCCATCTCCAGTTCCATTGAACCAATATTGTAAAGAACTCCATGATATTCAGGACATTGACTGGCCAGTGACTTGAGCAGAGCAACGGCTTCCGATTTCAAGGCCGGGCGATCTTCTGCGGCACCGGCCAGATAAAGGGCCAAGGCCCGGTTGTTCATCCCTTCGGGTGAGCCGGCCGGCTTTTTCAACTTCTCTTTCGCAATCTGGACGGCCTCCTTGGCGGCAATTCCCGCCTTGTCGTATTCACGGTTTACGATCAGCGCCGAAGATAGGTTGATCCTGGCCGGAATATAAAGGGGGTCTTTCTCCATCGCCATGCGCAACAAGGTAACGGCCCGCGCCATATGTCTCTTAAATGCAGCTTTTTCATAGCAATTCTGAACACCCGTGGACAGGCTTCTTTCCATCATGGTAGGGGCGGTAATGGCCGCAACCAGCACGGCCCTGGTCTCCGTATCTACCTGGACGGGAATGCTGAAACGATTCGCGAGAGAAGCATCGCAGTTTTCCAGCACCCCTTGGGCCAGTTGAAAATGGCACAGGCCGATATTGTTCTGGACCTCCCGGCCCGGGTATCGCTCGTTGAACATGCCGAACAGGATCAGGGCGTCTTCATAACGGGCGAGTTCATAAAGACGGACGCCGAAGGTGAAAAGCTCAAGGGCCTCCACAATGGGTGTCAGGCTTGTTCTCAGAAAATCGGCCCGCTGCCGGGGTGTGGGATGGGTCTTGTCGTCCAGGGCGGCCTTTTCGGTGATCTGGTCCACATACGTATCGAAGAAGGTTGCGCCTCCCCGCGACAGGACCGCCTTGGGATCATATCCGGCCATGGAACAGGCAATCAATCCTTCCTGATCGGCCTGTAGCTCCTTTACCTGGGCGGCCTGCTGCGCTTCCGGAGTCGTCCGGGCGCCGTCGGTGACCTGGGCGAACATGAGGCGCACCGCCTCGCTGCCCCCCTGACCTGCCGAGCCGCCGTAAGCCTTCAGGGCATCGAATGTCTCGGCGTGCCAGAAGTGACCATTGGCCAGATGGGACAGCTCATGACCGGCCAGAAATGCCAGCCTAGCGTCGCCCACCTCCTGCGACACATCCAGGTAACAGAGATGAACAGCCCCCCGCGTTATCATGACCGCCCCGTCCGTCCGGAGGACAAAGGTCCAGGGATCGCCCTGGGCCTTGATTACAACCAGCTCGGAGACCACACCCGCAGGTTTACGGGAGGCTGCCCAGATCTTCGGGAAAATGATGTTGCGGGCCCGATCCACAACAGGGTCCGCCCCCTCAATGACTTCTCCATAGAGCCTGATCCATGCTTCCTTGGTCCGCAGCCGGGCTTCTCCGGCCAGGGAGACAATCGTCTCCAAAGCCTGCAAAGCCGTCTGCTGATTTTCAGAGGACAGAGGTGCTTGCTTCACCTTCAGGTTTTTTAGATCCTCCAGAGACCGGAAGATCCCCTCGGGAAGCTTATCCCGCTTCAGGGCCGCCAGAAAATCCTCCGCCCGGTTATCCGGACCTTTGAGAAGATCTCCGCCATTGATCTGATAGGAGGGCGCGTTTCCATCTTTAGCGGCCGCGCTATGGCTTCGGGTTCCACTCCGGTCGGCTTCCACAGCGGCCAGGACGGCAAAGCGCATCGCCTCGGCCCACTGGCCGAGATCATAATAGATTTTCAGATTGTTTTTATGCAGATATTCGTCGATGGCAGGTTGAAACTTGGTAAGAGCGCCCGCTGAATCGCGTGTTGTGGCAAGTTGCGGCGGCATCTTTAGTTTCAGGCCCCCGATAAGAACCAGCAGCGCTTCCCGGACGTCCTTTTTCATCGCCTCGTCGCCGGCTATCTCGGCATATTGTCCTTCCGCAGCCAGCACTCCGAAACAGAAGGCAGCCTTCTCCGGCGGCACTACACCGGTAAAACCCCTAATCCCTACGGCTACGGTAACTGTTTTTTCAAATTTGGGGCTGACACGCACCACCTTCACCATGAGCGACCTAACCATGGTTTCAAAAGACGGCGGACCTTCTTGAATCCTGATGCTACCGGCATTATCCGCGCCAACGAGCTCGCCCGCAGAAACTAAAAAAATACCCAGCAACAAGACCGCAAACCATTGACGCATAGCAACCCCTCCTTACATGGAAGACATACAATTACAAACCCGAGCTTTCAATTATCATTTCCCCATGTTTTTTCGAGTATCCTGTACATTATCTGCTTTTCATTCTCCATACATGACAAAGGCGGACCAGTAGTAAGGGTGGCGGTAATCTTCCGAGGCGCGCATGGAGCGTTTGGCCTCCCGGAGGGCCTCGTCTTTGGTCATCTTCTTTTTCAGAATGTTTTCGTAGAAGCGAACCATGAGCTCCTTCGTCCCCTCGTCGCTCACGCTCCAGAGGCTCACCACCGTGGCCGGCGTCCCCGCATACATGACCGCGCGGGTAAGACCCACGACCCCTTCCCCCCGTTCCATCTTTCCCAGACCCGTCTGACAGGCGGAGAGGACTACGAGACGGGCGTGGTAGCGGCTGTTCATGATTTCCCCCAGGGTCAGGAAGCCGTCTTCCGCGTCCCCGGGGATCTGACTCAGGGCGATAGCCTGGAACTTGTCGTCCAGAATGCCGTGGGTGGAGAAGTGGATATAGCCGTAACCCTCCATGCCCTTGTCCTTGGCGTAGGCCTCCGTAGCCTCGATGCGCAGGAGGGGCTTGCCGATCCGCCCCTTGTCGCCGAAGAGTTTCACGATCTCCCGTACCTCCTTGCCGCTCCCCATGAGGCGGTCCAGCTTGCCCCCGGAGCGGAGATAGCCGCTCCGGGAAAGTTGCGCCAGCTTCGTACCTCCTTCCACATCGCTTCCCTTTTCGGGACTGCCTGCCTTGAAGTTCTCATAGTCATAGACGGGATCTCCGAAACCGATGAACCTGTCACTCAGGCCCTCCCGATCGTATTTCGTCCGGATCAGGGCCAGAATCGAAGCGGATTGAACGTATTTGAGCCGGTGCTTCTCCACGAGAAAGGTCATACCCTCCTCCGATGGGACAAGTAGACTCTCGAAGGGCAGGCGGGCCAGGACGCCGTCGGGAACGATGACGACGGTCTTGCCTTGCAGGTAGCCCACCACGGGTTTGATGAGGATGGAATAGAGACGCTCCGCAAGGGTGCGCTTGACCGCGCTCATGGTCTGGGGCGTTTTAAGAAATTCCACCCATTCGTTCACATCGGCTTCCAGTGTTTCCCGGGTAAGATAGATTGCAGAGGCAGGTAACAATTGTTTTGCGGCTGATGCTGTCGGCACTCCCGGCGCGGTTGCGGATGGAGATTTCTGGGGACCTGTGGATAACGCAGAGGCAGACGCAAGTTGCGGTGCCTTCTTGCCGGAAGAAGCCGCTTCGAAAATCGCATCGGCTTCCGCTTGATCAGCCAAGCGGATAATCTCGAATTTATCCGGCGTTACGACAAAGCAGTACGCCCCTGTCTCGGCAATGAAATACTCCAGGATCACCTCATCTTGATTCAGAATCCGCCGCTGCAGCTCTTCGATTGTCACCGGTTCGGGATACTTGACGGAGGCGTAGCGGGGGTTTTCGTAACGGATCTTGCGCTTGACAGCCTCCAGTTCCACTTCCGCCCCGGATCGATCTTCCTTCAATGAGGCTATCCGTTCTTTATCCGGCTTTGACTTGGCTGCTTCCTCCTGGAGCTTTTTTTGGATACGAGCCAGACGATTCTCGATGCCATCTCGCTTCGTCTTCAGCTCCGGCTTAATGCCCTCTTCCAGATTCACCAACCCCTCGGCCAACTGATCCAAAAAGACACGGGCTTTCATGGACTCGGCGTAACGGAAGGCCTTGTCGGGAAATTTATTTTCGAGCATGAAGATCGTCGCATCTTGATAATGATCATAGACCTTCTCCATATAGCTCTTCTTCATTTCCGCAAAACCGGCTTGCCCGCGCACCCGTTCAAACCCGGAAATCCCCTGCTCATAAAGTTGGACGGCCTCAGATATTTTGCCTTTATTCCCTAAAACACCCGCCTTCTTAACCAACAGATAAGCTTCCGATTCCCCATCCTCGATCTTTTTGGCAAGATTGAAAGCCAGGTTGTATTTTTCCAGAGCTTTTTCGTTATCCTGTGTCTTTACATATACATCACCAAGGTTCTTGTAGGCCTTGACCTGATCAAGAGGAGACTCCGCTTTCAGAAATAAATCCAGTGCTTTCTCATTCATGTCTACCGCTTTTGCGTATTCGCCCCTCCTCAGGTAGATCCCTCCCATATTCAGATAAATAATCCCCTGGCCGATGGGCTCATCTACTTGTCTAAACAGCGGCAGGGCCCTGTCATACATCTCCAGCGCCTTGGCGTAGTTTTCTTTATAATAATAGGCTTCTCCCATATTCCAGTAAACATTCGCTTGGCCGAGAGGGTAATCCGCCTTCTCATACTGACGAAGCGCTTTTTCGGACATCGCCAGACTCTTTTCATAATCACCCGTCATCAGATAAACATAAGCCATCCCCCTGAAAACAGTTCCCTGTCCGCTGGGTTCATCGGCCTTCAAATAGTAGGGAAGGGCTTTTTCGTACATCTCCAGGGCTTTGGCGAAATCTCTTTTATAATAGGACAGGTGTCCGATATCAAAATAAACGCGTCCTATGCCAATCGGTTCACCGACCTTTTGGTACAAGACCAGCGCCTTGTTATACATGTCCAACGCGCCGACATTGTCTCCCATTCTTAGGGCAATCAGCCCCAGACGCCAATATATGTAAGCCTGACCGGTCGGTTCTTCGGCCTTGAGGAAAATGGGGAGCGCCTTGTGATATATAGCCATCGCTTTTGCATTTTCCGATTTGAAGTAATGGATATCACCAATACTTTTAAAAACCTCACCCTCGCCGAGCAGGTCTTTCGCACTTAGGGAAAGGGCAAGCGCCTTTTCGGCAGTGGCGAGGGCTTTTACGTTGTTGCCTGTTCTCCTGTAGATCTCTACCATACTCTGATAGACACGACCCTGACCGGCTTCATCATAAGCCTGCCCATAGAAGGAGCGCGCCTTTTCGTACAACTCGGTCGCCTTTGGAAAAACCCTTTTTCTTGTGTACAGATCGGCCATGCCCTTATAAACGTTACCCTGCCCGGTCGCATCGCCTGATTTCAGGTAGAGGGTTAGCGCCTGTTTATATAATTCAAAGGCCCCGACATTGTCCCCTGTCCGCATATGGATTTCTCCCCGGCTCAGATAAATGCCGGCCTGACCGGAGGCGTTATAGGTATTTTCGAAAAGGGGCAAGGCACGGCCATACATTTCAACCGCCTTCGCATAGTCTCCTGTTCGCAGGAATAGATCGCCGAGATGCTTATATGCCTTGGCTTGTCCTGGAGAGTCATGAAGGTCATTATAGATTAAAAGGGAACTCTCATAGCATTTCCGGGCATTCTCATTATGCAGGACCCAAAAATAGTCGTTCCCCTTCGTCATCAGCAAATTGGCAATGTTTCTGTTATTGAGTTTATTCGTTATCAGGTAATTACGGAAGGCATTTTCACCGGAGGCATAGACCTTGAGGATATCTCCCAAGATGGTTTCCTCATTGACGGACCCATGGGCAATTGTTACGAGTAACGACATGGTAATAATGATCTTGGCAATCAGGATCATTCTTCGCTTAGTCATGGTCGCCATCTCAGTGAGTCATATGTTTTTTTAATATATCAAATATTAAAAAGGGGCTGATTGCTCAGACCCCTTCTTAATATTTTCTGCACATACAATGGGTGAAATCGCTATCTTCGATCTGTATCTATCTGGGTATAGGCTTTGGAATCATCCTTCGGACCCTCATTCGGACCATCAGAGAAACAAGGGGTTGTGAGGCAAAACGATAAAAGCGTGGCTAACGCAAGGGCTGTTAATCTTTTCATTGTTACACCTCCTTTCACATAAAATGTCGACCGAGCCAGCGACAAATTTAACCTTGAGAGGTTGAAATGGTTGCCTGTATGATCGAAAAGCGTTCGATAACCACCGTACGGCTTGATTATAGGTGATGTTTCATAAATGTCAATATTTATTTGTTCCTGACATTAAGGATACGATGCTTCCTCCATCAAATAGGCTTGAAGGCTTAAAAGGGGATCGGAAAGGGGAAGGGAGTATCCGTATTAGCAACCAATGGCGAATCTGCTTTGAATGGATAAACGGAAATGCGGAGAATCTAAAAATAGAGGATTCTCATTAACGGAGGATAATATGGCTAAAAAACTTATTGCACCAGTGCATCCTGATGCCTATTTAAAAGAATTATTGGAGGAATTAGCCGTATCGCAGTATCGCCTTGCAAAAGATATCGGTGGTCCCGCCATGAGGATTAATTACGTTGTAAACGCCGATTTCCTCCATATTATTGAGTTTTTAACCGTGCCTATACCCCTTAAGACCTATTAAGTCCCGACTAAATTCACGACCAAATTGGTTAAATTCTTGCCTGAGAAGTTAGGCCATAGGGCGCCATCCACTTCTTCCTCCATGCTCTCCAGATTTAGAGGAACAATGCAAGGCTACAATCGAAAATGAATGACAATCACCTCTATCGGGATCATGAATATTCCTGAGACGAATACAGATGTTCGATTTTTCGCTCCTTGCAACCCACAAAACATTTCCTTATAATCGCAAGAATTCCAAAATAGGCAAAAGCAGCTCTTGATCTTTATTGATACAAGTATTAACATACAGGCGATGACAAGATGGGTCATCGATATTTCAAATGTGATAATGGACAAATGATCATGCAAAAAATTTGTCAGAGTCAGGGTTCAGAGCTATTTTTCGACGGGGGGAAAGGCGTCCGCAAGGAGAGACAAAATAAACCGAGACAGGTCTTGATTGTGGTGGCGATGTTGATCCTGACCACCGCGATCAATGTCTTTCTGGAATACATCATTCAGCCATCTTCTTTGGTTTTTGTTTACTTGGTGCCAACCATCGCCGGGGCGATTTATTTTGGAAATTGGGCAGCGATTTTATCTTTTACCGCCGGGTTCTTCATCTTCAATTTCGGTTTTGTGGAACCGTATTACTCTCTCCATATCTCCAAACCGCAGGACATTTATAATGTTACCGTCTATTTCAGCATCGCCGCCCTGATTACCTATCTCATCAACATTGTCCGCCGTCAGTACGCCTTTCTGAAAGACAGACTGGACCGGGTTTCTCTAATCGAAGAGATGAGCAGAGATTTCCTCCTCCTCACCCCTTTGGAAGAGAGTTCTTCACAGCAAACCATCACGGATTCGCTACGGACAAGGGTATTCAGTCAATTGGGGCAGCTTGCCTTAAAGTATGTCAAGACGATTTTGGACACGCCGGCCTTGTTTTTTTTCCGGGAAGATGATGGAAGTCTTAAGGTCTGGGCAAAAAGTAGCGTTGACTTGCAAATCACGGAAAAAGAAAATGCCGCAGCGACCTGGACTTTAAACAATGGAGAGGTTTCAGGTGCGGGAACCCATACCTGTCCGGATACGCCCTTCTATTTTATTCCTATGAAATCTCTTGAGGGAATTATTGGCGTCTTGGGGATTTTATGCGATTCTAAAGATCTTTTCCCGGAACAGCGCCGCCTGCTAGGGACCATCGCCAATTTGACAACCATCGTCGCCTCCAGATGGATGAGCCTGAAATCAAAGCGTAACTGATACTATAAACTCTCCCGGAAACTGGACGGGGCAACAAGGTGTTTTTTTGTTAGTCAAGGGCAATGATGCTGACTTTCAAATGCTTATCATTGAATCTCAATGATGAAGCCAAGTGTGACTTCGTAGCCAATGAATCAACCTGCTTTAAATCCGAAGGGTTCTATTTTACGATGCACTTCCTCCTTGCAGAGACATTAAAAGTTGATGATTTCAGATGGCAAACAGTATCTGATGGCGTAGTTTCCATTTGACATCTCAATGAATTTTCGCTAGTTTTTAGTCTTTTTATACAGCGCTAAGCAAATACTACCCATCTTTCGTTCCAGGCGGTACAGGAGAGCATCGCATGAAAGATCCATCCAGAACTAATCAAGAACTAATCGAAGAGAATTCCTTATTAAAGCAGAGAATCCAAGAACTCGAAATATCGCAAGTGGAGTGCAAACAGGAAAATGATGCACTGCGGGAGAGCGAGGAGAAATACCGAATCCTTCTTTCAGAATCACCTGACCCCGCCTTCTCCTTCACCCCGGAAGGGCAATACCGGTATGTCAACAGAGCCTTCGCCGAAGGGGTCGTAAAGCCGGTCGAGGACATAATCGGTAAGAGCATTTGGGATGTTTTTCCCAAGGAGGAGGCGGACAATCGCTTTGCTTCGCTGAGCCAGGTCTTTCGCACGGGAAAGGAGAAGGTCATTGAGGTGCGCGTCCCGCGGGCAGACGGTGACCGATATTACGTGACTACGATTACCCCGATCAAGGACATGAAAGGGAAAATGCTTTCTGCGTTCTGCTCATCCAAAGACATCACTGACCGCAAGCGGGCGGAGGAGGCGCTGATAGAGAGTGAGGAGCGTTATCGGAGCATCATTGAAAACATTGAGGATGGATATTTTGAAGTCGACGTGGCTGGAAATTTAACATATTTCAATGAACCTCTTCGCAGGATCTTTGATTATTCCCGTGAGGAGTTGTTGGGCATGAACAACAGGCAATACGCTTCACCTGAGACGGCAAAGAGAATATTTAAAGAATTCAATGAGATGTATCGGACTAACATCCCCGTGAAAATATTAAACTACGAAATCTTTCGCAAGGACGGAAGTGCCAGACATCTAGAGGTTTCATCGTCACTGATTCTGGATAATTCCGGTGCTTTGATCGGTTGCCGGGGTATTGCCAGAGACGTTACGAAACGGTATAAAAGGGAAGAGGAAAGAGAAAAACTTAAAGAGCAGCTTCAGCAGGCTCAGAAAATGGAAGCCATCGGCACCCTTGCCGGCGGTATTGCCCACGACTTCAACAATCTCCTTACGGGAATTCAGGGGAACGCCTCCTTGGCGTTGATGAATCTTTATCCCTCCCATCCCAATTATGAGCGGCTCAGGCGGATCGAGGCACAGGTGCAAAGCGGGGCGGATTTAGCACAGCAACTCTTGGGGTTTGCCCGGGGGGGGAGATATGAGGTCCGGCCCGCCGACATGAACGATATCCTGGAAAAGACCCTGTCCATGTTCGGAAGAACCAAGAAGGAGATATCCATCCATCGTAACTACAGGAAAGATCTCCCGAATGTGAATGTGGATCGGGGACAGATGGAGCAGGTATTCATGAACCTGTATGTGAATGCCTGGCAGGCCATGCCGGAAGGCGGAGAGATCTATCTGGAAACGGGGGCTGTCTCCTTCGGTGATGATCATGGAATGCCTTACACAATCAGGCCGGGGCGATATGTGAGAGTATCCGTGACCGATACCGGGATCGGGATGGACCAGAAGACAAAAGAACGGATCTTTGATCCCTTTTTCACGACGAAGGAAATGGGAAGAGGGACCGGCCTGGGACTGGCGACGGTCTATGGGATCATCAAGGGTCATGAGGGGATGATTGATGTTGTTAGCGAGCCTGAGCGGGGGACGACCTTTAACATTTATCTGCCGGCAACGGAGAAGAAAATCATTGAGGATAAGAAAGATTCGGCTGAGATACTAATGGGGAAAGAAACGATTCTGCTGGTTGATGATGAAAAGATGACCCGGGAAGTTACCGGTGAGCTTCTGGCATCTATGGGGTACATGGTCTATGAGGTCGGGAGTGGCCAGGAGGCGGTCGCCGTTTTCATGGAGAAAAGAAACGACATTGACTTGGTCATATTGGACATGATCATGCCGGGGATATCGGGAGGAGAGACTTTTGATCGTCTCCGGGAAATCAATCCTGAAATCCGGGTTCTTTTGTCCAGCGGTTATAGCATAGAAGGTCAAGCGCAGCAGATTCTAGATCGGGGCTGCAACGGGTTCCTCCAGAAACCCTTTCACACTGAAAACCTCTCCCGTAAAGTCAGGGAAATGCTGGACTAAAACAACGCTTTCCATTGGCAACATTCAAGATAATTAGTATAATCAAGTTAATGACTTACAGATGAAAGTGCGGGGTCAACAACTAATCACATCCAATCGCCAAAGCGATCAACCTTCTGACGCCACAGACGGTATACATCGAAAACTGAAGTTCGGGTGGAACAGTGAGGTCTGTGTATCAGATAACATCAAATAGTATGACGAGCACAGGCCTGGCTCACAGAAACGCAGCCTAAAAAGGCCAATATCCAGGCACTGCTGGATGCCACCGCTGTAACTGTACTTACCATCGTGGTTGCCTGGGTACTGGTCGGTCTCTATTTTTTCACGTCATTCCGGTACTGGGCAATCGGCATTGCCAGCATATTGCTGCCATATGTCCTAATTATTGCATGGAGATATGTGAATGAAACTTGATGGACTAAGACAGCTATAATGTTAGTAGTTGCTGGACAGACGATCCTGCGAAGGCCAAAAAGTATTTTTTGCCGTGATTTCAAGGAGCGCCGAGGAGAAATCAGCAAGGAACTCTCTCAAACATGTATGCAGGATATTTCGCACAATATTGACATGATATCCTTGATGTTTTGCAAAGACTGATGTATTAAGGCCCATCCATTTGGCCTGTTTCACCTGAAAATACCTTGGTCGCATCAGGAGATAAACGTACCATGGACAATCGATTCTTCGAACGGCCCATCCTCAACTCTCCCTTCTCTTATCCGGTACGGCACTGGGAACTTGATGACCAGGGGCAACCCACGCAGCAAATAATCGAAAAACGCCGTCGCGCCGAGTTCATTACGCCTATTCCGAAACCGAGGAAGCGTAAGGGAGCTGCCGCACAGACGGACCTTGTCTTCGATGAAGGCAAAGGGCTATCGACAGCGCAGCAGCAATACGACACAACATCGACGATTAATGAACTCCGCCGCCATGTGGACGAATGGCGAAGCTTGCCAAACCCGAACGACTGGCGCGTTACACCTGAAACGGCACGCCTGCTCCAGCATTGGCGTCATCACAAGTTCAACAATATCAGACCATTCTTCTGTCAGGTGGAGGCGGCAGAAACCGTCATATGGTTGACCGAGGTGGCCCCGGCGATCGGGAAGGCAGGAAAGATATTCCTGGAACACCTGGCCAATGCCAATCACGACGCCAACCCGGAGCTTATGCGTTTGGCCCTGAAACTGGCCACCGGCTCCGGCAAGACCACCGTCATGGCTATGCTGATTGCCTGGCAAACGATCAATGCGGTCCGGCGGCCACGGAGCGGAAAATTTACGCGGGGATTTCTTGTCGTCACCCCCGGACTAACGATCCGCGACCGTCTGCGCGTGCTCCAGCCCAACGACCCGGACAGCTATTACCAAAGTCGCGAGCTGATCCCGGAGGATATGCTGGGGGACCTTAAACATGCCAAAATCGTCATCACGAATTACCATGCCTTCAAGCTCCGCGAGCGGCTGGAATTGTCCAAGGGCGGCCGGTCTCTTCTCCAGGGCCGCGGCGAGGCCTTGGACACACTGGAGACGGAAGGGCAAATGCTGCAACGGGTGATGCCCGACCTGATGGGCATGAGGAACATCCTCGTAATCAATGATGAAGCCCACCATTGTTATCGTGAGAAGCCTGGAGAGGATGACGAGATCGACCTGAAGGGAGATGATCGAAAAGAGGCGGAAAAGAACAACGAGGCGGCCCGGCTCTGGATTTCAGGTCTGGAAATGGTTAACCGGAAGCTTGGGCTAACCAATGTGATCGATTTGTCTGCCACACCGTTTTTCCTGAGTGGTTCCGGTTATGCGGAAGGGACCCTGTTCCCTTGGACGATGTGCGATTTTTCCCTCATGGATGCCATCGAATGCGGCATTGTCAAACTCCCCCGCGTACCCGTGGCCGACAACATCCCCGGCGGAGAAATGCCCCGATTCCGGGAATTGTGGAAACACATCGGGACAAAGATGCCCAAGAAAGGCCGGGGAAAGTCAAAGAACCTCGATCCCCTCAGCCTGCCAACGGAGCTGCAAACAGCCCTGGAGGCCCTTTACGGTCACTACAAGAAGACATACGATCTCTGGGAGGCGGCCGGCGTTCGCATCCCGCCGTGCTTCATCGTCGTCTGCAACAATACCTCGACGTCCAAGCTGGTGTACGACTTCATCTCCGGCTTTAATCGGGAAAATGACGACGGCTCCAGCCAGATTATAAACGGACGATTTGAGTTGTTCCGCAACTTCGACGAGTATGACAATCCCATCTCGCGACCCCGCACCCTGCTGATCGACAGTGAACAGCTCGAATCGGGGGAAGCCCTGGACGATAATTTCCGCACCATGGCCGCTGATGAGCTTGACCGCTTCCGCCGGGAAATCGTCGAACGCACGGGCGACCGCCGCCAAGCCGAGAACCTGACCGATCAGGACATCCTCCGGGAGGTCATGAACACCGTCGGAAAGGCGGACCGCCTTGGCGACTCCATCCGTTGCGTCGTTTCGGTATCCATGCTCACCGAGGGCTGGGACGCCAACACCGTCACCCATGTCCTGGGTATTCGGGCCTTCAAAACGCAGCTTCTTTGCGAGCAGGTCATCGGTCGCGCCCTGCGCCGTCAGTCCTACGACCTTAATGAGGAAGGTTTGTTCAATGTGGAGTATGCGGACGTACTGGGCATTCCCTTCGACTTCACGGCCAAGCCGGTCATCGCCCCGCCGCAACCGCCCCGGGAGACGATCCGGGTCAAGGCCGTTCGGCCCGAACGTGATCCTCTGGAAATCCGTTTCCCCCGTGTCGCCGGCTATCGTGTCGAGCTGCCGGAAGAGCGATTGACCGCCAAGTTTAATGAAGATTCCATTCTGGAATTGACACCGGATATCGTCGGTCCCTCGATTACGAAGAACGCCGGCATCATCGGAGAAGACGTCGACCTGAACCTGGAACATCTCGAAGATATGCGGCGCTCCACGCTCTTGTTCCACATTACTCAGCGTTTGCTCTACACCAAGTGGCGCGATCCGGGGGAAGAACCCAAGCTGCACCTGTTCGGTCAACTCAAGCGCATCACCAAAGAGTGGCTCGATACCTGCCTGGTTTGCAAGGGCGGCACTTATCCCGCCCAGCTTATGTACCAGGAACTGGCCGATATGTCCTGCGAGCGTATTACCGCCGGCATTACCCGCGCCCTGGTCGGCGAGCGTCCCATCAAGGCGATGCTCGACCCTTACAACCCTACCGGCTCCACTGCCCACGTGAACTTCACCACGTCGAAAATGAACCGCTGGGAAACGGATGCCCGGCGCTGTCATATCAACTGGATCATCCTCGACAGCGACTGGGAAGCCGAGTTCTGTCGGGTGGCCGAGGCGCATCCCCGGGTCCGGGCCTATGTGAAAAACCACAATCTTGGCCTGGAAGTTCCCTACCGCTATGGCTCCGAGACGCGGCGATATATTCCTGATTTTATTGTGCTTGTGGACGATGGCAACGGGGAAGAAGACCCCCTCCGCCTGATCGTTGAAATCAAGGGCTACCGCCGTGAAGATGCCAAGGAGAAGAAGGCTACCATGGAAATCTATTGGGTGCCGGGAGTAAACAACATCAAACAATATGGCCGGTGGGCCTTCGCCGAATTCACCGAGATCTATCAGATCGAGGCCGACTTTGAGGCCAAGGTCGAAGCCGAGTTCAATAAGATGATCGAACGCACTTACACCAATATTGATGTTGACAGGCCATGCAATTCTCTGTAGTGTTTTGTGAAGATGAAAAGAAAGACAAAATTCGACCAATACCTTGAGGAACAACTCAAGGATCAGGAATTTGCCGAACGCTTCAAAAAAGCAGGGCAGGCATGGGATGTCGCGTTGGAGCTGGCCGCCCTGAGAAAAGAATCCGGCCTTTCGCAGAAAGATCTTGCCGAACGGGTGGGCACGACCCAGCAGCAAATCAGCCGTCTGGAATCGCCATCCTACGAAGGCCATTCCCTGAGCATGCTAAGAAGAGTCGCCGAGGCCATCGGCGCTACAATCCACATCGAACTGCTACGACAAAAGCAAAAGAAATGCGTAGGTATTGCTGAAAGTGAGCCAGGTTACAAATCTCGGTTAGACAAGGGTGAGACGAGCAAAAAAACAAAAAGCAGAATCA
>Ga0172379_10006899_pt1 | contig 14990 bp, 19 predicted proteins | sample GrowelOW334metaG_FD_119756 | JGI IMG/M metagenome (GOLD analysis project Ga0172379, IMG submission 119756) | Groundwater microbial communities from an aquifer near a municipal landfill in Southern Ontario, Canada - Groundwater well OW334 metaG | ecosystem: Environmental > Aquatic > Deep...
AGAAATAGCGAATGCTATCTTTGAAAATTTTGAAACCGAGGTGATTATTGGAGAAAATCCATTGGTTGTTGATATCGGTCGAGATCCCATATCTTATATGGATTTAAGAGAGAAATATGATTCGTATCTAAATCCTCCAGCTCAACTTACAAGAGAGCAGAGAGGTCTTCTTGCTATGCATTATTTGGTGATGCATGGACAGGTTTGGGATGACTATGCTGGCAAATATGAAGATTCGAGATTTGGTATTTTGACGCCGGCAACTCAAATGCTTTCTCAGGGTGAATCATACGAAGCAATTGAGTGGGAAATGGGGGAGTTAGCTGAAAATTACAGATTGAAAACTGAAGCGTTGAATGTTCATCCGTTATTATCGACATTAATAGGTGATGGTTTAAAGCATCTTATGTCATTGACTGATGATGCTTATAGAATTGGACTTAATCTTAGGAATAGTCCTCTTCAGGCGATGAGGATTAAAATGGCCGAAGAAGGATATTATGATCCGCTTTGATAATTAGGAGTTTTTCTTACGAAAAACAACTTATAATATGGGCCGTTCGTTCCGCGTTGCGGAACTACCGGCTTGTTACTTATTCAACTTCTTGAATTCCTTTTGGAAGAATAAAGCTGTTTGCAAACAGTCTCTAGCCTTTTTGTTTTCAGGTTCAACTTTAAGCGCATGGTTGAGAAGTCCGATTGTGCGTTCGAATTTTCTTTCGTTCAAATAACAAACCGCAAGATCGCATATGATTAATACATCGTCTTTTGCCATTACGAGGGCACGTTCCAGGAGAACCAATCCTTTTGTGCGATCTTCTCCGTGGAAAACCGACCAGCCCAAACACCTCAATATTTCCGGATGGTTTGGTTGGATTGAATTTGCTTCATCCAGTTCTTGTATGGATTTTTTCCATTCGCCGATTGCGGAGAATGTGAATCCTTTCAAATAGTGGGAGTTGGCGCTTCGTGGATTTAATTTGAGCGCATGATTGAGAGCTTTTAATGCCTTGTCGAATTCACGAAGGCTTAAATAATTGTCTCCGATTTCTTCATAAGCTTCCTCGCATTCCAAATCTTCCAAAAGAATTTTTTCGCAAAGCTTGATTGCTTCTTTGTGATGGCCTTCGAGCTTGAGCTTGTCGGCCTCGGTAATAGGATCTTCGTTGTAAGTTTGTTCGTCTGACATCTGTTGGGAGTTTGTTTTTCTTGAATGAATCTAGGTATTATACCAAAAAAACGCAGGAGTTTCAATCCTGATGAGTATGAAGTACGAGGAAAGAAGAAGACAGAAGAGGGGAGATGTTGTGGGGCTTATTCGCCGGCTATGTAAGATGACTCTCCGGTTGTCTTATCTATTTTAATAGTGTGGAAATTTCCTAATGTTATTAAGTTCCCGTGACTTGGTTCGTAGTAATAGATGTACCAATCCGAATCTGATGAGTTTGTTTCGATTTTATATTCTTCCGGATTGAAATCGGTTACTATTTCTTGCATTTTTTCGCTTGCCATTTTCAAAGCTTTTTCTTCTGAAATTTCATTATCGCATCCTGTTGCTATAAGCATTGTTGAAAATATAACCGGTATTGTAAGAAGTTTTTTAATTATATTTTTTGTTTTTCAGAAATTTCATTAGTTCATCTTTCAGATCCGGTCTTTTTAATGCAAAATCGATTGTTGCCTTAATTAAGCCGAGTTTGTCGCCCGTGTCGTATCTTGTTCCTTCAAGTTCGTATCCGTAAATATCTTGTTCTTTTATAAGTGAGCGAAATCCGTCTATGAGTCTTATTTCTTTGTCGGTTGTGCCGGAAGTTGCTTTTTCCAAATGTTTAAAAATCTCCGGTGTGCAAATATATTTACCTATAATACCGAGTGTTGATGGAGATTTATTTGGTTCAGGTTTTTCCACCAAGGCTTCCACCTTATGGAGTCTGCCTTTGCTTGATGACGGTTTGATTATTCCATAACTGCCGGTTTCGCTTCGCGGAATGTTCTCGAGGGCTATTACGGAAGATTTATACTCATTATATATCTCTATCAGTTGTTTTAAGGCCGGTTTTTCGTTATCGACGATGTCGTCTCCGAATAGTACAGCAAAAGGTTCGTTTCCGATTACCTCTTTTGCGCAAAGAATTGCGTGGCCGTCTCCAAGTGGTTTTGGCTGGCGGACATAAATGAATTTTGCCAGTTTCTCGAGTTTCTTGATTTCTTTTAAGAGATTCGTTTTCCCTTTTTCAACCAATGTGTGTTCCAACTCGAAAGATGTATCGAAGTGATCTTCAATCGCGCGTTTGCCTCGACCTGTGATTATTATTATTTCAGTGATGCCGGAGTTTACCGCCTCTTCTACTATATATTGTATAACCGGTTTATCGACAATCGGAAGCATCTCTTTCGGTTGTGCTTTTGTTACCGGAAGGAATCTTGTTCCGAAGCCTGCGGCGGGGAGGACGGCTTTTCTAATAATTGGAGGTAGCATGTAGCTAGTAGTTAGTATTAAGGGGAAGAGGGGATTAAGAGAGGACTTAGGACCTAGTGAAGAAAAGAGAATTAAGAGGGGATCAAGATAAGAGGTTAAGATCTTTTTATTTTTACAACTTTTGTTTTCACTTTTTCAATTCTCGGAATCCTTATCACAAGCACATTATTATTAAATGCGGCTTCTGTTTTTGAAGTGTCCACGTCTTCAGGCAATACGATTGAGCGGGAAAAAGTTCCCCAGAAACATTCTTGTATAAAACAGTCTTCCTTTTGCAGTGTTGTTCCATGTGCGCGTTCGCCTCTAATCGTTATTACATCGTCAGTAATGGTTATCGCAACATCGTCGGGTTTTACGCCGGCGATTGGGGCGACTATTGCGATTTCGTCTTTGCTTTGAAAAACATCGACTGAAAGTTGGCCGTCTTTTGTTTGTGGAGTTTTTGTTTGAGGGGGCATGAGAAGAGGGTTAAGAGAGGACTTAGGACCTAGTAAGCTAGTTAGCTAGTGAAGATGAAGACGAAGATGAAGAGGGGGGAGATTTTTTTACAACTTTCTTGCCTTCAAATAATTCAATGAATTCTTCTCTTGTCAGTGATTCTTTCTTGAGGAGTTCGTTAACGATTCTGTCCATTTCTTTTCGGTGTTTTTTTACGATTTCCGCGGCGGTATCAAGCGCTTGTCTTACTATTTTTTCTACAGCTTGATCTATTTTTGAGGCAATTTCCTCGGAGTAATTCCGAACATGTCCGAAATCTTTTCCCAAGAAGATCTCATCTTTCCCTTCACCGAAAATCACAGGTCCCAAATCACTCATTCCATATTTTGTAACCATCTTGCGTGCCATTTTTGTCGCTCTTTCCAGGTCGTTTGAAGGTCCGGTTGAGACTTCGCCGAATACCATTTTTTCTGTTGCGTATCCGCCAAGTAAAGATGCAAGTTCGTGTTCGAATTTCGTTTTTGAATAGAGATGCTTGTCTTCTTCCGGCATGAACCATGTTACGCCCAGTGCCATGCCTCTGGATATGATTGAGATTTTATGAACAGGGTCGCATTCCGGCAGTGTATGTCCCACTATTGCGTGACCGGTTTCGTGATATGCAATCATCTCTTTTTCTTTTTTGTTTAAAACATGTGATTTTCTTTCCGGACCCATCAATACTTTTTCGATAGATTTCTCCAGATCGGATTGAGTGACCTCCTTTTGATCGTGTCTTGCTGCCAAAATTGCAGCTTCGTTTGTAAGATTTTCCAAGTCGGCTCCGGAGAATCCGGGTGTTTGGCGTGAAATTTTAGTTAAATCTATGCCTTTTGCGAGAGGTTTTCTGGTGGTATGTATTTTCAAAATTGCTTCGCGATCATCCATGTCAGGTATATCTATTACGATTCTGCGATCAAATCTGCCCGGGCGAAGCAGGGCGGGGTCGAGTACATCCGGTCTGTTTGTTGCCGCCATTACGATTACATTTGTGTCTTGTTCAAATCCGTCCATTTCCGTGAGGATTTGGTTTAAAGTTTGTTCTCTTTCGTCATGTCCTCCACCCATTCCGGCGCCTCTATGTCTTCCAACCGCGTCGATTTCATCTATAAAAATTATGCAAGGTGCGTTGCGTTTCGCTTTCTTAAATAAATCGCGAACACGACTGGCTCCAACACCTACGAACATCTCAACGAATTCAGATCCTGAAATATTAAAGAAGGGAACGCCGGCTTCTCCCGCAACCGCGCGAGCAAGAAGTGTTTTGCCTGTTCCAGGTGCGCCTACGAGGATTACGCCTCGTGGAATTTTGGCTCCCATTTGTGTGTACTTGCTTGGGTTTTTCAAGAAGTCGACTATTTCTATCAGCTCTTCTTTCGCTTCTTTTGCGCCTGCAACATCCTTGAATGTTGTTTTTTTCTTTTTCTCGGGATCGCTTATGCGCGCTTGAGATTTTCCGAAAGACATTGCTTGATTATTCGCATTTGCGGCTTGTCGCATCATGAACATCAAAAATCCCACTATTAATATGAACGGTACGATTGAAATTATTATCTCCATCCAGAAATTACTGCCTGTCGTGTCGATAATTTCCACTTTTATGTTCTCCGTTTTTTCTGCGGGGATTCCCACCATTAATTCCGTGAGCGTTTCAGACGGTTCTTTTACCGTGTAAAATTCCGCTCCGCCCGTTGCCGTATAATAAATTTTGTTATCTTCCACTCTGATTTCTTCTACTATTCCGGAATCAATATCGCTTATGAAAGTATCGAGACTTACATTTTCCGGAGCTTGAGGATTCGGGTTTATGAATATGTATATCAAAGTCGCTACGAATGCGAAGAGCACTATATAGCCTAGGATTGAAGAGTGTTTTTGAGGTGTTTGTATTTTCATGTAGGAGGAGATTGGAGGTTATAGATTATAGCCTGTATACTTTACCACAATTTATTACTGTCCGAAATTAACTTTGAGGATTTTTTAGTTAAAGTGGTGACTTTGTAATTTTCTGATATTGTTATGCATCCCGCCGCGATTATTTCTCGATTGTTTAATGTAAGAATCGGGATTTTATTACGCAAATATGCGGGGATTTTTTTGTTTGTAAAAACGTCTTGGAGTTTTTGCGATTTCCCTTTCAGACCGAGTGGCTTGATGGAATCGCCCGGTTTAAATGTGCGTGTTTTTATGTTTTCGAGTTTTCTAATTTTGTCGAAATTCAGGAAAATTGCGGTTTTTGAATTGAGGGATTTTGGATGGGTTTTTAGGATGGAAAAAGTTACAGCCGGGGGGTGAATTGAGCCTTTTTTCGAATTGGTCAAGATAGCTTTTCCGTATTGGATTCCGATTCCTAATTTTTCAGTTCCAGTTTTGTTTTTTGTGATTAAATTTTTTAGTTCGGTTAAGTTTTTTTGTGAAAATTCACGATTGATTTGTAGAAGCAGATTCGATTGGAGGCAAGGATGAAGATTGGAGAATTTTTTTGCAAAAAATTCTCCTTGCCATTTTGGGGTTTGCGAGTCGATGAACGACTGTGCTTCTTGCAAGTTTTTTATGTTAGTAAGAAAAGTTTTTTCGAAATTCGGATTGAGTTTTTTCAGGCGTGGGATGATTTCGAGGCGGATGAGATTTCGCGAATATTTAGTGTCGGAATTCGAGGAGTCTTCGCGGTAGGGGATTTTGTGCTTTTTTAAGTATGATAAAATTTCCTGTTTTGTTGTTTGCAGGAGGGGGCGGACGATGTTGAGTTTTGCAGTCGCAAAACGGCTCATAATATGGGCCGTTTCGGCCTGTTTGTCGGACTTGATTCCGGTTAGGCCTTTCAAGCCTGTTCCTCTCGTGAGATTAAGTATAAAAGTTTCGATTGAATCGTTTAAGTGATGTGCGGTTAAGATTTTTTTTGCATGGTATTTTTGTCTGATTTTTTCGAGAAAGTTGTAACGGGCGATTCGTGCCGTTTCTTCGTTTTTTTTCGTGAGAGTTACTTTTTCGGTTTCAATAATCAGTCCGTATTTTTTGGCAATTTTTTTACAGAAAATTTCATCCTGGTCGCTTTCCGCTCCGCGCAGGTTATGGTTGAGGTGGGCGAGAATCGGTTTTTTCGGCAAAAGTTTATGTAGTAAATACATTGAGTCCGGACCACCTGAAAATGCCAGAATGTTTGTCATTATCTTCTTAGGTTTATTTTTACTATTTCTTCTTGATTATCATCATCGGCTACCATATTAAGTTGTTTCTTGCCACAAAGTAAGCATTTGTGGATTATTTGATAACCTTTTTTTCCTTTGTATTCCAGCCCGACCGGTTCCATAAGTCCGTGACATGTCGAGGTGCGGTCGCCCGGATCTTTATCGTCAACATGTAGGGAGTAGAGGCAGTTTGTGCAGTGGTTTCGGCAGGATTTTTTTTGCGGAGGAACTTGAGTGCCGCATTTCTTGCAGACAAACGATTCGTTTATATGGAACATTTTTACTTGCGGGTTAGGAGGGTGACTGATAGAATTTTACCTGAAGGAGTTTTGCTTATGCAAAACGATTGACAATATGGGGCTCCATTCATCCCGTTTAACGGGATTCCTTACGCCCTTAAGAAACAAATAATTTAAAAAAATTAGACTATGAATCCAAAAGATCTCATGTATTCACAAAGGAGGTTCTCGTTTTTACACCTTATCTCTTTTGTGGTTTTTTTCGCAATGATTGTTTATGGGGGTTATGTTCTTATGTCGAAAGCGAATCTTGTTTCCGGTATTGCCGATGCGGACACTCAAATTGCTAATCTTGAAGAGCAAGTTGCTTCCCTTGAGGCGCAGAGTCTTGACGATGTTACCGTTGCTCAAAGTGTTATTGCAAGTGTTGAGGCTTCTGAAATGATTTGGTCAGGTGTTGTTTCCGACTTGTTGGCCGTTACCCCGATGGATATTTATTATGTTTCTTATTCCGGAAATGAAGATGGGTCGGTGACCGTTAATGGATTTGGTGATTCGTATGTATCTGTTTCAGGTTTGATAGATGCACTTTCCGGTGAAAAGAATTTTATTGACGCTTTTGTTCCGTCAACGGCGATGTCTTCTTCCGAGGTTGGAGATATGGCGAGTTTCAGTTTAAATTTTACTTATTCCGAGAGCGTTGCCGATATTGAGGAACCTGTTGAGGTTGATGTGCCGGTGACTGATTCCGAAGTTGTTGTTGATGAAACGATTGTTCAATAATTTTAAATAAAAACTTTAACAAATAAATTTCATGAGAAAATCTTCTACCGTACTCAATCTTATATCAATGATTTTGCTTCTTGTTGTAATTATCGGAGCTGTTTTTTATATTAATCCGATGAAGGAGCAGGTCACTGCGTTATCTACGGAACTTGCTTCCAAAGATACGGAGGTTGCGGAACTTTCGGCTAGAATTGCCGAGCTCGAAACGCTTCGTGATGAAATCGGTGAATCCGGTGCAACCGAAGGCAAACTTCTTTTGCAGGTCCCGGAGGGAATGGATCAGAGTGGGATTATTAATGACTTGAATGATTTGGCTATTCAAGCCGGTATTGCGCTAAACGGAATGAGTTTTAGTGCCGTTGATGGTGATACGAGCAGTGTGCTTGGAGTTTCAGCCAGTTTTGATGGCGATTATGATGATTTGATAAATTTCCTTGAGACGGTTGAGGACAATACAAGAAAGATAAGAGTTAAGTCGATAAGCGTTCAGTTATCTGAAAAAGATACGGTGCCGCATGCAAGTTTCAGTTTGTTGATGGAGTGTTATTATCAGTAAGAGAGGACCTAGTATACTAGAGAAGATAGTGAGCTAGTGAAGAGGGGATGAAGAGAAAAGAGAAGAAAAAAATCCAAGTTATAATCTATAAGCTACAAACTAAAACCTAACACACATGGATCTTAAGGATAAAAGTATAGACGATCTTCTTCGCCAGTTAAATCAGAAGCAGGGTAAATCCAAGGAGGAAAAAGTTGTTTACGGTGTTTATGATGCCAACAAACAACCTGCCTGGGTGAAGGCTAATGATTTCTTGATAGATAGAAGTCGAATAAGTCTTAAGGAGAAATCTTATTTTTTCCATTTGATGGCGGTTATGCTTGATGCCGGGATTCCCATTTTGAAGACTTTGCAGATTCTCAGGAATAAGGTTGAAAGTCCTCATTTCAGAAGAGTTATTAATACTCTCGCGTATGATGTCGAACATGGTAAGAAATTATCCGAAGCGATGTCCAAGTTCCCGTCGATTTTTGATGATGCGGAAATAGGAGTTGTTAAAAGCGGTGAGTCGATTGGTAATATGAGTCAGCTTTTGTTTAAATTGGCGAAACAATTGGAGAGCAGTTACAGATTATATTTGAAGGTTAAAGGTGCGATGATTTATCCGATTACGGTTTTGATCGCGCTTGTTTTCGCGATGTGGATCGTTTTGACATTCGTTATTCCGAAACTTGAAGATTTCTTTACGCAGAGCGATGTGAGTTTGCCGTGGATAACATTATTTGTTTTAAAATTGAGCGGGTTCGTATCCAATTACTGGTGGCTTTTGTTGATAATATTATTGTTCCTTTTCGCCGCATGGAGTTTTTATGTAAGTACGAAATTCGGTCGAATAAGATGGGATAGGTTTAAGTTAAATATGCCTGTGTTTGGAGACCTTATAAGGAAATCCATTTTGTCCCGAGTGCTTAGGATATTATCGGTTTTGATTAATGCAGGATTGCCTATAAATAAGACGCTTGAGATTCTTGGCGATGCGAGTGGAAATGCTTTATACAAGATGAAATTGTATGACATTAAAGATGATGTCGAGAATGGAGAAAAAATTTCCGACAGTATGGCGACCTCTCCGTTTTTGTTTCCCGAAACCGTTACTCAAATGATTCAAATCGGTGAGCAGTCTGCGAGTTTGGGTAAATCCGCTGATAAAGTTGCGGATCATTACGAGACCGAGGTTGAGCATGCGGTTAAAAACATGACTACGATTCTTGAGCCGGTTGTTATAATCGTTGTCGGTTTGGCGGTTGCGGTTATTGCGTTGGCAATTTTGGGACCCATATTCTCTCTAAGTGATATTGTCCAATAGCAGTCGATTTCTGAATCGACCTAAAGAATTATGATTGAAACACGAAATATTATTCGGTTCAACAGCGCAAGGAAGCTCTGCGCTCCTAGCGCCTTACTATAAGCCGTTTTGCGTCAGCAAAACTCCTAACAGATAGCAGGAACTATGACAATTACTCGAACAAATATTAAGGAAGTATCACATACCAATGGCGGTTTTACTTTAATCGAGCTTTTGGTGGTTATCTCTATCATGGGGATACTGGCTTATGTTGCGATTGCGGATTATGTAGGTGAAATTAAAAAGAATAGAGTTAGGATTTCAGGGGAGACTGTTTATAGTGAGCTTCAGGATTTGAAGGTTAAGGTTGCGGATGGAAATTATTTTAATGATGGCACTTCAAATGTTTTTTATTGCTGGGGACTTGAGATGACGACTTCCAGTATAGAGATTGTTTATTCTCCTTATGTGACTGATATCGGATGTGCTTATGATAATTCCTTGGTTTATGGTGATGGGCATGGTGTTTTGTTGTCGTCGGAAGTCAATGTGTCTTTGGGAGGGGCTGAAGGTGATAAGTTTTTTGTATTTTTTGAGCCTCCATATGGAGATATGAATATTTTTAAACAGATAAGTACGGGGGCATATGAGGATTTGGAGACGCTTGATATTTTGCTTAATGGTGCAAATGTCGATTCGACAAGAGTTGTTAGATTAAATTCTTTAACCGGAAGCATGAGTCTTGAAAACGAATAAAACAAAACAAGGATTTACATTGGTGGAAGTCTTAATAGCTGTTTCAATACTTGCTGTTACGCTGACCGCTATGGCGACGCTTGTTATTGTTACCATGCGTGCCAATACGGCGAATATGAATTCGTTGCAGGCTTATTATTTGTCAGAGCAAGGGATTGAGGCTATGCGAAATATAAGAGATTCAAATTGGATGCAAAATTATGGGTGGAATGGAGGTGATGATCTTTGGGGTGACTCTTTTGAGTGCGATGCTCTTAATATGACTAGATATTTTACCGTTGATGAAAACGAGACTGTTAGTGCGTCTTTTTCCAGATTTAACTTGAGTCCTGTGCTTGTTTTGCCGGATTATGTTGTTGCCGCTTTCCCTTCCGTTCCGGATGCTCCGTGGGATCTTGTCGAGATTGCTTCGGTTCCTTCCGATGCGGCGAAACTTTATTCTGTTGTTGATGAAGGTGGTTATACCAAATTTACGCATGATACTGGTGCAGGTAGCGAGACGATTTTTAGCAGATATATCCAGATTTCTTATACCGATTGCGATCAAGATATTGCTGAGGTAAGTTCGGTTGTAACTTGGAATGAGCGAGGCAATGAAAAGTCTTTGGTTTTGAGTACTTATTTAACGAATTGGCAGAAATAAATTATGAAAAAAATCAAGAACATATCGGCGTTTACATTAATAGAGATGATTGTTGCGATTACGATTTTTACGATTTTTATTTCCATGATAGTTGGAACTTATTTGTTTATCGCCAGGGCGCAAAGGGATGCCGCTGAGGCTAGGAAATATTATTCCGGGGCGAGAGATGTCATGGAGGAAATTACGAAAGAGGTTAAATTAAATAAGATTTATTATCTGTGTTATGAGGCGACGATAACAGGTGTTTTGGGATGTTCCGCTGTTGATTTGGGGCAGGGATTGCCTGTGGCAAATCTTGCGTTGATTAATGGGGAAGAAAATCATCTTATGATTTTCTCTTTAAGCGATTTCGTTACTCTTATGGAATACGAGATTGATGAAAATACTCTTGGATGGGTTGCGGCTAGCGGGTATGAAGATGGAGCTTTGCAAATTTCCGCTACCGGAGTTGATATCAGCAGTTTGAATTTTAGGATTTTCCCGTATGCTGATCCTGAAGAAAATTATGACGATACCGCTTATCAGTTTATGCCTTATGTTACCGTTTATTTGACGGTTTTGGATGGAAACGGTTCGGATTATTCTCTTGAAACTACAGCATCAACAAGAATTTATGAATAAAAATTTGTTTAAAAAACTGCGTGGGAGTGATGGAAATGCTCTATTGATTGCAATTTTTATAATGGCGATTTTGTTGGCTTTCGGACTTGGTGTTAATAGATTGATAATTAAAGAGTTCCAGGTTGAAAGAGCTCTTGTTGCAGGTGGACAAGGTTATTATTCCGCCGAAGGGGCTGCCGAATTGGGTATGTATGATATTCAGGCTAATTTGGCAGGATATGAGTTTGAAGATCAGGCTGGAGAGTCTTTTAGCGGAGCTGATTATTTATATAGTGTTCTTGCAGTTGGTGAGTCATGGCCTTGCGATATGTATGGTGGGCAGGTTTCCGAGGACGAGAATGGGGATTTATGGCGCAAAATTGTTGCCGAGGAGTCTGTGATGGTGCCTTTGTTTGCCGGAGAGGATTCGATTTCGGATTTCGAGATTCAATATTATGATGAAGATATAGCGAGTACGGATGTTTTGAGATGGAAAATTCTTGGTATAAATCAGACGAGTGGTCTTACCGAGGCGATTTCGAATTACGAAGAGGATAGTGTTGGGGTGCAGACTTCTTTTATTGCGAGTTCGGAAAACGCTTATTATTACGATAGTGATTCAAGTCCATGGGGTGGAAGGATTTATTGGATGACCATGGAGAGTGTTTCGAATTTTTTAAAAACTCATGATTATAACTATTTGGTGCTTACCAATGTTGCCGATGATTCCAGTTATGATGATTTATTTGTTCGATTAAGTGGGGCGAAGGATGTTTCCGGTAATAATATGGAGATGGTTTGCGAATATGCAAAAGTTGAGGCTGATGGTTTGGTTTCCGATTATATTCAACAAATTGATGCTTATATTAAGCAGGGCGAGCCGTTGCCGGTGTTTGATTTTGTATTATGGGAGAAGGACCTAGTAGACTAGAGAAGATAGTTGGCTAGTTAAGAGGAGAGGAGGCAGAAGTGAAAGCTTGTGCGTTTTTTTGTGGCATGCCCTTGTTTTTTCGGCTAGTTGTGGTATAATATCAGGATAATTTTAATATAGATTGTATGGCTTTTTATGATGATTTGGATCAGTTTTCTGTACCCGGTGTTGATGCACGGATTTTGAGGCATCGTAGAGAAAGTATTTTTACTGATTCCGCTAGGTCGTTTCAGCCGAGCTCGATTGTTGGGTATGTGCGAGATCTTGATATTGAAACTGATATCCTTGATTCTTCTCGTGAAGTTTTTATTGGAGGTTTGCCATCTAATGGTACTTATACTCCGGCCGTATTAATGCAGATTTCTCCTGGTTCATTTGTTTTTTCGAATGGTATATCCGATTCCCAGTCTAAAGGTTTTTGTCAGTTGGATGTCGATCATGCGTTTGAACCGGGTAGCGTCTCGAGATCGGAATTTAGTTTAAAAATAACTGCAAGTGGTGATCAAAAAACCTTGAATGTTTCTTTGCTTAGTAATGAAAGATCACCGAGTGAAAAAGGTTTTAGCGGTATTGGTGTTAAAGAAAATACGATTGGTGTAGGAGGAAAAGCAGCTATAAAGGATTATTTATTTGATCGGATTGGTAATATTCCTAGATATGAAGCTATATCTACATCTGATCATGTAATGTATGATGTCGTCCGTTCGTTGTTAACAGAGGAGTTTATTAATCAGGAAACTGATTTTAGAATTTTGGCTGCTGCTGGATGCCTAATGGAATTTGCTTCTCGTGGTGGTTTTCAGGAGGTTGTTTTTGATGTAAAGGATGATTTAAGGCTTCTGTTTCTTTTAATGTCTGTCGATGGTTTGAAATTGCGTTGTAGTGACGAGCTTAGATCTTTTTTGGATGCTGCGAAGAAGGAGAGAGATAATCGATTTCAAGCCGGTTCTATCAGTAGGCTTTCAAAGCGTGATGAGAATTTCCATGGTACTACTGCTGATTTGGATGCAGTGGCTGATGGTTTTATCGGTTCTCCGTTGGCAAGTCAGGTTTTGAGTAAAGGATTTTCTGTGCAATTGTCTACTCTTGAGCGAAGTGAGGCTGTTCCGGTTGCGGTGGAAGAGGTGGCTAGTGAGCAAGCTGGTATTGTGAAAGATATTGCTAGTGTTATGTCGCCTGCGGAAGAGAAATTAAGTCCTCTTTTAAAAGAAGTTTTGGATCGTATTAGAAAAGTTGGTAAAGATGGATCTAAGGGTGGAAGTCTTGTTAAATTGTATAAAGATGCCGGAGGTAATGTTGCCAGTTTTTCAAGGGATATCCAGGCTCTTGTGAAAGCCGGATTGGTTGTGTCTGTTGGTGCGACTTATTACGCGAAGGAATTTGCTCCGCTGAAGGCTTAATCGCTAATTGTGATTAGGTTCCGTTTGCTCAATTTCCATCAGATATGGTATTTTTTTGCTGTCCTTAATTTTTCCATATGTCCAAGACCCCAAAATTCTACATTACAACCGCAATCGCTTATGTTAATGCCGCTCCGCATATCGGATTTGCGATGGAGATTGTTGAAGCTGATTGTTTGGCTCGGTATCATAGGGCGAAAGGGGAAGATGTTTGGTTCTTAACGGGTACGGATGAGCATGGGACCAAGATTCAGCAAACTGCCAAGAAGTTTGAAATGACTCCACAAGAGTTGGCTGATAAGAATGCGCCTTTGTTTGAGAAATTGGCGAAAGATTTGAATTTATCGAATGATGATTTCATTCGAACGAGTAGCGATAGACATAAGAAAGGAGCTGCCGAAATATGGAAGAAGCTGGTTGAGGTTGGTGATATTTATAAGGCTTCTTATAAGGGTTATTATTGTGTCGGATGCGAGGCTTTTGTTACGGAAAAAGATCTTATTAACGGGAAATGTCCCGAACATGACAAAGAGCCTGAGGTCGTTATGGAGGAGAATTATTTTTTTAAATTATCCAAGTATTCCGATCAGATTGCCGAGTTGATCAGGTCTGATAAATTGCGCGTTTGGCCAGACTCTCGAAAGAATGAAATTCTGTCTGTTTGCGAGGAGGGATTAACGGATGTGAGTTTCTCGCGGCCCGTTAAGACGCTTGAGTGGGGGATTGCTGTTCCGGAGGATGAAAATCAAGTGATGTATGTTTGGTGCGATGCTTTGTCGAATTATATTACCGCACTTGAAGGTGATAAATTCAAGAAATATTGGCCTGCGGATGTGCATGTGATAGGAAAAGGAATTTTGAGGTTTCACGCGGGAGTTTGGATTGGGATGCTTCTTGCTGCGGGTTTTGAAATACCGAAATCTATTTGCGTTCATGGATACATTACTTCAGAAGGGCAAAAGATGAGTAAGAGTCTTGGGAATACCGTCGATCCTTTTGCGGTTATTGAGCAGTGGGGATGTGATCCGACTCGTTATTACTTACTGAAAGAGATCCCTACAACGGATGATGGAGATTTCAGCAAAGAAAGGTTTAAGGCGGTTTACGATAGCGAATTGGCGAATAATTTTGGTAATTTGTTTTCTCGAGTTTTGGCGATGACTGCCAAGTATTTTGATGGAGCTGTGCCGGCGGTTGTGGATGACAAGATTGTTTCAGATGTAGTTAGGGATGCATGGGAGAAATATGATGAGTATTTTGCATGTTTTGATTTGAAAAAAGCTTGCGAAGAGGCTTGTAAATTGGCTTCATTTGCGAATTTATATGTTGATGAGAATAAGCCGTGGGTTTTGGCGAAAAACGATAAGGAAAAATTGGCGCGAGTTATTTATGTATTACTTGAGTTGTTAAGACATATCGCAATGATGCTCTGGCCTTTTATACCTGAAACTTCAGATAAAATGCTTCTGTCGCTTGGGCAGTGCAAGGATGCGGAGCATTCCTTGCACAATAATATAAGTTGTTTTGCGTTAGCAAAACTCCTTAACGCAGGTGTTTATCGTGCGCATAAATTCGGAGAGCTAAAAGAAGGTTCTAAGGTTGCGAGTGCCGGACCGTTGTTTCCGAGGAGGGAGGTCGTTTAGACGAACA
>Ga0172379_10006900_pt1 | contig 14988 bp, 12 predicted proteins | sample GrowelOW334metaG_FD_119756 | JGI IMG/M metagenome (GOLD analysis project Ga0172379, IMG submission 119756) | Groundwater microbial communities from an aquifer near a municipal landfill in Southern Ontario, Canada - Groundwater well OW334 metaG | ecosystem: Environmental > Aquatic > Deep...
AGGCCATCGAGTACGGGCTTTCGCCTGCCGGCGGTGTGGGTATCGGCATTGACCGTCTCGTAATGCTTCTCACTAATACGAGAAATATTAAGGAGGTTATTTTGTTTCCGACGATGAGGCCACTGCAGTAGTAAATAGCCACTAGCCAATAGTGAATAGTTGAGCCCCGATTCGCCAAGCGAATCGGGGCTCTAGTTAATATAAAAAATAATAAGAAAACGCCGCAGGAATGGTTCCTGCGGCGGGCCAGATCTCGTCTCAAGTGCTGACCAATTTGATCTTGAGACTACCTCTCTCGCATGTATTGCTCGCGTCCGCTGGGAGGGTAGACAAACGCGTTTATTCACGGTTCGCGGGCATGTTTCCCCGCTCGAAGATGTCGACAGCCGGCACCTATCTGATACTAGTATAGCAGATATGCAGAATTTGTCAAGTATTTTATTATTTATATTCTTTCGTCTCCATTAACGTCATATTTCATAAGTATTTTTTGAGTTTCAAATATATTCGTGAGGTTTAGCATGGGCCGTGTTTCTTCGCCTTCTTTCCTGGAGAGCTGTGGATAAGTCTTGTAGGAAAGTGGGACAAAGTGTTATACAATGTAGACAAGTGGGGCAAAGTGGAATGCCACAAAATCCTCACAAAATGTCATGCTCATCGGCGAATTTATCCACACACTTGATCCCAAGAAACGACTTGCACTTCCTGCCAAATTTCGCAAAGAACTTGGCAAAAAGGTTGTCCTTACGAATGGTCTCGACGGCTGTCTATTTGTGTATCCCGTAAAGGAGTGGGAAAAAGTTGCTGAGAAAATCGCAGGCCTTCCGATGGGCCAGGCAGATACGCGCGGGTTTGGACGCTTTATGCTCGCGGGTGCCGTAGAAACTGACATTGATGCAATCGGGCGTATCCTCGTTCCGGACTTTTTAAAAGAGTTTGCAAATTTAAAAACTCAAGTGGCCGTGGTTGGTCTATCTACACGCGTAGAGCTCTGGAATGACAAGACGTGGCGGGAGCACAAGACACGTATCCAAAAGGAGGCCGGCACATTGGCCGAGAAACTTGGAGAAATTGGCGCAATATAAATTATGGAGACTGTCAGTAAGCTTCATATTCCTGTTCTTTTAAAAGAATCAATTGATGGGCTGCAATTAAAACCGGGTGCAAAGGTTTTCGATGGAACTGTCGGTCTGGGTGGGCACAGTGAAGCAATTTGTAAAGCAGTTGGATCAACAGGACTACTTATCGGGACAGATGCTGACGCTGAATCACTTGCTCTCGCCGAGAAACGTCTTGAGAGTTATCCATGCAAAAAAATATTTGTTTGCGATAACTTCAGGAATATCGAGTACGTGCTGACCAGTGCAGGCGTAACCAGTATTGACGCTATCATCCTTGATATTGGGCTCTCAAGCAGACAGCTCGATATTACTCCGCGCGGTTTCTCATTTCTCCGCAATGAGCCATTGCTCATGACATTCCGCGTAGGAGGGGATGGTCTAACGGCACGTGAGATTGTGAACGAGTGGGCCGAAGAAAGTCTAGCCGATATTATTTACGGGTATGGGGAGGAACATGCAGCCCGGAGAATCGCACATGCAATTGTCGAGGCGCGGAAATCAAAGCCGATTGAAACCTCATCCGAGCTCGCAGCAATTATAAAGCAGGGGGTTCCTGCACCAATGCGATTCTCACGAATTCACCCTGCCACAAAAACATTTCAGGCATTACGCATCGCAGTTAATGATGAACTTGGTTCTCTTCGTGAAGGATTAGAAAAAGGTTTTGCACTTCTATCTCCGAAAGGAAGGATGGCGGTCATAACCTTTCATAGTCTTGAGGATCGAATTGTTAAGGACTTTTTTAGACAAAGAACAAAAGAAGGGTTCGCTGAACTTTTAAATAAGAAGCCGATAGTAGCAAATGAGGAGGAGCTAATGAATAATCCGAGGTCCAGAAGCGCAAAATTAAGAATAATTATCAAAAACTAAATTCTAAACCCTAACCCCTATCCCTATGACCACCCAAACACTAGATTTAAATAACATCGAACGCAAGATTTTTTGGACTCTTGCATCCTTTATTGTAGGCACCCTTGGGTTTTATTTGTATTCAGTCGCGTCCTTGACGGTTGCGGTGGTAGACCGTGACCATATGAATGTTGCTGCGCATGAGCTCGCCAACAAAACAGCGGAAATTGAGCGGCAGTACCTTGCCCAGGCTAACTCAATTACTCTTGCCTACGCAGAAAGCATTGGGTTTCATGAGGTTGGTGCGAAGTTTACCGAAGCTACCTTGATTGCTTCTAACCCAACAAACGGAGTTAAACTTTCGATGTCACGCTAAAGATGAATCCCGTTAGAAAATGCGGTCGTTTAGTATAAAGAAATATGAAGAATTGTAATATGAATATTATCAGCACTGACCAACTTGGGGCGCGCCTAACCGCGGCCTGTTTCTAACAGGATGAAGGAAAGCAGGCTCAGCAATATATGGTTTATCAATCTTGGAGTGCTGCTTATCGCACTCCTTTTGGTTGCAAAGCTGGGCTATTTGCAGATCATGCATGGGGAAGTCTATCGAGATAAGGCGGATGCACAATATCTCATTCCATCGAACGGCTTCGATCGTGGACAGATTTTTTTTCAAGAAAAGAGTGGGCGTACAATAGCAGCGGCAACTGTTGTACCAGACTATACCCTTGCAATCGATCCCTCCAAAATTGTAGATAAGCAGGGGCTTGCGGACAAATTGCTTGCATTTATCAAATTTGATAGGGCCGATTTTATAGCGCGAGCTTCACATGTGGGGAGCCAATATGAAGAAATTGCAAAACATTTGAATGAGGATGAAATAACAGGCGTACAATCGCTCCATGCAAAAGGCGTTATCTTGAAGAAGGATAAAAAGCGTTTTTATCCTGGTATAAAGGCCGCCGCACAAGTGCTTGGATTTGTAGGCTCAAATGGGGAGACCGTTGCAGGAAGATATGGACTCGAAAAATATTACAATGACACGCTAACTCGAGAAGGAACCGGTGGCTCGACATCCTTTTTTGCCGATCTGTTCCTAAAGCCGGGTGCAGCTATCTTGTCGGATCGTGCCAAGCAGGGAGATATTGTTACCACTATCGAGCCCACAGTACAGGGATTCCTTGAGCGAGTATTGCAGCAGGATGTCTTAGAAAAATACAAAGCAGCAAGTGCCAGTGGAATAATCATGGACCCGGTAACAGGAGCAATCTATGCCATGGGGACTGCACCGGCATTTGATCCAAATAATTTCTCCAAAGAGAAGGATGCGAGTGTGTACTCCAATCCGCTTGTTGATGGCATTTACGAAATGGGTTCAATCGTAAAACCACTTACCATGGCAGCCGGACTCGATGCCGGTGTTGTTACTGCCCAGACAACATACGACGATAAGGGTTTTCTCATTATAAACAAAAAGAGAATTTCAAATTACGATGGTCGTGGTCGTGGTGTTGTGCCGATGCAAATCATTCTTAATGATTCTCTCAACACTGGTGCGGTATTTGTTATGAATAAGCTCGGCAAAGATAGCTTTAGAAATTATATGAAAGCGTTTGGGCTTGGGGAGGAGACCGGCATCGATCTCCCCAATGAGGGCGTCGGTAACATTAAGAACCTTGAAAGCCCACGTGACATAGAATACGCGACTGCATCTTTTGGCCAAGGCATCTCAATGACTCCTATTGAGACGATTCGTGCTCTTGCAGCTCTTGGGAACGGTGGATTGTTGGTAACACCTCATGTCGTTGCACGAACTGAATATGGGCTTGCACCTGCGCAAAATTTTGTGGCAAATCCAGGGAAGCAAGTAATCAAAAAGGAAACATCCACAGAAATTACCAGAATGCTAACGGAAGTTGTAGATAAGGCGCTAATGGGGGGCACACTCAAAATGCAACACTATAGTATTGCTGCCAAGACAGGAACCGCGCAGCTCGTAGAAGATGGCGGGTATTCCGAGTCAGACTACCTACACACATTTTTTGGTTACTTCCCTTCAAATAACCCACGGTTTATCGTGTTTCTTGCGGTCAAGAACCCACGTGGGGAAAAGTACGCGTCCCATACGCTCTCGTTGCCGTTTATGCAGATAGCGAAATTTTTGATAAACTACTACGATATCCCACCTGACCGATAATAATAGCTAATATGAAATCACTGATACGAAGGGCCGTTACGTTTATTATCGAGACTGAAGCTAAGCTTGTTCTTCGTAAATATAAACCTAAAATTATTGCCGTTACGGGCAGTGTCGGGAAAACCGGTACCAAAGATGCAGTTTTCACCGTACTTGGTGAGACACTTGTGGCACGCAAGAGTGCAAAAAGTTTCAATAGTGAGATCGGTTTACCTCTTACTATCCTTGGCTGCGATAACGCATGGTCGAACCCCTTTCTTTGGGCACGGAATATTTTTACCGGCCTTGTGCTCTTGCTGACAAGAGTGCACTATCCAAAATGGTTGGTGCTCGAAATAGGTGCTGATAAACCCGGCGATATAGCTCGAGCGGTATCGTGGGTCATACCCGATATCGCTGTTATAACAGCTTTTGGCGAAGTTCCGGTGCATGTAGAGGCCTTTAAGTCGCCCGATGAGCTATTTGAGGAAAAGGCAAACCTTGTTAAAGCGCTGAGCCCTACCGGTACGCTTGTTGTTAATGCAGATGACTACCGTGTTCTTGCTCTGCGGGACAGGACAAAAGCCAAATCGATTACCTATGGTATCGGCGAAGGCGCAATGTTCCGTGCAACAAATATTCAGATTGCATATGAGGACGCATTGCCGGCTGCAATGACATTTAAAATTGAATATGACGGCAATGTTTTTCCTGTTTCTCTGCGCGGCGTGTTGGGTGTTCAGTCTATATATAGCGCACTTGCGGCAATAGCAACCGGTGTATTTTTAAAGCTAAATATTGTTGATATGATCGGGAAACTGTCAGAGCATGAGAGCCCCCGCGGGCGCATGCGTCTTCTGGGGGGGGTAAAAAACTCGATTATTATTGATGACTCGTACAACTCATCACCGGTAGCGGCAACAGCCGCAGTAAATGCGCTACGAACGATTGAAACAAAAGGAAGACGTATTGCAGTTCTTGGTGATATGCTCGAGCTTGGTAGGTTCACTGCCGATGAGCATACGAAGCTCGGAACCCTCGTGGGCAGCTTTGCAGATGAACTTATAGTTGTTGGTGCTCGCGCTAAATACATTGGACAGGGCGCTCTTGAGCGTGATATGAGTGAGAAGAACATCGTTGAATTTGATGATTCACAAAAGGCGGGGAAGTATTTAGAGACGATTTTGCAACCGGGTGACGTGGCCCTAATAAAGGGCTCACAGGGCATACGCATGGAGCGAGCCGTAGAGGAAGTTATGGCGCATCCAGAGCAGGCGGGGAGTATCTTGGTGCGACAGGACGAGGAGTGGAAAAATCGGTAAAAAATGCTCGGGTGCCGTCTTGTGTGGGGCACGGATATTTTGGTCGCGTCATGAGGACGTACGCGACATGATTCCGCAGAATCAAAAATTCCTCGAGTTCGCGCCGTCGCGCCTGCCTGTCGGTAGGCAGGCTCGCAAGTCCCCATACAAGAGAGATCCTTCGCTCGGAGGTAAAAGGAGCGCCTGCGGCGCACAAAATGATATTCTACAAAAGGCTAATTGGCGTAGAGGTAAAATTGTGATATAGTGCTGGTTGTTAAATATTGGCCCTATCGTCTAACGGTTAGGACGGAAGCTTCTCAAGCTTTAAATCAGAGTTCGATTCTCTGTAGGGTCATGGTAATAGCAAGAGCCCTGTTTGCATATGCAAGCAGGGCTCTTGCTATTACCACCAGTTCTCCTACAGAGAATCGAACGAGAAGGGGGTCGGGGAAACATTTGTTTCCCCGTGGAGGAAGGAATGGGAAAACCGTGGGTTTCCCAAGAGTGAGATAGCGAAGCGTCTCTGTAGGGTCACAAAAACGGGAATTCAAGAAGACTGGACTGCTCCAGTCTTCTTCGTTTTTGTGAAGGCGCAAGCATAATTTTTCAGTAGAAAAATCGCTGAGCCGGGGTCGGCAAGTACTTACATATTTTGCGAATTCCTGAAGCAAAATATTTAGTAACTTGTGACCACACAAGAAAGAATGCGAAGCATACAATGTGTGACCGAAAGCGTACTCGCGTTTCTCTGTAGGGGATTGTGACTCGTAACCACACAAGATATGTCGAGCTTGCTCGCCCATATTCTGTCGAGTGAGATAGCGAAGCGTCTCTGTAGGGGGTTATAACTTGTGACCACTCAAGAAGGAATGCGAAGCGTACAATTTCCCATTCTTCTTGTTTGGCGGGCGAATCAGCTGATTCGCGTCTTGGACGTGAACTAAAAAGGTATTGGCGATGGGGCTTCGGGCGGGTGAACCTGTATTGTATTATAATACAATATTGTATCAAAAAACAATCAGGAATATACTTCGCTTGTGGGCAACTCATCAAAGAAATTAGGCGAAAATATTAGGCGAATCCGCCTTGCGAAGAACTTAACGCAAGGCGATTTATGCCGAAAGTTGGAGGTTGACCGCGCCTATATGAGCAATATAGAGAGCGGAAAGAAGAACCCAACACTTTCGACCATTACGAACATGGCAAAAGCACTAGGTGTTTCGGTTGACGAGCTGCTAAAATAAATTTATGCAAAAAGAAGCTTCAGCTCGTATCAAAATTAATAAGTTGCTTGAAGAATCAGGGTGGCGCTTTGAAGCTGACAAAAATGGTCCAGTGAATATCAAACTCGAGCCGGGCGTTACCTATTCCGATCTTGGCGATGACTTTGAACATGAAAAGCATGGCTTTATCGATTTTTTACTCCTCGACAAGGATGGCCGCGCACTCGTTGTTGTAGAAGCAAAAAAGGAATCGATTGACCCTCTTTCTGCAAAGGAACAAGCGAGAAATTATGCTCGCAATATAAATGCTCGCTTCATAATTCTTTCAAACGGCAACATTCACTATTTCTGGGATACAAAACACGGCAACCCCGATACTATTTCGCGTTTCCCAACACAAGACTCAATCACTCAATACGAAAAATATATTCCGAACCCGATAGAGCTTGCAAGCACAAAAGTTGATGAGAACTACATCATCGAATCGCAATTGCCAAACTTCGCCAACGACCCCGATTTTCAAGATGAATCAAAGAGAGGAGAATTCCTCCGCAACAACAACCTCAAGCAAATGCGCACATATCAGGTGAATGCAATCAAAGCCCTGCAATCCTCTGCGCTTGAAAATAAAAACAGATTCCTTTTTGAAATGGCAACGGGCACAGGCAAAACTTTGACCTCCGCAGCGATAATTAAATTGTTCTTGAAGTCAGGAAATGCACGCCGAGTTCTGTTCCTTGTTGACCGCTTAGAACTTGAGGATCAAGCACACAAGGCCTTCAAGCAATATTTAGGTAAAGACTACTCCACCGTTATTTATAAGGATAATCGTGACTCATGGCGCAACGCTCAAGTCGTTGTTTCTACCATTCAAACCTTCCTTGCGGGCGATAGATACAAAAAGGAATTTTCTCCGACAGATTTTGAAATGGTTATTTCGGATGAAGCCCACCGCTCTATCGGTGGAAACAGCCGTGCGGTGTTCGAATATTTTGTTGGCTACAAGCTTGGACTCACCGCTACACCAAAGGACTATCTCAAGGGATTTGATGGCGAGGGTGCGGATACTCAAAGAGAATTCGAACGAAGACAACTTCTCGATACCTATAAAACTTTTGGATGTGAATCAAACAAGCCGACATTTAGTTACGACTTGCTTGCTGGTGTTAAAGATGGCTTCCTCATCAACCCTATTGTTGTAGATGCCCGCACAGAAATAACCACAGAGCTACTTTCAGACGATGGTTTCGCTGTTCATTCCACTACTGATGAGGGAGAAACAATTAACGAAATATTTAACGAACGCCACTACGAGCGAAAGTTTTTCAACGAAGAAACAAATATCGCTATGTGTAAGGCATTTATGGATAACGGACTCTTTGATCCTGTTGCTAAAAAATATGGCTCAGAATTATTTGGGAAATCAATTGTTTTCTGTGTATCGCAAAAGCACGCTTCTCGAGTAACTAACATTTTGAACAAACTCGCTTTTGAAAAATGGCCAGAGCAGTACAGTGAATCAAACTTCGCCGTACAGGTTACTTCTCTTGTCCCAAGTGCTCAGCAGATGACGATTAACTTTTCCAACAATATTCTTAATGGGAAAGTTAAAATTCCAGAGGGCTACGATTCAAGCAAAACCCGAGTAGCGGTGACTGTTGGAATGATGACCACAGGTTACGATTGCCAAGATATTCTGAATCTCGCTTTGATGCGTCCAGTATTCAGTCCTGCGGAGTTTGTACAGATAAAAGGACGAGGTACGCGAAAATATAGGTTTGAATATACAGATTACAATACAAAGGAAACAATCACAGAGCCCAAAGGACATTTTAAATTCTTTGACTTCTTTGCTACCTGTGAATATTTTGAAAATGAATTCAAATATGACGAGAAAATAAAAATTCCAAAAATTAAAAAGCTGGAAACCGTAGAGAGCGCAACTGGCGCACCCAGCTCAGGGGGCGCCCTAGGTCAATTTGTGGATGAAAACGGAGGGAAAATTTTTAAAGGTCCAATAGATCTCGCCACAGAGGACAATATCGCTTCAGTAAAAGAATCACATGTTGGGGTAGAGGGTATGCGTATTGATCGTGAAGGCTTCAGACGTGCCGTAGAGGAAGACATACTCGCTAATGAAACGCTAACAAGTCTTTGGAACAATGGTGACATTGCGGGCGCCGAAGACTACACCAAAACGAATATTTTTGATAAACCAAGTCATTACCTCAATCTCCAAGGAATCAGAAAAACCTTTAATGTTGACCGTCGCATTACCATCCGCGAATTTTTGCAGGTTGCTTTTGGTCAAAAAAATAGCTTTGAATCAAAAGACGAATTACTTGAATCAGAGTGGAGTAAGTTCACTGAAGTGAATCCAGTTGACCAAGAGCATTACGCACCAGTTAAGAGCTTCTTTAAGGCCTATATTGTAGATCCGCAGGTTAGAGAGATCATAGATACAAAAAAGTTAGCAGAGTTAAATTTTACTGCTGCTTTCGATTTTGAGGAGTACCAGAAATTGAATGGTTTTAAAACTATGGTTCCCATGTATGTAAAGGACTACATTTCGCTTAATACTTTCATGAATTAAATATGAACACTGAAACAAAACGCCACATAGATGCAGCTCGCCAGGTTCTTGTAGGCGTAGTTCCAAATCCGACTTCTCAAATAGACCAGATTACAAATGCTCTTATCTACAAGTTCATGGATGATATGGACCAGGCTGCAATCAAGCAAGGTGGTGAGCCATCATTTTTTGTTGGCAACTTAAAAGACTATGCATGGACACGTCTTATGGACGCTCGTGTTGGCAACCAAGAACGAATGAACATCTATAGTGAGGCACTTGTTAAATTTTCAGAGTCTAAACAGCTCCCACAACTCTTTCGTGAAATTTTTAAATCTGCATTCTTGCCGTATCGTAATCCCGAGGTCCTCGGTCTATTTTTGAAAGAAATTAGTTATTTCGATTATTCCCACCCTGAAGAGCTTGGTAACGCCTACGAGTATCTACTTTCCATCATGTCCTCTCAAGGCGATGCAGGTCAGTTCCGTACGCCACGTCACATTATTGATTTTATGGTTGCGGTTGTGGATCCTAAAATAGAGGACAAGGTGCTCGATCCCGCTTGTGGCACTGGAGGCTTCCTCGTGAGTGCTTACAATCGCATCATGGCTCAACATGATGGAAAGAACCCAGATGGCACAAAAAATAATGAGAAGCCACTGACACCAGATCAGCGCAAAAATCTGATGGGTAATTTTGAAGGCTATGATATAGACCCAGGAATGGTTCGGATTGCGCAGGTTAATATGTATCTACATCGATTCAATAACCCCAAAATATTCAACTACGACACGCTTTCTATGGAGGAGCGCTGGGGCGATAAATTTTCTGTGATCCTAGCGAACCCACCGTTCATGTCACCAAAAGGCGGTGTTAGTACCCACAGTAAATTTAGTATTCAATCTACTCGCTCTGAGGTTCTCTTTGTGGATTACATTATGAATCACCTGCGACCTCAAGGGCGAGCAGGTATCATTGTTCCCGAGGGTATTATCTTCCAATCGGGCAAGAGTCACACGCAACTCCGCAAAAATCTCGTGGAGGATGGGCTTTGTGCGGTTGTATCTTTGCCGTCTGGTGTATTTAATCCATACAGTGGCGTAAAGACGAGCATTCTACTTTTTGATAACGAAGTAGCAAAAAAATCAAAAGAGATTCTGTTTGTTAAAATTACACACGATGGTACGGATTTAGGTGCAAAAAAACGAACAACAGTTGCAAACGACCTACCTACCGCAACAGAAGTAATTCAGCAATTCAAGGAAGGACATTTTAAGGAATCTAAAATTGCCCATGCTGTTAGTAAGCAAACAGTTATTGATAGCGGTGATTATAATCTTTCAGGTGATCGTTACAAAATCGCAACAGAGGTTCAAAGCGAGTTTGACCTTACTGAGCTTGGTGAATTAATTCTTGAACAATCTGAGCGAGCCCATGAAATAGACGGCACTGAAGTCTGGTCTGTTTCAAATAGAGACGGTTTTGTTTTATCAAGCGAGTATTTTGATAAACAAGTAGCTTCTGCTGATATATCAAACTACAAAATTATCAAGCCTGGCTATTTTGCGTATAATCCATCTCGTATAAATGTTGGATCATTGGCATTTAACAATTCTTCAAAAACTGGGGCAGTAAGCCCGATGTATGTTGTTTTTGCTATCAAGGAAAACGCAGGACTATCTGCAGATTATTTATTTAGTTTACTGAAAAGCGAGAAGCTCAATGAATTTATTTTACAATTAGCACAAGGAGCAGTTCGCCAGCAGTTGCGTTTTAATGATTTAAAAATAATAAAAATCCCTCTCCCTCCTCTCGAAATCCAAGAGCAAATCGTGTCAGAGCTCGATGGTTATCAAAACATCATCTCCGGCGCTAAACAAATCGCACAGAACTGGAAACCCAAAATCGACATAGATCCCGAGTGGGAGAAGGTGAAGTTGCCTGATATCTCGAAAAATAATGACAACAAAAGAAAGCCCGTCACTAAGTCTGATCGTAGAACTGGCAAATACCCATATTATGGAGCATCTGGAATAGTTGATTATGTGGAAGAATATATTTTTGATGGAAAATATCTACTTGTATCAGAAGATGGAGCTAATTTATTAGCGAGAAGTACTCCAATTGCATTTTCTATTTCTGGGAAAAACTGGGTGAATAATCATGCCCACATTCTGGAATTTGAAAATATTTTTACGCAAAAATATGTTGAAACTTATGTCAACCAAATTGATGTAAGTAACTTTGTAACAGGTATGGCACAACCAAAACTGAATCAACAATCACTAAATACAATTGAAATTCCTCTCCCTCCTCTCGAAATCCAAAAGCAAATCGTAGAACGCATCGAATCCGAGCGTACCCTCGTCGAATCTACCCAAAAACTAATTGAAATCTACGAACAAAAAACCAAAGACACCTTGGCTAAACTTTGGAATGAATAAATTATGAAGAAAATAGAAATTAAAATAAGCGAAAAAGACAAACTAGGTAAGTATCTCACACTGCTTAATTTTAGAGATGAGCTGGTTAATTTCATGTATAAAAAGACCATAGCTGATTCCTCTAGGACTAGTATGAGGTTTTTTGTTTTAATTTTCTTTTTATCCCTGAAGGTTGATTCAAAGTCACTGCTCATGAGTCTGTTTGAGGAGAATATAGAGAAAATCATAAATCTGAATAAGGCATTTTCGGGCAGAGAGAAACTTAGGGCTGGAGAATATGCCGAGCTTATTAAGAACAATGGACTAGAGCAAATATTCAAGTATGATATTTTCTTTATTCTTATTACAACAGTTCTTGATTCCGATAGAATACTTTCGAAATTCAGTAAATATTTTTCAGAAAATACCGAGGTGGCGGAAGAGTTTATCAAAGTTATCGAGAAATATGGAGAAGTTCTTGCTGACTTTGATATGGACTTCAAGACTCATTTAATCGCAGACGATAGGATTGATGACACGGGGGAATCTCATGATTTAAGCAAGAGCGTTTACAGAACTATAAAAATGAGGACTTCCCGTTCTATTGATTTAGAGCTACATAAATATGCTGAGTTAAGGGTGGTCAAAAGTGAATCTCCGATAGACCTCACAATAATACAGCATATCGATCCACAAATAATTATAGACCTTTGGAACACTTATAATCTAGGAGATTATGTAAAAGTTATTTGGCACGGGATAGGTAATGTGGTAGTTGCTTATGAGTTTAAGCAAATTTTGGCTGATAAGTGGTTGAAGTGGAAAGTTATTGATGGCAAGAAAAATAGGAAAGAAAAATTAAAAGCAAAAACTGAATTTGATGTAGCGAAAAATGATCCTGAGCAAAACATAAAGCTTATGCAATTAGTTGGGGTTCTTGCAGAATCTGTTATTAAGTCAAATGAGCATTTGCAAAATGAAATACGGGTATTAAAAGAAAAAAAGAAAACAGTAGCACGGGAGAAAATTTTGATTGGTAAGGATAAAAAGATAAAGGAGCTGGAAGAGAGAATAGAGAAACTAGAAAATATTGAAGTACTTGCATCTGAAATAAGGGCTAAATGAAATTATGGACCCGCTACTTCCTTCGTATCTCTCGCTTAGGTATGAAAGCGAGGAAGAGCATAAATACATTGTTGGGTTAACTGGTCAGTTCCGGGGTGCCCAAGAAAATGGTTCCTATCATCTGGCACTTTTTGCGTATCACTTAATTTTTATGATTTTTATATATCAGACGATATATAAAGCAAAACTATGGAAACCAGAGCTATTTTCTGCCGCTTTCACTACTAAACCAGCAGAAGAGAGAAAACGATATCTAGAAGCAACCTCAATTTATGCTTTTGTGGAGATGAACGAAAGGTCAGTTTTTGAATTACTGAACTTATTTAGTGAGTGCGAAGCAACTGTTTCAAAATGTAAAAAACAAATTGCCGACTATCGCAATAATAATTTAGGCCACGCAAACCTCTATATTGTCTCTGAAGTCGAATTTGAAAAGAAAATTGAAGAATATGATCAAATTGCTTCAGCAATCCACCAATTGACCCACAATGGACTGGCTAGTATTTTTGAAGAATATTTTAATACTGTTGACACCGAGTCGTCGCAAACAAAAGACGACATAGAAATTAATCTTATTGTCCCCAATAGGCTGAGCGATAAGGACCTTGAATCCCTTGCTTCTGAGTGTTTGATATCTCCAAATTTTATAAAAGAACAGGCTACGAAGATTTTGAGAGATGATTTTGGTGTTTATATTGAACTTGATAAATAAGAACTGTTTATCTCGGCTATTCTTTGATAGAATCTACTGAAATGGCAACTGAAAAATGTGACTTAAAAGAAGAGGAAATATTCAAGGTACCCGAAAGGTATCTAGTCTTCATTGACGAAACTGGCGACCCATTCCTACATAAGGATATTAAAAAGTATGACCAGCCAACCGTTTTTCCTGTAATGACTGTTACGGCACTTGTTGTTACTGCCCCAGTATATAAAGACGTTTTTGTTCCTAGCGTAGATACGATAAAGCAGGAATTTTGGGGTAAAAGGGAAATTCATTTTCACTCGAATGAAATAAGGCGAAAGGACGGGATATTTAAGGTGCTGCTCGACGATGCCAAGTATGATGACTTCAAGCATAAAATGGTTGGAGTTTTGGAGACAAGCTCAGTCACAATTATTTCGTCTTCAATTAACAAAATGAAGTTACTTGAGAAAGCAAAGAAGTTTAAGGAGAAGACTGGCTCGGATTATGATATTGGAGACCTTTATTTGACTAATATAAGTTGGATTCTTGAAAGATTGGGAGATTTTCTAAAAGGAGAACCAGCAAAAATTATTTTTGAAACAAGGGGCAGGAAGGAGAGTAAAAGAATACAGGGAATGATTGTGGATATAAAAAAGAATGGCACTTTTTATCATAACAAAGAACTTTTTCGCAGTATTAATGACGAAGTCCTATTTTTTACGAAGGAAGACAATGTTAATGGTATTCAATTAGCAGATTACTGTACTTACCCTTTGGCAAGACACGCAAAAGATAAAACTGATGAGAACAACAAGCTTTTTGATGTAATTCGCAAGCATTTGTATAAGGGCGACTTTGGTGAGTATGGACTCAAGGAATGGCCCTAAAAACAAGAGCCCCGAAATAAATCGGGGCCTTGCCGACTGGAAGTTACCTCCAGTCCTTAGTTCCATATTACATTTGGAGCGTGCAAATAACAAGGGTACTTATCCACAGCCGCTGAAATTCTTTGAAGGATTATTACACCATAATTACTAGAAAATACAAGGGTTATATATACCAAAATGCCTGCATGCATTGGTATAATGCGCCTATGCCAGACGAAACAGCACTAAATACCCCTATTCCTGCGCAACGGTTTCTGAACCCGTCGAGATGCCACCTGAGGCCCCAGAAGCCCCTACTGCAGAGGTGACCCCTGTTCCTGTGGAAGATACCTCCCAAATTGAGGCTCCCGTGGACGAGGCCAGTCCTACTGTAAACCAGCCCGAAACCCTTTTGTCTGTGGCCCCATGCTTGACATTTGTATCCAAAGGAGTAACTTGTAATCAAGTTGGTTTTCGGAAGAAAACAACAGTGATTCCCTTAGAGCTTGCTCAACGGGAAGAGTCATCACGAGTCCTCCGGAGGACCAAGAAACGGTGTTATCCTACCCGCTAACACCGATGACTAAACCAAGGACCAACCTATGGGCGCCAATTCTCGAGGATCGGCGCCTTTTTTA
>Ga0172379_10006901_pt1 | contig 14984 bp, 12 predicted proteins | sample GrowelOW334metaG_FD_119756 | JGI IMG/M metagenome (GOLD analysis project Ga0172379, IMG submission 119756) | Groundwater microbial communities from an aquifer near a municipal landfill in Southern Ontario, Canada - Groundwater well OW334 metaG | ecosystem: Environmental > Aquatic > Deep...
CTACCTACATAATTAAAAAATCTTCCAGATAAACTTAGAACTCCCAATCCTGACAAAATAAAAAAAATACCAAAACCAATTACGTTTCGAATAATTTTCTTTCTTCTCATTATTTGTTTTTTATCTAGAAACTGATGTATCATCTGTGTTTAATAAAACTTCTTTATAAAATTCAAAATCATCAAGTATAACTCCAGTTCCACGAGCCACCGCAGTAAGAGGATCCTCTGCTATGTATATTGGTATTTTCAGAACATTTTGCAACATTGTATCAAGCCCTCTGATCAAAGCTCCTCCTCCAGAAAGAACTACTCCGCGATGAATTATATCCGAAATAAGTTCTGGTGGTGTAGTTTCTAAAACTTCTTTGATCCCATCTACCAAATTTAAAATTGAAGGCATTATCGCTTCACGAATATCAGAGTCTGTTACGATGACTTGTCTTGGCAATCCTGTGACAAGATCTCGCCCCCTAACTTCTGCCTCCATTGGAGCTTCTTCTATTACTCCACCTATAGCAATTTTTATATTTTCAGCGGTTTTTTCACCGATCAAAAGCTTGAATTCATCTTTCATGTAATTGACAATATTATCATTCAACAAATCTCCAGCAATTTTTAAATTCTTTGAGCAAACAACTCCAGAAAGAGAAATTACTGCGATGTCTGTCGTACCTCCTCCAATATCTACGATAACTGAGCCCGTCGCTTCTTTAACTGGTAAACGAATTCCAATAGCCGCCGACATAGGTTCCTCGATAATATAAACTTCGCGAGCCCCAGCAGAATGCGCAGCATCTTCAACTGCACGGATCTCAACATTTGTAATACCCGTCGGTACTCCTACAATAACTCTTGGACGAACAAACTTTTTAGATATTTTTTCAGCTTTATTTATTAGATAACTAAGCATTTCTTCTGTAACTTCAAAATCAGAAATAACACCATCCACAATAGGACGAACTGCTCGAATATGCCCAGGGGTGCGTCCAAGCATTTGTTTAGCTTCCGTACCGACAGCAACAATTTGTCCTGTTTTCTGATTTATTACGACAACAGATGGTTCATTAATAACAATTCCATGACCTCTCAAATAAACCAACGTATTAGCAGTTCCTAAATCTATACCTATATCATTTGAAAACATTTTATAAAATTTTTTGAACATATATACTTAAAAACTAATGACTCTCAGTCAAAAAATTCAACAACTCTTCTTTATTTACAATCTTTCCTTTATCGTCAGTGCGTTTTTTAATTTCATAACCACCATCAGCCAAACTGCGTTTTGAAATTACTACTCGATATGGAATTCCAATAAGATCTGCATCTGCAAATTTTTCCCCCGCACTTGTATCAACACGATCATCATATAAAACTTCTATTTCTTTTGACAATAAATCTTTATACAAGTCTTCGGATTTTTGAGAAACATCTTCATCTTTCCCAAGAGAAAGTAAATGTACTTTGAACGGAGCAACTTCTTCAGGCCAAATAATTCCCTTATCATCCGAAAGAGCTTCTACAATAGTTCCCATAAGTCGAGTTAAGCCTAATCCATAACTACCCATTACTACCAACTTTTCTTCTCCTTTTTCATCTTTGTATTTTAAATCAAAAGGTTCTGAGAATTTTGTACCGAGCGAAAAAATATTACCTACTTCTATCGCTTTTTTTTCAACAAAACTATTTTTATTTAAACCAAGACTTTCTACTACTTCATCAGTATAAACTTCTTTATTTATAGCAATATTTTTATTTTCATCAATATAAATAGTGTCTTCTCCAGCTCCAGTTAAAGTCTGAAACTCATGTGAGAATTTTGAAAAAGTTCCACCAGAAGCAAAAGTCATGTAAGTTAGATGTCCGATACCAACACGAGCGAAAATATTCTTATAAGCTATTTTAGATTTTTCGTAAAATTCATTGTGTTCTTCATCACTCCTTGAAAAAGAATAAAGTGCTTTCCAGTAAAATTCTCTCCCGCGCAAAATTCCAGATTTACTTCTTACTTCATTCCTGAAAATATTTTTAAAATCGTATGGATAAAGAGGTAGATCTTTATAAGAACTTATGTACTGTTTCAAAATATTTGAATAAGCTTCTTCGTTTGTAAAAGACAATCCAACCTCTCCTCCATTTTTTAGTTTTGTCTTAAACCAAACATCCACCAATTCATCATCCCATCTATTTGATTTCTCCCAAACTTCTTTACTCTGAAAAACACTTGTCCTCATCTCTATGCCACCGATTTTATTCATTTCTTCACGAATAATGTTTTCTATTTTTTTCATAACAAGCAAGCCGAGAGGCAAGAATGAGTAAACCCCCGCCATTTCTTTATGTATAAATCCAGCCTTTATAAGAAGCTCTGCATTGAGAGCAACCTCGTCACTTGGGCTTTCTTTTTTAGTTTTAGTAAATAAGTGTGATTGTTTCATATATATGCCCATATTACCCTAAAAAGACATCACAGTCAAAAAATAGTATTTGCAAAATAATGCTTTTTCTGGTACTATACGAGTACGTTCCGTGAGGGATTTTTTATTTAAAATACCTTTGTAAACAAGCTGGAATGCTTAAAAACGGAGCAATTTATAAAACTCCCCTCGAAAGGGATAATTAATCATAGAATAAAATGAGTACACAAAACGCAATCGAAGAAATGTTCAAAGCCGGTGTTCACTATGGATATTCAAAAAGTCGTCGTCACCCATCAACATCACCATATGTTTTCACCACTAAAAATGGCGTAGACATTATCAATATTGAAAAGACAAATGAACTTCTAGAGAAAGCCCTCGAAGCTGTTACAAAATTCGCAGCATCCGGCAAGACAATCTTATTTGTCGGAACAAAACCTGAAGCACGCCAGCAAGTAACTGAAGTCGCTCTCTCTCTAAACATGCCTTATGTTTCAGATCGTTGGGTTGGAGGAGCGTTGACAAATTTTCCTGAAATCAAAAAAAGAATTGTTAAACTATTAGACCTTCGAGACCAAAAAGAAAAAGGCGGTCTTGATAAATATACTAAAAAAGAAAGATTATTAATAGACAAAGAAATGGATGATATGACAAAAAACTTTCAAGGATTGAGTGGAATAACTCGTACTCCTGATGTTGTTTTTGTTGTTGACTCAAAGAAAGAACATATTGCTGTTACAGAAGCAAAGAAAATGAAGCTTCCTGTTATCGCTCTTGTAAATACTGATTGCAACTTGAAACAAGTTGATTACCCTATCGTTGCCAATGATGCATCGGTTTCTAGTGTAACTTTCTTTTTATCAAAAATAAAAGAAGCATATACAAAAGGAGCAAACGGTCTTACTAAATAATTAATTATTAATTAGAATTAGGCCATAAGTCGGACATAGGGACAAATGTTTTTAAAAAAGACCCTATGTCCGACCTATGGACAAAAAATTATGTCTATAAAAATAACAGCAGAATTAGTAAAAGAATTAAGAGAAGCTACTGGAGTATCTGTAATGCAATGCAAAAATGCTCTCGAAGAAGCAGAGGGCGATATGGAAAAAGCTCTGATTATCCTCAAAAAGAAATCAAGCAGTATCGCAATGAAAAAAGCTGACCGCGATGCAAAAGATGGCGTGATAATAGTAAAAGAAGGAAATAATAAAATAATATTATTGGTCTTACACACAGAGACCGACTTCGTTGCTAAGAATGAAGACTTCACAACATTGGCCAACAAACTTACTGATATGGCAGTATCCGAAGGTATCGAAGCAATGAAAGCAAAATCCCTAGACATGATAAATGAAATCGTCCAAAAAGTTGGAGAAAAAATAGAATTAGGAAAAGTAGAAGAAATCAATGGCGCAATCTTGGGAAGTTATGTTCACAACAACAAGAGCGCAGTTATCGTATCACTATCTTCAGGCACAAAAGAACTCGCTCGTGATATAGCTATGCACATAGCAGCCATGAAGCCAGCTTTCGTCAAAGCAGATGACATTACAGAAGAAGACAAAAAGAAAGTTATAGAGGTGTTTGAAAAGGAAGTAGCAGAATCAGATAAGCCAGAAGAAATAAAAAAGAAAATGCTTGAAGGCAAAATCTCTACTTATTTCAAAGAACAAACATTAATGGATCAACCATACATAAAGAATGGAGATGTCACAGTAGCTACCCTTCTAAAAAACAATAACGCAGTATTTACATCTTTCGTTTTTGAATCAATAAACTAATCATGCTTGTAATAATCATTATATTTTTTATAGCAATTATATCTCTGTTTGGAATGATTATGTTCCGAGCATGGAGAATAGATAAGGCAGAGGAGTTATCTTCTCTGCCAACTAGAAAGATAGTCCCTGAAGTATATTTCAGACACATAGAGCAGATTGGATTATATTTAGCAAAATATATAATCCAATCAATCGTGTTTATAGTCATGAAGTATTGGTTCATAGCACTGACAAAGATAAAAAAATGGATAGGGAAAAGTTTACCAAAACTCTACCACTTCTTTTATAAAAAGACAGAAAGTGTAGAGCCACAAAATGATTCATTCTTTCGTAAAGCTGTCCTTGAATCAAAAATCAAAATTCGAAAGATAAAAGAGAATGTAAGAAGAGAACATGGAGAACGAAAGTAATTGGCAATAAGGGAAAAATATGATAATGTGAGTTTATGCCGCTTTAGCTGTTTTGGTAGGTATCAAGAAAATCGCCGCTTTAGCTCAGTTGGTAGAGCAACACTTTTGTAAAGTGAAGGTCCTCAGTTCGACTCTGAGAAGCGGCTCATTAAATAAAAATATAAACATGAAAATGGTTTAACCCCATTGGAACTATTCAACTCTGAGAAGCGGCTCATTAAATAAAAATATAAACATGAAAATGGTTTAACCCCATTGGAACTATTTGACTCTGAGAAGCGGCTCACTAAATAAAAATACAAACATGAAAATGGTTTAACCCCATTGGAACTATTCGACTCTGAGAAGCGGCTCACTAAATAAAAATATAAACATGAAAATGGTTTAACCCCATTGGAACTATTCGACTCTGAGAAGCGGCTCATTTAGTTAGTCTTTACAGTCTCCGTTGTATCAGTAGAAGTTGTTGTTTCTGGAAGAATGACTGATTTTAGAGTTTTTTTCTCTTTTACTGGAACCTTGGGTTTTATACTTTCAAGTTGAGGAAATGTTTTTTCTATTTCTTCAACAGACTTAAAACCACTATAAACTTTTCCATTTATCACTACAGCGGGTAAACTATCAGAAACTCTATAAATAGAAGTCATCGTCTTTATAGCCGACAAATCAAGATTGTAATCAAAAGAATAAACTCGAAGATCTGGATACTTCTCACGAAGAGAAGTCAGAACATATCCCTGTTTTGTACAATCACTGCAATCATCATTTTTATAAAAATATAAAATAAATATTGAGTTCTCACCACAACGTTCCTTGATCTTTTTCATTAAAAGATAATCTTTAATTTCAAGCAGAGAATAATATTTTTTCAAACTTATAACATCAATATTTTCTACTCCAATGTTATTTTCACTATAGGAAATCTTCTCTGCTAGAGAGTTCAACTCTGACGATAATATAGAATTTGAAACATCTTTACATGACTGTTCTTGGAGTAATGAAAATTGTGTTTCAGAAGACAACAAATCCAGAGATATTTTTCCCTCGATATTTTTAAGTTGATCCATCTTTTGACCACTTAAGTAATTAGAAATCCATAATCCAGATATAAAAATAGAAGAAGTTATAAATAAAACAATAACATATTTTTTCCAATCATTTGGTTCATGTTCATGCATAAATTTAATTTTATGTTTTAATACGTTGATCAATTTCCAACGTCCAGTTTGATTCTTTGGATATAATAGCATTATATATTGCTCTTAACATCCAAAACGGGGCTATCACACTATAAATTATAATAAAATAAAAAATTGAAAAAGAAAGTCCCGTCTTCCCTTCTGACATTTTTCTTCCAATAATAACTGAAACAATAACCAGTATATATAAAATTATAGAGAATATCAATACTGCTTTTGTATCAAAGAAAAACCAATCAAACTTATAGTGAAAACTGAAAATGTTTCTAACTCCAACAGTTTGTATTTGTATTATCTTATTAAAAATAAATTTAACTATATTTCCTAGTATTGTTATAGAAAGAAAAACCACCCCAAAAATGGAAATTAAACCTGATGGCAATGTAAACAAAGCAACTGTCCCATATCTTTTTTTAAACAATAAATGTTTGTAATCTATAAGATTTTTTATGAAACCATATATCCATCTCAATCTTTGACGGTACAATTTCAGCACTGAGTTAGGGGCATTGGTATAAATATAAGCATCAGGGCAATGATCTATCTTATATCCATGTTCCTGCATTCTTAGCGCGATTTCTTGATCTTCTGTATTATGAGCTTTTTTATATGGACCTAATTCATCAAAAACTTTTTTTCTAAAAATAGAAAAAGGGCCAGGAGCTACGTGAATACCACCCATAAATCCAAGCATTTTTTTAGTATAGATTGACATATCATACTCTATACTTTGAGCATATTGAAGAATATTTTTAGGATTATATACTACAATAGATGGAGCCACTGCCATAGTTTTTGGATCCTTTTCAAAATACTTCAATATTCGTTTAAGAGATTGAGGATGGACCGACGAGTCAGAATCAAGACAACCAAAAAATTCAGAATCTGTTTTTTCTAGTGCTAGATTTACCGCAGTGTGCTTTCCACCATTTTTCTTTTGGAAAAGAAAAACATTAGGAGTATTTTTAAATTCTTGTATTACATTCCATGAATTATCTTTACTTCCATCATCAACTAAAAATATTTTTAGTTGCTCTTTAGGATAATCAAGAGAGAGCAATGATTTGACCGTCCTCACAATAGTAGCTTCTTCATTATAGAAAGGCACAGCAATCGTCACGGTAGGATAACGTGATAATTCTAAATTTTTTGGATTTTTAACTATATGTTGTTTTTTTTCAAAAAATGTCACCAAAAAAAATATCTGCACATAGACAGAAATGAAAGAAAATGCATAAAATATCACAGTATAAGCCAAATCCATAAACAAACACCAATATACCATATTTATAGATATATTTCAATCCTATCTATCTATTTTTTAAAAAATAAATATGTGATACAATAATCACATGGAAAATACAACACAACAAAAGATTACAACCCCTATGGCTATTATAGTAGCTGGAGTTTTTATTATGATAGCAATTTTAGTAACTAATAGTGGAGGAAACAAAGTCGCAAAAGTAAAAACTTTATCCGAGCAAGTAGGAGTCTCTAAAGAGAAACTTGCAGAATGCGTACAAACATTTGACAAAGATGCCTTTAATAAAAAAATACAAGATAGTGTTACTTCAGCAATGAAAGGAGAAGATGGAGTAGGAACACCATACAGTATTGTCATTGGTGCAAATGGAGTAAAATCAAAAATTGGTGGAGCTGATTCATATGAAAATGTCAAAAAAGTTATAGATGAAGTTATTGCTGGAAAAGTAACAACTGTATATAAAGGTGAAGTCACTCCAGTAGAGGAAGGTGAGCATATTTTAGGAAATCCAGCTAATGCACAAGTTACAATCATTGAATACTCTGACTTTGAATGTCCTTTCTGCGCAAGATTTCATCCAACATTAAAAAGAATCGTTAGTGAATCAAATGGCAATGTTGCTTGGGTTTACCGTCAATTTCCACTAACACAGATTCACCAAAATGCACTTGAAAGAGCTATTGCATCAGAATGTGTAGCTAAAATAAAAGGCAATGATGCTTTCTGGAAATACGCTGATTTGTTGTTCAATCTCGTAGCTCCACAAGAAGCTCCAGCAGATGAGCAGTTATAATTAAATTCTCATTAAAAAAGACTAGGTATCACCTAGTCTTTTTTAATTTAATCGAAGTAATTTTTAAGTCTTGCGATTTTTTCGTTGTTGCGAAGTTTTTCGTGGACCTTGGCTTCAATCTGACGAATACGTTCACGAGTTACTCCAAATTCCTGTCCCACTTCTTCAAGTGTATGCTGAATACCATCCATGAGCCCATAACGAAGCTCTAAAATTTTTCTTTCTTTTGGATTTAGAGTGTCTAAAACTTCTTTGATTTGATCGGATAAGATTCTCCTTGAAGCATCTTGATCTGGGCGAAGAATTTTGTCATCTGCGATGAATTCTCCACGAGTAGATTTCTCGTCATCATCCCCTATCGGTTGCTCAAGAGAAACAGTATCTTGATTGATTTGCTCTATGACATGGATTTTTTCAACATCCAAATTCATCTCTGTCGCAATTTCTTCTACAAGTGGTTCACGTCCCAGGTCTTGAGAAAGTCTGCGAACTACTTGTTTGTATTTTGAAATAGTTTCCACCATGTGAACAGGAATACGAATTGTACGAGATTGATCAGCAAGAGCACGAGTTATAGATTGACGGATCCACCAAGTTGCATAAGTTGAAAATTTGTAACCTTTTGTCCAATCAAATTTTTCAACAGCCTTAAAGAGCCCTAAATTCCCCTCTTGAATCAAATCAAGAAGAGTAAGGTCAGAACTTCTACCAACGTACTTTTTAGCAATAGATACAACCAAGCGGAGGTTTGCACGGGCAAGTAAGTTTTTGGCCTCCATATCTCCTTTTTCAATACGATAAGCTAAATTCTTTTCTTCGCTAGCTGGTATAAGTGGATATTGTCCTATTTCCTTTAGATACATCTGAATAGAATCGTAAGTTTGAGAATCTTTACTATACTTAAGGGCAAGCTTATCAGTGCTTCCATCCAAATCAAGGAAATTACCTCCTTCCAAAACATCAACTCCTGAGACTGACAATTTTTCATAAAGCTCGTCTAAAAATAAAATATTATTTTCTATATCAGGAAATATTTTTATAATTTCATCATAAGTTATAAATCCTCTTTTTTTACCTTTTTCAATAATAGCATTTGATTTTTCTTCTAAATAAATTAACTTTTTTTCTGTAGCTGATTGTTTTGAAGCCAAACCATGAGAAGAGGCACTACCTTTTTTGATAGAAGATTTTTTAACTGTGCTTACTTTATTTTTTTTACCTTTAATTATTGAAGCTTTTTTCTTTGACACAGCTTTTTTAATTTTGTTTGTTATCTTTTTCTTACTTGTCTTATTTTTTGATAAAACAGAAGATTTTTTAACAGCAGTTTGCTTTTTGGTTTTTATAACCCTTTTAACCACTTTTACCTTTTTTGTTTTATTTTTTGTTTTTTTGATCATAAAATTATTTTAATCTACGGTTTTTAATATCTTCTATTTTTTCGACTATTTTCTGATAAGCTACTAAATCAGTCTTCATGTCATCTTTATTTCTTTCTTTTTCTTTTATTTTTAATAAAACAGAATAGGATTCCTCATTCAAAATTTCTTCTTCCAAATTAAGTATAATTTCCACCATTTCTTTGTATAAAACCTTAATTTTGCCACTATACCACTTTTCCCCTTCAAATACTAGATTTTCAGAAAATGGCTCATATAAATTCAGTATTTTTTGGTATTGGTCTTTCCCTATATCTTCTATAAAAGATGCCTTTAATTCATTGATAATACTTTTTTCCTCATCATTTTCTCCACCCCAAAATATAATTGCAAACAATCTTTTTTCTAGACTGCCCTTACGAGAACTTATATCTTTTGATTCATCTTTTTTTTCTTTATTAAAATTATTATTTATATTTTGAGATTTCTCATATTTTTTATAATCCTCTGTTATTGCATTTTCGGAAAGACTAGTTTTCTCAGAAATTTCTTTTATATAATTTGATTTCTTAATAGAACTTTCTATCATACTTACAAATGGAAAAACTTTTTCTACAGTCTGTTTGCGTCTAGATTCCTTATCTTTAGTATTTTCACATATTTTATCCAAATGAAAACTTATTATATCTGTTTTGTTTTTTATAATTTCTTCCCACTTTTTATAGTCTTCTTGTATAATATCTGCTGGATCTTTACCTTTTGGGAAAATTGCAACTTTTACCTGCATATCGAGAGACAGGGCTATCATAGCAGAGCGATTGACTGCTCTAATACCTGCATCATCACCATCATAAGCAAAAATAATATTTGAAGAAAGTCTCCTAACTAATCCTAAATTATTTATTTTAGATTCATTATCTGTTGTATTTTCAGTAAAAGCAGTTCCAGATACTGCGACAGTATTTGTAAAGCCGGCTTGATGAGAAAGGATAAGATCCACTTGTCCTTCCACAATAATACTATAATCTCGCATGCGGATAGAATTCTTTGCTTTATCTAAACCAAATAAAACATTTGATTTATTAAATAATGGTGTATCTGGGCTATTTAAATATTTCGCTGGAACTATTTTGGAAGTCGGACTTATTTTGGAAGTCGGACTTCCAAAATCTGGAAGTCCGACTTCCAAAATATCTTGAAAAATTCTCCCCGAAAAAGCGATTACTCTGCCAGTTGAATCATTTATAGGAAACATTATTCTAGAACGGAAACGATCATAATATCGACTATCTTTTTTCTTTATCAACCCAACTGTTTCAATGTCTTCTTTTTTAAATCCTTTTTTTGTTAGATAATCAAAAAGAGAAGTCCATGATTCTAGAGCATAACCAATACGAAAAGATTTAATAGAATTGTCATTTATTCCCCTAGAGAGAATGTAACTTCTAACTTCTTTATTTAAAGAAAAATTATTTTCAAAAAAAGAAGTTGCCTCTTCCATAATCTCATAATAAATATCTGTCTTATCTTTTTCTTTATTTTTATATTCTGTGAGTGGAACCCCAGCACGATCGGCAAGAATTTTCAAAGAACCCAAGAAATCTGTTCCTTCAAACTTCTCCACAAAAGAGAAAATATCCCCCTTTGCCCCACACCCAAAACAATAATAAGTCCCCCTGTCAGATGAAATAAAAAATGAAGGAGTTTTCTCGTTGTGGAATGGGCACTTGGCTTTATAATTCTTCCCAGCTTTTTCAACAGTAAGGTATGATGAAATAACATCGACGATAGAAAGTCTCTCTTTAATTTTCCCGACAGATGAATTCATGATTAATATTTTTTATAATAATTGTTCCGTATTTTTGTAATACTGTTTTATTTCATTATCCCATTCTTTTGGATAATATATTTCATCTGCTCCTCTAACTTCAAAAGGTAACCACCTAATTGCTGATGTACCGTGTTTTCTATTATTTTTTCCAGGCGTATCTCCCCATTTTTTATGAGCATTTTTAATAAGAGGACAAACTATTTCACTGGGAATAATCCAAAAATCCGGTTCCTTCTCAAATTTGTTCAACTTTACAAAAGCATAATAAAAATCATTTGAGTACCCAATCTCATCCTTAATTGACAATGGAAACCCTCTTGTTTTTTCTAGTTGTGTGGTCTTTACAGATATTTTTATTAATTTTCCTTTGGGACTTAAGGCTAATATGTCATATTTTTCAGCTCGCCCTAGTGTTATGGTGGTTGTAAAATCAAGCATCGATAGCCTAGATGCTATATAATACTCACCTGCATTTCCAATATTTTGTTTTTGTATTCTGTTTTCAGGCATATTTTGATTTGACATATATTTTGTATTTGTTATACTTATGCTATCTATATGAAAAGTACCTCCGTGGGTTCCGTCCCTAGGCGGTGCTTTTCGTTTTAGCTAACATTTGTTTCAAATTATCAATAAAAATAATCTTTTCCTTTGCACTTTTTTTAAGGAGAGTTGAGCAAGTATCTTTGTATGGACTCATAACAAATTCTAGTTTAGAAGTATCATATAAATGTCTCACCAAAGAATAAAAATCTCCATCACTTGAAACTATGAGGGCTTTATTATATTTAGAATAATCCAACATTGCTTGTAAAACTAAATCTGCATCAACATTTCCTTTTGCCACACCTTCCCCATTTAGAATTATTGGTTTATAAACCAAAACATATCCAGCTTTTTGTAAATACAAATATAATTCTTTATTTTCTGGTATAAACCCTATAAATATATAAGCAATATCAACTCCATATTTTTCATTTAGATATACACGAAACTTTTTCCAATCAAGTTCCCAGCCTAATTTCTTTATCCCCAAATGAAGATTCTGAGAATCTATAAAAGCATAATTATTACTTTTTATTTTCATAATTTATAATAAAGTTTACAAAAGGGGAAACAGACGAAACTGCTTAGTCTTTATAGGGCACAGTCCTCACGCACACAATTTTTTGCTGGTACCCAGACCATAGAATACTCGTAGTGCGATACTGTATTCTGCTCCCCCTTTTGTAAACTTTATATTTTAATTATACCACAAACTAGTTTTGATTTTCCCCTACTTACACCACAGCCCGAAGCGAAGCTTCGGGCTGTATAAGTATTATCCTACAGATTCGTCTTCTTCCACTTCAACTTTTGCGCGTTTTATGCCAAAGCCTGTACCAGCAGGGATTAGATTACCAATGATAACATTTTCCTTAAGTCCCCTTAGGTCGTCGATACCTCCACGAATTGCGTTGTTAATGAGAACTCTGTTTGTATTTTGGAATGATGCAGCAGAAAGCCAACTCTTTGTAGTAAGTGAAACTTCTGTAATTCCAAGAACGATAGTTCCAGCTTCTGCTTTTTTGCCTTTACCTTCTTTTTCTATACGATTATTTTCATCAATCAATTCGATAGTTTCTACAATTTCTCCCGGTGAGAAAGTAGTGTCTCCCGCATCTTTGATTCTCTTTCTTGAGAACATTTGGCGAATAATTATTTCAATATGCTTTCTTGAGATGGAAGCACTTTGTAAATCATAAACTTTATTTATTTCATCTACGATGTATTCTTCTGCCATTTCTTTGCCACCGTATTTCACGATTTCATTTATATCTGCAGACCCATCTGTAAGCAAGTCACCCTTTTTAACTTGTGCGCCAACTTTAAACAATATCTGACGACGAGCTGGAATTGTATATTCAATTTCATTCCCATTTTTACCAGCAACTTTATTGTCAGCTTTCAAATCTGAAAGTACTTTGATTAATTTCTCTTTTCCATTATCTACAACTTCAACAATTTCCCCATCTGAAACAGAAATAATAGCTGGATTCTTTGGAATACGTCTTTCAAAAATTTCTTCAACACGAGGAAGACCAGTAGTGATGTCGACAGTAGCGACTCCACCAGCGTGGAAAGTACGAAGTGTAAGCTGAGTTCCTGGTTCACCGATAGCCTGAGCAGCGATAATTCCAACTGCTTGACCAAGCTCAATCATACAATTGCGCCCTAGATCGAGACCATAACAAGTACGACAAATACCATGAGGTGTATCACAAGAAAGAGGAGTACGAACAAGAGCTTCTTTTATTCCCATTTTTTCCAATAATCTAGAATCTTCTTTCATTATCAATTTTCCTTTCTTAAATACAAGAGTTCCCTCACTATCTTTTATGTCAGCAAGTAAAATTCTTCCATGAATATATTTAGCAAATACTCCATCTACTGCAACTATCTTCTTACCATTTTTTGTTCCGCAATCTTCTTCAGTAACCACAACATCTTGAGCAACATCAACCAAACGACGTGTAAGATATCCAGCCTTTGCAGTATTCAAAGCGGTATCGGCAGAACCTTTACGTGATCCGTGAGTAGTAATGAAGTATTCAAGTGGAGATAATCCTTCTATGTATGATGGAATAATTGGGAAATCTAAAGTTTCTCCAGAAGTATTCACAATCAAACCTTTCATTCCGCACATCTGAACCAAACTCCCCATGTTTCCGCGAGCTCCTGAAGTGATAAGATCATAAGTGGAACTCCTTGAATCAAAAGTGCTTGGAATTATTTTTTCAATTTCCTTTTTTGCATGTTCCCATATTTCTATAACTTTTTGATATTGTTCTTCTTCGGAAAGCAAACCTTCGTCGAATTGTCCTCGAACAACTTCTTCTTCTTTACGGAATTTTTTTACTATTTCTGCTTTACCTTCTGGAATTCGAACATTATCTATTCCCCAAGTAACACCAGAATAAGTAGCGTAATGATAACCAAAATCTTTAATCTTATCCAAAACTTTTGGAGTTTCATTGATACCATAATGAACAATAAGTTCATCTACAAGAAGAGACATTCTCTTAATAGTTATTTCTTCATCAATATAAGGGAAATCATCTGGAAAAATAGTATTGAAGAATAATCTTCCTACGGTTGTTTCAAATGGTTTATCTTCAAATCTACTGTATCTTTCTTTATCGCTACCGAGAACTTTAATTTTTGATCGGAAAGAAATTACCCCTAAATCAAAAGCAGTGATAGCTTGGTTCGGACTTGAAAATGCCATCCCTTCTCCCTTTTCACCATCAACTGATTTTGTCATCCAGTAACAACCAAGAATGATATCCATCTTTGGCATAATGATTGGTGAACCATCTTGAGGTTTAAGCAAATTTTTATTTGAAGCCATATATTCACGAGCTTCCATTTGTGCCATGTCAGAAAGTGGAACATATACAGCCATCTGGTCTCCGTCAAAGTCAGCGTTGAATCCAGCACAGACTAGTGGATGAATCTGGATAGCATTTCCTTCAATAAGAATAGGATTGAAAGCTTGTATACCTAGACGGTGAAGAGTAGGAGCACGGTTCAAGAGGACATATTTACCTTTAATAACTTCTTCAAGAATAGCCCAAACTTCAGGAATTCCCTCTTCTATTAAACGGTTTGCTCCGCGAATATTAAAGGCGAGCTCTGTCTCCAAAACTTTTGAAATTACGAAAGGTTTAAAAAGTTCAAGAGCCATGTGCTTTGGCAAACCACATTGATTGAGTTTGAGTCCAGGACCAACAACAATAACAGAACGGCCAGAATAGTCTACACGTTTACCGAGCAAATTCTGACGGAATAATCCTTGCTTTGATTTTAGATTATCTGATAATGATTTGAGAGCGCGTTTCTGACTTGCAGAAACAGCC
>Ga0172379_10006902_pt1 | contig 14983 bp, 11 predicted proteins | sample GrowelOW334metaG_FD_119756 | JGI IMG/M metagenome (GOLD analysis project Ga0172379, IMG submission 119756) | Groundwater microbial communities from an aquifer near a municipal landfill in Southern Ontario, Canada - Groundwater well OW334 metaG | ecosystem: Environmental > Aquatic > Deep...
CCATCGGTTCTTACGGCTGTTAATACGAATGATGATATCACCCCGTCTCTTAATGTCGTAGGAGTGAGTTGAATCGCTTTTTCAACTTCTTCCTGCTTGATTAAAACAAACGCGCTTTTCCCTATCAGAGATTCCTTATCCGGCGCGCCGTGCATTCTCACTGTGGCTTCGTTTACGTCGGTAATGTTGCCTTCCATATCAACTACTGTGATGGAATCGACAGCTGAATCGAACATGGCTCTCAGCTTTTCTTCCGACTCGCGAAGAGCGTCCTGCGTTTTTTTGCGCTCGGTTATGTCTTTTGTGATCGCAATAAATCCAGCGGGCGCTCCGGTTTTGTCTTTCATTACGGATACGCTGACTTCAGCCGGAAATTCACTGCCGTCTTTTCTCAATGCTGTAAGTTCAAGCGATTTAATCACGCCTTTTTCAATAGCTTCGGGGATGTATAGAAGGGTTTTTTCGGCGTCCTCGATATTTAAATGGTCGAAAGCGTTTCTCCCTATCAATTCCGTCTTGTCAGAGGTTCCGTACATTTGGGCGGTCGCTTCGTTGGTTTCAACTATGTTGCCTTTAAGGTCTACCACTGTTATCCCGTCGATTGCCGAGTCGAAAATCGCCCGGAATTTTTCTTCGGATGCGCGAATCGCGCCCTCGGCAAGTTTGCGTTCGGTTATGTCTCTGAACAGGCCTTGAACAACTTTCTTTCCGCCTTCAATGGTCACCATGCTCGAATGGATTTCTACCGGCACTCTTACTCCGTTGCTGGTAATCACTTCCGTTTGAAAGCCGTCGCTAACTTCATTTTTCACAAACTTTTCAAAAATATTTATGTGTTTATCCGTGTTATCATTCGGATGGAGTTCCGATTGGTGTATCCCTATGATTTCTTTTTTGGATTTCATCAACAGGATTTCAGCCTGTTTGTTAGCGTCGATGATTATTCCTGTCTCAGCGTCCGCTATGAATATCGCGTCACGGCTCTGCTCGAAAAGAGCCCTGAAACGATCCTCTGATTTCCTGAGCGCTTCTTCGGCCTGCTTAAGCTGCGTAATGTCAACATTGACTTCCGCGGCGAGCCATTCCCCGTCTTCGGACTGATAGGGTATTGAGGTTACTTGGATGATTCTGTTGTTTTCTCTTGCAAGCGTTTCTTCGGTCACCACAGATTGCTTCGTTTCAAATGCCTTTACAATGCCGCAGCCGGGACAGGCTTCGGTTCTGTTCATGAAATATTCGTAACATTTTCTGCCTGCTGGGTCTCCGTATTTCTTTCCCCATTCCGGGTCGATGTATTTTATGTTGAATTCCGTGTCAATTATGTCGAGTCCCGTCTGCGTTGCGCCTAATATGAACTCCATCTGTTTTTTAAGAGATATGATCTCGTTCTCGGCGGCTTTTCTATCGGTTATTTCCTCAACGGCCCCGACCATGAATCGGGGCGCTTCGTCTGGGTCTCGTATTATCATTACGTTTGCGCGGCACCAAATGAAACCGCCTTCTTTTTGCAGAATTCTTGTCTCGAAAGCATATTTGTCGCGCTTTGTCGCAATTGATTCTCTTAGAATATTTCTTTCTATTTCAATGTCGTCCGGATGCATGAAATCCCTTAATCTTTGCCAGTAAAACTCATCACGTTCGAAACCGAACATCTTGTGGAAACGTTCGTTGAATGCAATCAGATTCCCTTTAATATCGGAAACGGCGACGCCTATGTTGATCGAATCAAATATGGTTCTGAAAAGTTCGGGATCCTCTATCGTCGTGACCGATTCGTCGAATTCAATAACCGGTGAAATGTCGGCTTTAGCGGCGCCGTCGCTGTCCGAAGGCCTGTTCTCGCCTGATTTGGATTTATAAATATTGTTTTCTTCCATTCGATACCTCTATGATAACTCTCCCCATTAGGAGAGCTGCACAGATTAATATATTCGTTAGGCGCGATTTTCACAAGCCTTAACAATCATTATACAAACTATCGCGCTCCCATTCAATTTAGCGACAATGCAATGCATATGTTTGACTCAGCAGATTTGACTTGCGACGACCCTTGCCGTATCATCTATTTACGCATGATCGAAGCTGAAAATTTGTCAAAAACCTACCGTACGACGCCGATAAACCCGTTCAGGAAACCGGCGACAACCAAGGCGCTTGAGTCTGTCTCTTTTCAAGTGGGTCGGGGCGAAGCCGTTGCGGTTGTAGGGCGCAACGGCGCCGGAAAAACCACTTTGCTTAAAATTCTCGCGACTCTCGTGCTGCCGGACGGCGGCCGCGCCGAAATCTGCGGCAACGACGTTGTCGCGAGCTCCGCCGCCGTAAGGCGGAAAATCGGCATCGTTTCCGGCGATGAACGAAGCTTCTATTGGCGGCTATCCGGACGCGAAAATCTCATCTTATTCGGCGCTCTTCACAACATTCCCCGCCGCGAATTGAAAAAACGTATCGATTCAATTCTCGCTTCTCTCGACCTTACCGCCGCCGCCGACATATCGTTTCGTTCTTATTCATCCGGCATGAAACAAAGGTTATCGCTCGCTCGCTGCCTGATTCACGAGCCGGAAGCGCTTCTGATGGACGAGCCTAACAAAGGCATTGATCCTCTGATGCAGGCGCGATCGATAGAGTATATACGCGACGAGATCGTCGGCCGCGGCGGGCGCGCAGCGCTTCTCGCCACGCACAATCTTGAAGAAGCGGTCGCGCTCGGCGGCAAGGTCGCATTGCTCGACAGGGGCCGGATCCTCTTTTTCGGCAAAGTCGGAGATGCGCGCGAATTGAGGGATATGATGGAGCCGCTCGATAAGAATCCGGCTCACGGCGGCGAACCATGGCTATGACATTCTGGAAAATATTCATTCTGATACGCCGTGACTTTCTCGAGGAGTTCAGCTACCGCTTGAATTTTTTTCTCGGACTTCTCACTATCGGCGTCTACTCAAGCATTTTCTATTTCGTGGCAAAGATATTCGCCGGCAGCGCCTCGCCTTATCTCTCGCGCTACAGCGGCGACTATTTCTCTTTCGTTCTCATTGGACTCGCCTTCACCGGCTATGTAAACACCGGACTAAGCGCATTCACTACGACAATCCGCAATGAACAGCTTCTCGGAACTCTCGAAGTCATTCTCTCCACTCCGACTCCGCTTTCCCTCATATTTTCAGCGCGGCTACTTTGGAATTTCCTTTACAGCAGCTTGCATGCAGGCCTGTATTTCGCTTTCGGCGTTATTTTTCTCAAAGCGAATTATGCGCATGTCAATATCGCCGCGATCCCCATAATTCTTGTCCTTTCCATCGCGGCGTTCAACAGCCTCGGCATGATCTCCGCCGGTTTCATTCTCATTTACAAAAGGGGCGATCCGCTCAATGTGCTCTTCGGGTTCGCAGCCTCCCTGCTCGGCGGCGTTTATTTTCCGGTTGATGTCATGCCGGTGGCGCTGCAGAAAGTAGCCGCCTTCATTCCGGTCACTTATGCCTTGCGGCTGATGCGCGATGCTTGCATCCGCGGCTCTTCGATTTCCCAACTCGCGCCGGATATTCTGATTCTCGCGGCGCTCTGCGCCGTTCTATTGCCGGTCAGCTTTATTTTTTTCTCTTATGCGGTGCGGCGCGCTAAACGCGATGGAACGCTCACTCACTATTGAAACTTTCATTATAAGCGGCAAGAATAATACTGTTTTGGAATTAAGCGCGATGTAAGCGCGAGCGAATGGAGACATCAATATGAAGAGCGCCGCAAAAGCGGAAAAGAAACAGCTCGCGGCATTCGGCGGCAAACCGGAACTTAAAAAAATGCCGGTTCAAAAAATCATTATCGATGAAAACGAATACGGCGAGGTTCTTCGGGTTCTTAAATCCGGGCATCTGAACGCGCTCACAAACGACGTAGTCGGGCGCTTCGAGCGCAAATTCGCTGAATGGAACGGAGCGAAATATGGAATCGCCGTCAACTCCGGAACCGCGGCGCTTCACGTTGCGCTCGCCGCTCTCGATGTCGGCCCCGGCGACGAAGTGATTGTCCCTCCATACACTTTTATCGCGACCGCTTCCGCCGTTCTTCAGCAGAACGCCGTTCCGGTTTTCGCGGATATCGATCCGCGGAGTCTTAACATGGATCCGGCGCAGCTTGAAAAAAAGATCACTTCGCGCACGCGCGCGATCATTCCCGTCCATCTCTTCGGCATGCCGGCGGACATGGACTCGATTAACCGCATCGCGCGCAAACATAAAATCCCCGTCATTGAAGACGCCTGTCAGGCGCACGGCGCTATTTATAAGGGAAAGAAAGTCGGAACATTAGGCCGGATGTCGTGTTTCAGTTTTCAGGAATCCAAGAATATGGCGACAGGCGAGGGCGGCATTGTTTTGACGAACAGCAAAAAGCTCGACGCGCAGGCGCGTATCGTCCGCCACATCGGAATGAGAAATAAATACGAATATGTCACGCTTGGATATAACTACCGGCTGCCGGCGCTCAGCGCAGCCGTCGGGCTGGCGCAACTCAGGAAACTCGACGCTTTCAACAGACACCGCGCGCGCATGGCCGGCATTTACAGGAAGGAACTCGACGGTTTGCCGGTTAGTTTCATCGTCGAGCCGGCCGGTTACAGTTCCGCCAATCACCTGTTCCCTGTCGTTCTCGATGTAAAATTCAAATCACATATGGCCGGGATAATCGACGCGCTTCTCGCTGAAAATGCGCCCGCGTGGTGGGTATATCCGGAACCGATCTACAACGTTCCGTTTTTCGGGAAGCGGCAGGCGTACAAAAATGAATGCCCGTTTTCATGCCCGCTGCGCGGAAATAAATATGTATATAAGAAAAACGAATGCCCGAACGCGGAGGACATCGCGGCGCGAACCATCGTTTTGCCGACAGCCCCGTGTTATCCTGAATCCGTCGCCCGCGCCGTCTCCAAGGCGATGCGGAAGGTATTGCCATATTTCTATAAATAGAAAAGGCGCCCTGTCGCCGGCGGTAATGATATAATTAGTAAACGTTTTTGAAGAAATGTGGAGTGATTGATGGCAAAACCGCACAGCATTTTTCTCATGCTTACAACCGACTGCGATAAGCGCGCAGAATGCGGGTATTGCTTCTATAATTTGCAGCCCGAATGGGCAGCTCCCTCGCGGATGGACACTAAAGCGATTCTGAATCTTTTCAAGCAACTCAAGCTATGGGACATACCGAACGTCTATTTAACAGGAGGCGAACCGCTTCTGCGGGAAGATCTCGAAGAGATAATCGCAGGCGCAAGCGATCTGCGCCTTAACACCTTTCTCCTCTCAAATGGACGCGCGCTCGACTCAAAAAGGGTCGAACGCCTCGAAGCCGCCGGCCTCGATGTCTTCGTCATGTCGCTAAACGATCTGGAGATAGTCGACCGCAAGACAATCGCCGTCGTTTCGCGATTCAAAAGAACGCGCCTCTCTTTCATCTATGTTTTGACAAAAAACAACATAGGCTGGATTCAGGACATCACCGATCTCGCCCGGGCGCTCGGCGCCGGACTTGTCTTTCAGCCGGCATACATCCCGGAAAAGCACAAACTGCGGCAACAACTCAGCCTCGCCGGACTCGGGCCGTTCGATTGGTCGAAATTGTACACTGAGCTGCGCCCGTGGGCGTCCGATCTCGGCTATGAAAGATATCTGGAAATGATCCACGATGTCTATCACGAAGGGAAACTGCGTCCGAAATTCTGCGCGATGGGTTCGGGCGCGGTTGTGATTGACGCGGATGGCGCTGTCTATCCGTGTTTCCACAGGCGCGAACTTGAGTGCGGCAATATTTTGCGCGACGAACTGGCGGAAGTTCTCGACCGGTCGGCGGCGCATTCGGCTGTTCTTTCAGACGCGCGCTGTTTCGGCGAACACTGCGTTTCTCTGCATACCGGTTACGGCAAATAATATATTGAATTGACGGTCGAATATGGCGCTGAGTCGCGAAAATATCATCGAAATGATAGACCGGCTTCAACGCGACGTCGCCGGGACCGAACACGAAGTCTATCTCAAGGAAATGCGGAACCGGTACGCTTTCCTGCTGGAAAAACTCAGCGGAACGCTTGCGGCCGGCCGGGTGTTGGATGTTGGCGCGTCGCCGGGTTTGTTTACCGAATTGTTGCGCCGCGCCGGCTATGACGCGATCGGGCTGGACCTCTTTCCGCACAAACGGTTCCCGTCCGCAGCGGGAAAGAAATCGGCTAATCTGTTTCTCGACATGAATATCCCTGTGGTAAGCGCTGATGCGGCCGACGCGCCGTTTCCATTTTCAGACGCTTCTTTCGACGCGACGATGATGAACGAAACGATCGAGCATTATATCGGCTCGCCGCTCCCTTGCCTGCTCGAAATCAGGCGGACGCTCAAAGCCGGCGGCAGTTGCTTGCTGTCGACTCCAAACGTGGCCGCGCTATCCAATCGGCTGCGGCTGCTCGCGGGGCGTAATATATACACGCGCATCGAGATTCTGGTCAACGTGGCGCCTTATAAACTGCATAATCGGGAGTATGCGATGTATGAGTTGGAGGATCTGATAACACGCGCCGGGTTTTCGGCCGCCGAAAAACGATGGCTGAACTTCGGAGGCGCTGACGGAGGCGCGCTGAAGCGCGCAGCGCGGCCTTTCTACAACGCCGCTACGGCGGCGTTCCCGCCGCTCAGAACAAATTTATATCTTCGGGCGGAAGCGAGATAATGAAAAGGAAATGATGATGAAAATGCAACCGTTGAAAGGATTCAGCGCCGAAGCGCGGTCGCGCGTTAAATATGTTTTAATGGATATAGACGATACGCTTACGCTGAACGGAAGACTGCCCGCGGCAGCATACGGAGCGCTTGAAAAGCTCTGGAAAGCCGGGCTGAAAGTGGTCCCGATAACAGGACGCCCGGCGGGCTGGTGCGACCATATAGCGCGGATGTGGCCCGTGGACGGAGTTGTCGGCGAAAACGGCGCGTTCTATTTTCATTACGACGAACTGAACAAAAAAATGATATGCCGTTATTGGAAAACAGCCGCCGAAAGGGCGGCGGACAGGCGGAAGCTCGACGAGTTGCGAGACTCGATTATCGCCGCCGTTCCGGGCGCGAAAGTAGCGGCCGATCAGGCATATCGCGACGCTGACTTGGCGATAGATTTCTGCGAAGACGTGCCGCGCCTGCCAGAAACAGAAATTTTGCGCATTGTCTCCATGTTTGAGGATGCGGGCGCCCGTGCAAAAATCAGCTCAATTCATGTTAACGGCTGGTTCGGAGATTACGACAAGCTGACGATGACGAAAATAATGTTCAGGGAAATATTTGGCGTGGACATAGAAGCTGAGCGCGACGCTGCAGTATTCGCGGGCGATTCGCCGAACGACGCGCCGATGTTCGGCTTTTTCCCGAACGCTGTTGGCGTGGCGAACGTCGCTGAGTTCAGAGGCAAACTCGCCGCCGAACCGGCATGGATCGCCGACAGTCCCGGCGGCTTCGGATTCGCCGAACTTGCCGAAGCGCTTCTCGCCGCGCGTTGTTGAAACGGCCGCCATCATAAAAGAAAGAATAGTTTGAAACGCTACAAATAATATCGGTGATATTAACGATGAGATTGATGAAAAGTATCATGGCGGCGATTCGAGATCCCGATAGAATAAAATCCGGGATAGGCCGGCGGATGCAGGCGTTGAGTTTAGCGCAAGGCGTTCGGTCACGCGATAATGCAAAAAAAGGGCCGGTCGAGGTTCAGATCGGAATAAGCAATCGTTGCAATAACCGTTGTGTAACTTGCTGGCCGCACAAGAAAAACCAAGAAGCGATCTTAACAGATAAGTCGGCGAACATTTTCTTCGAAGGCAATTCCGGGGAAGTATTTAACAGCGCGGATATGCCGCTTGATGTTTTCGAGGCTGTCGCTGCAGATCTTAAGAGGATAGGCACGAAAAGAATATATCTCATAGGCAAAGGAGAGCCTCTGCTGAATCCTCATTTCGTTGAAATAGCGTCGATAGTCAAAGATGCTGGAATGATATGTTTCGTGAGCACTAACGGAGTTCTGCTAAGTCCGGAAATTATGGATCAGCTTATAGACATCGAGTTGGATGAACTAAACATATCGCTAAACGCAGCATCTCAGGACATATACGAAAAGTTTCACAATCAACACAAGCAGGACGGGCTGCGAAAGATTTGTGAATCTGTTACTGCTGGAACGGAAAAGAAAAGACGACTCGGCAAAATAAAACCGGTGATATCATTTTCATTTGTAATCTCAAGCTTGAATTCACATGAAATACTCGATATGGTCCGTTTATCCGTGGAATGCGGCGTTGACAAGGTTAACATCGCCCGCTTGTACGCGTTCGACTCATTTTCAGATTTGCTGATGACGGAGGAACAGAATGAAGTGTTCAACAGCAGACTCGGCGAAGTAAGGAGCCTGTTGGACGCGAGAGGCATCGCTCACAATGTTTCGAGCTATATTCGGCAATCTCAATATGCGCCGGACGCGCTGCATCCGAGCGAAAATTACATAAGAAAATACCCCTGTTACGCCGGATGGACATTTTGCGTGATATACGCCGATGGAACGGTAAGTCCATGCTGCAGTTCATTTATAAAACTCGGAAATGTTAATGAGCAAAGTTTTCGAAAGATTTGGAATGGCGAAAAATATGGAAAGTTTCGAAACAGCGCTCTTTCGCTGCCGAAACTGACAGGAAATGTGCCGGGTTGTTTATGCGACAGATGCGGGTATATAAATACTAATGCCGAATTCCACGAGCTTCTGAAACCCTATCGGGACATAGGTTACTGCAAGTTGTGATAGGAAACGGCGAGCGGGCCGGTATTGCCAAAATCGTAAGGCGGGTCGGGGATGTGTTTTCCCGTCGAATAAAACGGGCGCGCAATATATTGTTAATCGGAGAATAATGACCAAGTCCGGCAGATATTACGATAAACTGGTGAAGAACGCCGGATTCAATTTTGCCGGATATTTTATTACTTTTCTTCTTAATTTTTTCTCATTGCCCTACATAGTCGGCAGGCTCGGCGACAGCGCATACGGGGTTCTTGCGCTGACCGGCTCCGTTCTCGGCTATCTCGCGTTTCTGGACATAGGAATGAGCAGCTCCCTTATAAAGTTTGTCTCTGAGAGCCATGCGCGGGGCGAAACGGAAAGAATAAGAAAGCTCCTCAATACGTCTATCATATCAAACAGCGTTATGGGTCTGATCGGAGGCATGGCGCTATATTTACTCGCTCCCTTGCTGGCAACGCGAGTTCTGCATGTGCCGGCGGCGCTCACGCCCTCCGCGATAACAGTTTTCAGAATCACCGCATTCACATTCGTATTGAACATGGTGTCGAGCGCCGCCGGATCGCTGCCGGCGGCGCTGCAGATGTTTTTCCTTTCGAATTTGATTCGCACTGTTTATGGAGCGGTAAGCGTTATTGTCACCGTAGTCGTGCTTTATGCAGGGTATTCGATAATGGAGGTCGCGGCGACAGGAGCGGTTTTGACTTTTGCGGTCATGGCTATCAATATCCTGATTAATAGACGCCTCGTTCCGGGATACAAGCTGCTTCCTGAGTTCGACCGCGCGGCATTTTCCGCGCTTTTGCGGTTTGGCGTTTTTACTCTGATCCACAAATTAAATGGAATTCTGCTCGTTCAGTTCGACAGATTCCTGATAGGCCTGTTTTTGCCGATCGGCGCTCTCACTTTTTATGTTGTGCCCGCGATATTCAGCGGTTATATAATGCGGCTCCCGCAGATTGTGATCCAAGTGATGTTCCCTCTTGTGTCAGAGATTAACGCGGTGCATGGCCAAGCGGGCGAGGCGTTGAAGAATATTCACTTGCGGGCAAGCAAGTACTTCATTATGTACAATTTGCCACTAACCGTGATTTCCATTGTTTTGGCGAAATCGATACTTCTTCACTGGATGAACCCGATGATGGCATCGCGCGGCGCGGGCGTCATGGCCGTTCTATCCGCGGCTTACCTCGTCGCCTCATTGGCTTTCGTGCCGAGCGTCATTCTAAACGGCGTCGGAAAGCCGGAAGTGAACGCATACATCTCGATGTTCACTGGGGGCATCAATCTTGTTTTATGCCTGATCCTGATACCTCGTCTGGGAATAATTGGGGCCGCATACGCTGTCCTGATTTCGTCATTGGCGACGGCGCCTCTGTTTGTTTTCTGGGTTCAATATCGTTACATCGGGACGCGGTTCAGGGAGTATATAATCAGCGTTCTCGCCAGGCCGATTTTGATCGGCGTGGCAACTGGTTGGGCGCTCGAGCTTTTTGCTCCTAAATCGATGGGCGTTTTCGCGCTTCTCGGAATCTGCGCGGTTTACACCATAATATATTTCACGCTTTGCCTGCTGGCTGGAGTGATTGATCGTGAGGACAGGGATCGTCTTCTTGCATTCTTAAGAAGCCGGATAAAACGGTGAATTTGCGAATATATCAAAATTGTAATTATCAAGTTATTTTTATGGTGTTCTATAATAAATCTGTGGTAGAATAGAAGATGTAGTATTTACGATAAGAAAGCATTGAGATTGAAATATGTCAGAATATGAAAAGTATTACAATCTTGAATACTCGAAGGTCCATCTGGATCTTGACGAGCGGTCAAACAGTTTCGAGAAAATCGAACAGGTATGGACTGAAACGAAACCGAACATGACTGCGCTCGACATTGGGTGCGGCGCTGGCAGCGTTACAAACGAACTTGTGAAAAGAGGCCATCAGGTATTCGGTATTGACATAATGCACGAGGCGGCTCGCAGGGCTGAAAGCAAGGGTTTGCTCACTGTAATGCAGGATGTTTCACAGGGAATACCATATCTTGATGAAAGCTTCGATGCGGTAATAGCGTTGGATGTCATCGAGCATCTTTTCGACCCGTTCCACTTCATGGCTGAGGTTCGCCGCGTCATGCGCAAGGACGCATATTTCATTTTAGAAGTGCCTAACCATTTCGATCTTCCACAGCGCATAAACATGCTCATGGGGCGTGGAATCGTTCATCATATTCTCAATCAGGTTGGCGTAAAAACCGACGCTTGGCATTTCTGCCACATTAGGTTCCCTATGATGAATGAAACAATGAAACTCGTTGAAGAAACCGGGTTCGAAATTCAAAAGTTGCATTGCACGATGTTGAAGCCATGGGATTTTCATAAATGGAATTACCCGATGCAGAAATACCGAATTCGAAGGATACTCGCTGACCGCTATCCAAGCCTGTTTGCTGCTTCATTCAAAATGAGATTGATAAAAAAAGGCAATTGACTTCTTTTTAATCAGTTGAAGAATCTATTAATTTTATATACTGACAGAATAACAAAATATCAATTATGGTAATAAGTAAATACGGAGTCTGATGAAGTGAAGATGCTTATAATAAATCCAGATGGATTTCTGATTGTTGGGCGCCGAAAATATTGCTAAAAAATAATTTAAATAAAAATAGCGGATTTAGAGGGAGATAGTTGGATACGCGAAAAGGCGAATTGCTAAGAAAATTTATAAGAATGCACCCGCATAGGCCCGACCATGCTCTTTTCAGGGCTGAGGAAGCGATTCGTCTTATGAAATATTCTATTTATCCGTTGGCGCTTGATCTGGCTTGCGGCGATGGAACGTTCGGTAGCATATTGCTTTTGCCGGGCGCAGTTGGCGTTGACCTTAATTCCGTTGAGTTGGCAAAAGCGGACATCAATGGCGACTATTCTTTGTTAATAGCCGCGAACGCAGGCGCTCTTCCATTTGGAAACGGAGTTTTTCAGACTGTCTTGAGCAATTGTGCGCTCGAACACATGGATAATGCCGCGCAAGCAGTGTCTGAAATCGCTCGCTCGCTTGCGCTTGGCGGGACTTTCATTTTTACGATTCCTCCTGATTCATTCAAGGATATTTTATTTCCATACAGAGCGCTTAAAATAGCGCGCTTTGACGCCGCCGCTGAAATCTATTTCAAACGAATGCGCAAACGAATGACAATTGCCAACTTGATGGGAAAAGAAGAATGGATTCAGTTGCTTAATGAGAACGGATTTGAAGTTGTTGAATCCGTTCCATATCTGCCGGGTTCTTCAGGCATAGTGTGGAGTTTCTTATTTCATTTAATGTCCGCGCGGGTTCCTCTTCCCGGGCGCTGGAAACAAGACGGCGTGTCATTTCTTTTAAAAGGTTTTTTAAAACACTTGCCGCGTTCATTGTATGAAAATTTGATTTATGCTTTCCTAAGCAGATTCATTTTAAGGGAAGCGAAAAAGGACGAGCCTTCAGCGGGAATTGTTTTTTATGCAATAAAAAAGGTCTGATGTTTTTGTGTATTCAGAGGGTTTTATCCCTATAAAACACGATCGCTTTTTCAAAATATGAAAGCAGCGCTTCTACGGAATGCGCCGGGTTCCATTTTTTCGCGGCATTTTCACGCGCTCGCGCGCCGAGCCGGTCACGGAGTTCGGGCGACTCCAGCAAACGCATGACTGAGGCGGCGAATTCCGCGGGATCGCGACGTGCGAGAAGTCCGGTCTCTCCGTCAACGATTGTTTCCACTACGCCGCCTTCGGCGATCCCGACTGTCGTGGTTCCACACGCCGCCGCTTCCAGAGGAACGAGTCCGAAAGGCTCCATTACCGGCGCATAAACGACAAGAGTGGCGCTGTTGTAAAGCTCCAAGAGTTTCTGTTCGTCAACACCGACCTTGATCTCGAGCTGCACTCTCTTTTCAATGGCGAGTTTTTTCAGTCGTGCGGCTGCGTCGGAGTCTTCGGAATCGGCGACTATGACGAAGCTGTAATCCTTGATATTTTTCACTTTTGAGAGCGACTCGATCAGAAATGAATGTCCTTTTTTCGGATCAAGACGCCCGACTGTCAATATGATATTTTCACGCTTTATTCCGAGGGGTTTGAATTTTCCGGAGTCCACTGAGAGATAGCAGACGCGCCCCTCGATTCCATAAGCTTTTTTTATCGCTTTTTGTGAATACAATGAGTTTACAAGGAGCAAATCAGCTTTTTGCGCAGCCAATTCTTCAAGCTTTTTCTGTTTATCAAAATATAGATTCCAAACGGCATTTCTGACGGTGGATTTCAGCCCGTCATCAGGCCAGCGCTCTTCTTGAAGCAGCGGTTCGTAATGACGGCGCGACGGTTCCTGACAGTAATAAACGCTTGGAATATTCAGATAGCGCAGAACGAGAGGCGTTCTTGCGATCCGGCAGTGATGGACGAATGCAAGGTCGTATCCGCCGGCGCTGATGTCTGCTGCGATTTTGCGGCAGAGAGCGTCGAGCCGGTCGAGATCACGCATTTTGATAAAAGCGTTTTCGATATAAAAGAAACTATGTTTGCCGGGAGTGAAATCATAAACTTTCTTATTTTTGATAAATTCATCGATAGGCAGGCAATCGAGCGCGGCGGTCGATAAGGTGAACAGATCAATGTTGTGTCCGAGTCGATTTAAACCTGAGGCGAAGTCGCGCATCGCGCGTTTCGCGCCGCCCGGCGGCAGGTTGTCGAATAGAGCAATTTTCATTGGCGCCTAATTGATGTTAACAGAATCCTAAAAGAAAATCTTCACCGTAACAATTTTATATGGCTCGACGGCAAGAGTCGCCGCTCCTTCGCAAACCGGCAAATCAGATATTTCGCGCTCCATGAAATCGCAGAGGGCCGCGCGACAGCGCTGCGAAAAGAGGCGCATCGTTTTGGAGTATTCCACCAGGTTATATCAATATGCGACGTGTTGATATAAAATACTTCTTTAATGGAAGCCATATTTTATTATTACTATCAATATTAAAATAATCAATCCGCTCGAACCGCTCGAAATCGCACAACACAGCGAATAAATAGAGTATTTGTTAAAAAGTGTCCTTGTGCGCGATTGTGATGATGTTAACAAACCTAAAAAACAAAGTTTAATACTTTATTGACAGGCGGAATCAATTAATTATACTTTTCCAAAGTGACCGACCGGTCGGTCGGCGAGCAGTAATCGGAGGGACAAATGAAAAACACAGGATGGAAAACGCTGATAATCGCAGTATTGTGCGCATTTATTGCCTTGCCGGCAGTTGCGGCGGATAAGGGCAAAGCGCCGAAATTCCCGGCTGAAATATCTATAGGCGAAGGGCCGATCAGCTTGAATCGGGCGGTTGATATCGCTATTGCGAACAGCCGGACGCTCAAAGCAAACGAGCTGGATTTCGAGTCGGCGCGGCGGAAAGTGTCGGAAACGAAAGCGCAGTTCGGATTCGATGTAAAACTCAAAGGCAACGCGGTGCAGTCACATATGAATTCAACAATAAGCATGCCGTATACGACATACGATGTCAGCGCCGCGACTTCGTCGGTGGTGTTGGACCCATCGAGCCTTCAAACGCCAACGTCGCCGGTTTTTGTCATCACGAATCCGTATCCGGTAATAAGATACAATACATTCAGTCTCGTAAAGGAATGGTCGCACTCTTCCGAATTGGATGTTACGAAAATGCTCTACACATTCGGAAAAAAGAGGGATGCGATCAAGGCGACGGGCGGCCAGCGCGACATGGCTAAGATAGATGTCGGCATCGGAAAATTGGACCTGATCGAGAACGTGAAGAAATCATTTTTCAATGTTCTGTTGACGCAGGAGTTCGTGCAGGTGCAGGAAGAAGCGGTCAGGCAGGCGGAAGCGCACCTGAGCGCGGCGAAGAGCCGTTTTGAAGTTGGCGCGGCGCCGAAGTTTGATGTGATCCGGGCGGAAGTGGAAGTTGCGACCGCGAAGGAAAATCTTACGACTGCGATCAAGGGGCTCGATCTTTCAAAGATGGCGCTGAACAACACGATAGGTTTGCCGGTGAGCAGAAATATAAAGGTTTCGGACGAAGGCGCTTACGAAAAAATCACGATTCAAGCGATGGAATATTATTTGGGCGTTGCGGACAAGAACAGGCCGGAGCTGATGAAATTGAAAATTGCGCA
>Ga0172379_10006903_pt1 | contig 14980 bp, 13 predicted proteins | sample GrowelOW334metaG_FD_119756 | JGI IMG/M metagenome (GOLD analysis project Ga0172379, IMG submission 119756) | Groundwater microbial communities from an aquifer near a municipal landfill in Southern Ontario, Canada - Groundwater well OW334 metaG | ecosystem: Environmental > Aquatic > Deep...
AGCGTTGTAAGGAGAACACGATGAAGAAATTATTTGCACTCTTTACTTTGGTGGCCGTGCTGAGCGGGATGTCCGCGGCGGCTTATGCTGAAGACGCAGCTCCCGCCGCAGCCGCAGCAACTGCGGCGGCTGCACCCGCAGCTCCCGCCGTTGCACCCGCTGCCGCAGAACCTGCTGCTCCGGTAGCCGCACCCGCACCCGTGCCCAACAAGGGCGACACCGCATGGATGATTGTCGCTACTGTGCTGGTCTTGATGATGTGTGTACCAGGCCTAGGGCTGTTCTATGGCGGCATGGCGCGCAGCAAGAATATGCTATCGGTCTTGATGCAGACATTTATGATCACCTGTGTTCTAGGTGTGTTGTGGGCACTATATGGCTACAGCATTGCTTTCACACAAGGTTCGACGGCATTCTTCGGCGGGTTTGATCGTTTGTTTTTGCACGGCTTGACCCCTGACTCTACGGTCGCTACTTTTAGCAAAGGCGTGGTGATCCCTGAATACATTTATATGTGTTTCCAGCTCACATTTGCTGTGATTACTCCAGCGCTGATCGTCGGTGCTTTTGCCGAGCGCATGAAGTTCTCTGCCGTCCTGCTGTTTATGGTGTTGTGGTTCACCTTCTCTTACCTGCCGGTCGCACACATGGTTTGGTTCTGGGCGGGTCCTGATGCATATACCGATCAGGCTGCGGCTGACGCTGCAACCGCGGCAGCGGGCTGGCTATTCCAAAAGGGAGCTATCGACTTTGCGGGTGGTACTGTGGTGCATATCAACGCGGGTATCGCCGGTTTGGTAGGTGCATTGATGTTAGGCAAGCGGATCGGCTTGGGCAAGGAATCCATGGCTCCCCACAGCATCACGATGACGATGATCGGCGCTTCACTGCTGTGGGTGGGCTGGTTTGGATTTAACGTCGGGTCAAACCTTGAGGCGAATGGCCTGGCTGCAATGGTGTTTGCTAACACTTTGGTGGCAACATGTGCAGCTGCTGCCTCCTGGATGTTCGTTGAATGGTTCGCCAAAGGAAAACCATCTATGTTGGGTGGTGCTACCGGTGCGATTGCAGGATTGGTTGCCATTACTCCGGCGTGCGGGTTCATTGGAACAATGGGCTCAATCGTATTGGGATTGCTGGTTTCTCCGCTATGCTTCTTCTTCGTTACCAAGGTCAAATCAAAGCTTGGCTATGATGACTCGCTGGATGTGTTTGGCGTGCACTGCGTAGGGGGAATATTCGGCGCGCTTGCAACCGGCGTCCTGGTTAGTCCGGCGTTGGGTGGCACTGGCGTATATGACTATGTTGCCAACAAAGTAGCTGACTACGATATGGTGACTCAAGTTACAAGCCAAGCATGGGCGGTAGGCACAACGTTGGTCTGGTCGGGTGTGGTGGCTTTCATATCCTTCAAGATCATCGACCTGGTAATCGGCTTGCGAGTGAGCGAAGAAGTCGAACGCGAAGGTCTTGATACTACTGAGCATGGGGAACGCGCTTACCATCTCTAAAACAACCCTCTCCTCCTCGGAGCTTTCCAGCTCCTTTTCAAGGGCACCGCAAGGTGCCCTTTTTTTGCGAGTTTAATACCACGTCCTAAGGACGTGGCCAACCTAAAGCAGGCAATGAGCATATTGAGTCTTCGCAAGTTACTCGAGCGCGAACACAAATATCGTGGATCACGATGAGGAAGATCACGAAAAAACCGACGAACACAAAACCACCACACGCTTAACCCTCGGCTGTCTTGCAGCACGGGTTTTGGTTTTCGATTTGAGGTATGTGCTCAAGCGGACTGAACACGAGGAAGGCGAACACAGAAATGAGCGGTAGGCTCAGGTTGTTCGTCACACCGGCGAAGGCCGGCGCGCAGTTGATTGAAAATTACTGGATTCCGGCCTTAGCCTGTCCTGAGTCTGGCGCAGGGCCGGAATGACGAGGTCAGGTACCCCAAAAGCTATTGGGGTTTAAGGAGTGGGGCTTCCCATTCTTGATAGTCGTTTTCTTTGCGCAGGTGTAATGCGCGTTCGGCTGAGCGCAATGTATTTTCAATGAGCATGGTCACGGTCATCGGACCGACTCCGCCGGGAACGGGCGTGATCCAGGAGGCTTTTTTCTTCACCCCTTCAAAATCGACATCGCCAACGATACGCCCGTCTGGCAGACGATTGATGCCCACGTCGATGACGATAGCACCCTGCTTGACCATCTGGGGTACGATGAGGCCGGGTTTACCCGCTGCAACAATCAGGATGTCGGCAATGATGGTGTGTTGGGCGAGATCGCGGGTTTTTGCATGGCATACCGTAACTGTTGCTTCCTTCTGCAACAACATCAGCGCCATCGGTTTGCCCACAATGTTGCTTGCACCCACCACCACGACGTTTTTTCCGGCGACATCGATGCCTGTAGTTTCGAGCAGGAGCTGGACGCCATAGGGTGTGCAGGGCGGGAAAATAGTATTGCCGACGACCAGGCCGCCGACGTTGTATAGGTGGAATCCATCCACGTCCTTGTTGACCGAAATCGCCTCAAGGATATGGCGTACATCAATGTGCGAGGGTAGAGGGAGCTGTACCAGGATACCATGTACTTTGTGATCGGCATTGAGCCTCTTGATGTCAGTTAAAACATCGCCCTCATTCGCGTCAGCAGGAAAGGCGTGATGGAATGAGACAACGCCGCATTCCTCGCACGCCTTGATCTTGTTACCAACATAGACCTTCGATGCCGGATTGTCTCCAACACAGATGACAGCCAGTCCAGGCGAAACACCCTGCTCTACAAGTTTGCCGACACGCTCGCGGAATCCAACGCGCAAGCGTTTGGACAAGGCTTTTCCATCAATAATCTGGGCCGTCATGATCCCTCCAAAAACGGCCGACACGTGCGAACAACGGCCCTGCTTAAATTGACAACAGCTATCTCAGTACCCGTTTGAACCTGGAACCCAGTTAGTGCCGGCAAGCGGAAGGTGAGCCATGGCAGCTGCTTCCACGGTCAACGCCACCAAATCTTCCCGCTCCAAGTGATGCACGTTTTGCTTACCGCAGGCGCGTGCAATAGTAGTGAGTTCCATGTTGAGGGTCTTCAGATAGTTGCGCAGACGTTTAGCGCCGACCTCCGGCTGCAGACGCTGCTCAAGAATGGCGTCCTGGGTCGTGATGCCAACCGGACATTTGCCGGTATGGCAGTGATGGCAAAATCCGGCGGCAGTTCCGAGTGCGGCATATCCCTCTGCGGCCGGGTGATGCACTCCGTTCTGAATGTAGGAATCGCTGTTGCAGCCAAGCGCGATCAGCACGCCCTGTCCAATTGCTACTGCATCGGCACCCATGGCAAGCGCCTTGGCCACATCGGGACCCGAACGTATCCCGCCCGAAACGATAAGTTGAACCTTGCCCTTCATGTCCATATCTTCCAGGGCGTCTACTGCCTGACGAACAGCCGCGAGCGTAGGGATCCCAACGTGCTCGATGAAGCAGGTTTGGGTAGCCGCCGTGCCGCCTTGCATGCCATCGACAACGACCACATCAGCCCCCGAATGTACGGCAAGTTTGACATCGTTGAATGTACGAGTCGCGCCCACTTTGACGTAAATGGGTTTTTCCCAGTCAGTCATCTCGCGTAACTCATGGATCTTGATCGCCAGATCGTCTGGCCCGGTCCAATCGGGATGGCGGCAAGCAGAGCGCTGGTCGATGCCTGCAGGCAGAGTACGCATCTTGGCAACGCGCGCGGAGACTTTTTGGCCCAGCAGCATCCCGCCTCCGCCAGGCTTGGCGCCTTGACCTATGACAACCTCGATTGCATCTGCCCTGCGCACGTCGTCAGGGTTGAAGCCATAGCGTGACGGCAGGCATTGATAAACCAGCGTCTTTGAGGATCGCCTTTCTTCTTCTGTCATACCGCCGTCACCTGTCGTCGTGGAAGTCCCCATTTCGGAAGCGGCTCGCCCCAAGGCTTCTTTCACATTGGCCGAGAGTGAACCAAAGCTCATGCCGGCAATGGTGATCGGGATATCCAGTTCGATCGGCTTCTTTGCAAAGCGGGTGCCGAGTATGGTTTTAGTGCTGCATTTTTCCCGATAACCTTCCAGCGCGTAACGGGAAAGCGATGCCCCCAGAAACACCAGATCGTCAAAGCTGGGCAGCTTGCGCTTGGCGCCCAAACCGCGGATCTCATAGAGACCATGTGCTGCAGCGTTGCGGATGTAATCAAGGGTCTTGCTATCGTAACCGGCCGACTCCTCACGGGAAATATGCTTGAATTGTACGGGCTTTGTTTCCATGAATCGGGCTCCTTAATATTCCTGATTGGCGTCTACATTCCAGTGATATAGCTCACGCTTGGAAGCAATACGTTTGAATTCGTTCGGGTCATGCCTTATCCCGGCCTGTGTAAGAAGGTCGGCAACAGCAGCCAGATCTGTTTTACTCATCGGTTCGATCTGGGCGTCTGAACCTAGTGTCTTGATGTTGCCGCGTACATACAGAACCGCTTCGTACAACGAGTCTCCCAGCGCATCACCGGCATCGCCGCAGATCACCATGCGCCCCGCCTGCGCCATGAATGCCGAAAAGCTGCCAACCGAGCCGCCCACCACGATGTCGCCACCTTTCAGCGAAATGCCGCAGCGCAAACCGGCATCACCGTCAATGACCAGCAATCCCCCGTGTGCGGAGGCGCCAGCGCCGTTCGAAGCAAACCCCTTTACATGAACCTTGCCGCTCATCATGTTTTCGGCGACTCCTGTTCCTGCGCTGCCGGAAATAGTGACGGTAGCCAATTTGTTCATGCCTCCGGCGTAGTAGCCAGCATGACCGTGTACCTCAATCTCGATTGGGCAATCTAAACCCACTGCGATGTTGTGTGCCCCATCGGGGTTGAGCACGGTAACTTTACTGACCTTGCCATTCTTGGCATCGTGGTGGAGGAACTGGTTGAGTTCGCGCAGCGAATTCTTTGCCATATCGAAATTTAGATTTTCCATACATACATCTCCTCTGGAGCAGGTTCGAATACATAGGCATTTTTGATATCCGGCAGGTGTGCCAACGAACGAAACTCGGAAGCAATTGCCACATAGTCATCCGTCTCAGCCACGACAGCAGGCTTGCAGGCGAAAGGGTCGCGAATCAAAGCCAACTTGTCAGGAGTGCCCATCAGAAAGGTATAAAAGCCGTCCAGTTCTTCGAAACCCTTTTGCAGCGCTAACTCAAGCTCGTCGCCTTCACGCAGACGCCACTCCAAAAAGCGGCACGCGGCTTCGGTGTCGTTGTCGGTTTCGAAATGAATGCCGTGCGGCTCCAACATACGACGAATGCCATTCGGGTTGGAAAGCGAACCGTTATGCACCAGACAGAAATCTTCACCGGCTGTGAAGGGATGGGCACGATCGGGCGTCACTGCGGATTCTGTTGCCATCCGTGTGTGTCCGACCAAATGGCTTCCCTTTAGACTCTTGAAGTCGTAGCGTGTTGCGACTTCGGCCGGCGTTCCGATATCCTTGTAAAGATTGATGCAGCGTCCGGTAGACAGAAGATGCAATTTCGGGTGTCTTTCCTTGATCCAGCGCTTGATGACTTCAGGATCCAATGACATGGTCAGAATGGCGTGATTGCCCTTGGCATCCATCTCGACCGATGTGCCCAGGTGAGTCTTCAGATCATGAGCAAGTCCCTGCCAGTTAAATTCCGAACCTGATTCGGTAAGTCCGGAATAAAGGCTGATCTTGCGCTCGGCAGCCGGCAACGGGTTGGTAAATACCGCAAGACCTGCTGAATCAGGCCCGCGCTCCGTCATGCCAATCAGCATCGGAACCATCAATTCGCCAAGGCTTTCGCGCAAGGCAGGTTTCTTTGCAAGTAAACCAACAATTCCGCACATAGTTTTCTCCTGTTACATACTTAAGCCCTGTGGAAAGGGCAAAAGCTCAATCAAAAAAATTCCAGATAACTCTTCAGTTCCCAGTCCGATACATGACGCATGTACTCGACCCATTCCATATGTTTCAACTTCAAAAACTCGTCGGCAACCGGACCCAATGCCTCTCTCAACAGGGTGTCTTTCTCGAGTTCACGCAAAGCTTCGTGCAGATTCTGCGGAAGAATTTCAATTCCCTCATCCTTCAACTCTTGCGCGCTGAGTTCGTACAGATTAATGTTGTGCGGCCTGCCCGGGTCAAGATCATTTTCGATACCGTCCAGACCTGCTGCAATAACCGCTGCAGTGGCAAGGTAAGGGTTGCATGCGCCATCCGGCAGGCGTAGTTCGAGGCGTCCGCCGGGAATACGCACCATCGATGAACGGTTGTTGTCACCGTAGCTGATATAGGCCGGCGCCCAAGTAGAGCCGGTCAGCGAACGGCCAACGACAAGACGTTTGTAGGAATTCACGGTTGGCGCACAAATGGCAGCCAAGGCAGGGGCATGCTTCAAAATACCTGCCATAAACTGGTAGGCCAGTTTCGACAATTGCATGTCCTGTGGGTCATCCTTGTCCATAAACAGGTTGCGTTTGCCGTCCCCCAGGGACATGTGCATGTGCATGCCGTTACCCGGGCGATTGGCAAATGGCTTGGGCATGAAGGAACAGATGAGGCCCATGTCGTTGGCAATCTCCGACGCAGCCATCTTGAAAAACACATAGTGGTCGCAGGAGCTCAGGCAGTCTTCGAAGGTGTAGTTGATCTCGAATTGGCCATTCGCATCCTCATGGTCGACCTGATACACGTCTATTCCGACTGCTTTCATGCTGTCCGTCAGCTTCTCGAGGAAGGCACGGGCACGGGACAGGCCTTTGTAGTCGTAGCAGGGCTTGGCTAACGTATCGCTATCGTCACAAGGAAGGATCTGGCCGTCCGCCGTTCTTTTCAGCAGTGAAAATTCGGGTTCGAGACCGGTGTAAAAAGTCAGCCCCTTGGCTTCGAGCCGCTTGAGCTGGTTCTTCAAAACGACGCGGGAGTCGATTCCCCACGGCTTTTTATGCACGTGGCCATCACAGACGATGCGTGCATAACCCGGTTGCCAAGGTACCAAAGACAGCGTGTCCAAATCTCCGACGGCCATGTAGTCTGGGCCGTGTGGGTCGATCCCCATACCCCAGATGGCAAATCCGGCAAAGCCTGCCCCGGTGGTCAGAATCTCTTCAAAGTGATCCGCAGGAACAGACTTTGCCTTTGCTGTTCCGTGTATATCAACAAACTGGGCAAGGACGTACTTGACACCGTTGTCCGCTAAGAATTTCTTTGCTTCGGCTAGGTTCATGGCGCGTCTCCAAAATATTCATTAAGGTTGATGGGGATGTAATTATTCATAGCAAAGCATCCAGACCGATACAGCCGCCTCCAAGATCATTGGCGATTTCGGCAAGCGTTTCCCACAGATAGATTCCGTAGGTTCCATCGCACCAGATTCGATAACTGGGAAGTGCGCCGGTTCTGGTGGAAAGGATTGTGACCCCCACGCCTGCCATCGAGGTTAAAACCAGATGAGTCGGGTTGGTATCAAGCATTCTGAAATCGATGTTGCAGGTTTGCAGCAGAAGGTCGTTTACCTTGGCACCGCAAAGGGCGAATGCGGCATCTTGTCGAAGCATTGGATAAACGCCCGCAGCTCTTTCAACCTGCATCACTTTATCGACCAGCTTGGCATCGCCTTCGATCAGGAATTCGGTAATTCCCAGACGGGCGATCAGGCCACCGTCAGGAAGCGAACTCCAGCTATTGGGAACAGGAGGTATCGGCAAGCCGAGGCCGACTAACCAGTCGGCTGTGCCGCGTCCTTTGGCTCCGGCGCGTGGTTGTTGCGAGACATCGGCCAAGCCAAGAATGGAGGCTTTTTGTTTGTCGCGACTATCGAAGCCGAGCACTGTTTTCGGATGCAGACTGCCGCTGCTCCAAATCGGATGCAGCGCCTCAAGGAGGCCGTGAATCGGGCTGAGAGGCTGAGGGCTGGTCATGCGTTCTCCTTCTGTTTCAGATTTTCCGGGTCGTAGAAAGGAGTGCGAACTACCGTGGCTTGAACTTGGCTGCCGTCACCCAAACGAATCGCAATGAAAGTGCCAGGCGCCGCCAATTCAGGATGCACAAAAGCAAGGCCTATATAGCGTTCGACGTTAGGGCTCCACCCAATGCTGGTCACGCGACCTGAAATCTCGCCTTGATGGATCACCAGATGGCATTCCAGAGGTGCCGTGCCGGAAAAATTCGGGTCAAGCGCAAAACCCACTAGTTGCTGTTTACGCTCCTTCTTTGCGATGACCTTCAGGCTGCGTTGACCGACAAAGAAGGATTTGTCCATCTTCAAAGCCCAGTCAAGACCGACTTCCAATGGAGTGGTTAATCCATCGGTATCCTGGCTGATGATGATATGTCCCTTTTCAAGACGGAGCAGGCGCTGCGCCTCAACGCCGAAAGGTCGAATTCCGAATCGATGACCGGCTTCCATCAGCGCATCCCACAGAGCAACTCCCAGATTGGCAGGGACATGGATCTCGTAACCCCATTCGCCAACAAAGCCAACGCGCATCAGACGTGCCGGAATTCCGGCCACATTCGCTTCGCGAAGCGCCAGGTAGGGGAAGGCACTGGTTGAAAGATCGGTCTGTGTCAGGCTAGCCAGCACTTCACGCGACTTTGGTCCTGCGAGGTTAACTGCAACGAATGCGCCTGTGTGATTGACGATTCCGCAATCGAGTTTCCACATTGTGTTTAGACGCGATAGTTCACGATAGATAGTGGCTGCCCCGGAAGTTGTCGTTGTAAAGTAAAAGTGATCCTCAGCCAGTCGGCCTACTACCCCGTCATCAATGATCACACCGGACTCGTCGCACATGACTGCATAACGCGTCATGCCTACCTTCAGGTTGGTGTACTTGGAGATATAAACGCGATCGAGGAACTCAGCTGCTTGAGGGCCGATCACTTCCAGCTTGCCCAAGGTACCAACATCGATGATGCCGATACTGTTGCGCACTGCCGTAACTTCACCGCGTATACATTCAAGCCTATCCATGCCTTCAATACGGTAATACTCCGGTCGCTGCCAAACACCAGCCGGCATCCAGCATGAGCCTAGTGCATCGTGCCGCGCATGCAGGGGTGTTCTGCGTTCCGGAGTAAAACCGCGACCGCCGAGTAACGCCATGGGAACTGGGTGAAAAAAGGGCCGTGCAGTGGTGGTTCCGACCTGTTGCGGCTCCTTGCCGGTAAGACGTGCAAGGATACGCAGCGCGATCATGTTGGAATGCTTGCCCTGACTTGGACCCATACCCACGGTCGAGAAACGCTTGAGCAACTCGATGTTGTCGAAGCCCTCTTGCACGGCGTTGTGAAAATCTATCAATTGCAAGTCTTCATCAAAATCGACAAAGGTTTTGCCGGAAGCATGACTGATGATCGGCCATGGATGGGTCGGACACTCGGTTTCGGGACGTACTTCGATTGTCATCGCGTTGCCGAAACCGGCGTGCGCGGCAGCAGCGCTGCCTGCACGCTGACCGTCATTTTGGCGTGCTGCCAAGGTGTGTACACCGTTCACCCTGCCGCAGGCAAAAATGCCCGCAGGCAGCACATCGGGTACAAACTGCTCCAGCGATTTCTCATAGCGCATACGAGTACCTGCCTGGTACAGCAAGTTGGCTACCGGCGCCCAGCCCACGCTCATCACGATACCGTCACAATCAATGGTTTCATGCCCGTCGCTTTCGGCCTCACCGGATTGGGTCATGCGGGCAACAACCGCTGCTGACACCGACTTGCCATTCTTGTCAGGTACGGCCTCGTCAATGCAGTATCCCTTCAATATGCGTATGCCTTTATTCTTGACTTGGGTCTCAGCCTGCTCAAGGCCGGTAACCGGGCGCAGATCAATGACTGCTGCCACTTCGATGCCGTTATCCGCCATATCAAGCGCGGCTCTGTAGCCGTCGGAATTAGCCGTCAGCACCACAACTTTTTGCATCGGTTGAACAGCGTAGCGGTAGATCAGGCGTTGCGCTGCCGAGGCCAACATGATGCCAGGCAGATCATTGTTGCGAAAAACCGCGGGTTGCTCGTATGCGCCACTGGCAACCACCACGCTTTTCGCACGCATCTTGGTCAACACGTCACCTGCTACCAACGGGATCCAATGATCCGTGTAATAACCGGCGGCACAAGTTCCTGTCATCAGACGAATGCGAGAATTGGTTTGAATCTGGTTCATTTGAACGGAGTGCATTTCGGCACGTTCTGCATCGGCGCAGCGTACGTATCCACCGCTGCCGCCAGCACGTTCATTCTCATCCACCACCACGACATCGGCACCTTGAGCTGCTGCTGCCAAGGCGGCAGCCAAGCCGGATGGACCCGCGCCGATGACCAACACATCGCAAAAGCCGTATTGCTTGGCTGTTCGAACACGGGGGCTGGTGAAATCGACTTTTCCAAGACCGGTGAGCGTCCGGAACATGCGCTCCCACAACGGAAACAGCTGTTTGGTGTGAAACGATTTGTAGTAGAAACCCACTGGCAGGAAGCGAGAAAAAGTACCAAGTACGCTCGCCCAATCTGACTTGAGGCCGCCAAACGTATTGACTGCAGTCAGACTCATTCCATCGGTCAGCCGGGTGACGTCCGCCCGTACATTTGGGCGACCTCCCCATTGCATCATGGCGTTCACGTCGTGATTCGCCATCGAGAGCACGCCCCTGGGCCGGTGGTATTTGAAACTCCTGCCGATAACCTTTGTATCTGCTGCCCACAGTGCACTGGTGATGCTATCGCCGGGATGGCCGTGATAAGTCTTTCCCTCGAAAGTGAAGGAAATATTTTTTGAACGGTCGATCCACTCGCCGCGAACAGAAGGAAGTCTCATCAGAAACCCCCCTCAAATAAGTAGGTACGCAGGACGATATCTTTCTCTGTATCCCGTTCAGCGATGAACCAGGTATTGCTGGCAGTGTGGCACCACCATTCTTTCTTTATTCCCGGAGCGCCGTTCCGGTTGAAAATATAAGCTGCCCACTCGTCATCCGAGCAACTGTCGGGATCCGGCATGGGCCGTATCTCTCCCCAGTAATAGAACTCGGATACAGGGCGCGAACCATTGATGGGGCAGGTCATGATCTTCATGGCATCGCTCCTAATGGCCGACCGAGGCTGCACCCTTCTCGCCGGTGAGCGAGAAGTTGCGGAAACGGTCGAGTGAAAAGCCGTTGATCAATGGGTGTGGGGTGTCGGATGCAACCGTATACGACATGGTTTTGCCGCAGACCGGCGTTGCCTTGAATCCCCACGTGCCCCAGCCGGAATCAAGGTAAAAACCTTCGATAGGCGTCTTGCCCATGATGGGCGCGAAGTCAGGTGTCATGTCAGCCATGCCTGCCCACTGGCGCATGACTTTGACATTCGATAGAAAGGGAAACATATCCAGCATGTGCGAAGACAGACCTTCTACAAAATCGAGTGTAGAACGCGTCGACTGCACTTCATACGGATCCAGAGACGCGCCCATGACCAGTTCGCCACGGGATGATTGACTGACATATATATGCAGACTGCCAGAGACCAGGATCGGGTTGAGCCAGGCTTTGATAGGTTCGCTCACCATGGCTTGCAGCGGATGGATGTAGATCGGGGTCTTTATATCGACCATATCCAGGATGCGCGGGGTGAAACCCGCTACGGCGCATAGCACCTTGCCGGTACTGATGTAACCGCGCGAGGTTTTGACGCCCCGAACTTTTCCGCCCTGAACGTCAATGCCCAATACTTCGGTCTGCTGGTGGATCTCAACACCGCGCATATCGGCTCCGCGTGCATAGCCCCAAGCCACCGCATCGTGGCGTGCCACCGAACCCGGCGCATGGTAGAGCGCGCCCAGTATGGGTGCGTGTCCACCGCAGGAGAGGTCGATCATCGGGGCTGCGCGCTTGACAGATTCCGGTCCGACCACTTCAGAATCGACACCGTAATGTTTGTTCACCTCAGCTCGCCAGCGCATGGTGCGCATAGCCGAATCAGTGTGGGCTAAAGTGAAGTGGCCGCGGTTGGCGTAGAAAAGATTGAGGTCGAAATCCTGCGACAGGTCTTGCCATAGATGGACCGATTCATCGTAAAACTTGACCCCCTCGGGTGTCAGGTAGTTAGAGCGGATGATGGTGGTATTGCGACCTGTGTTGCCACCGCCGATATAACCTTTTTCAAGCACGGCAACATTGGTGATGCCGTGATCTCTCGCCAAATAGTAGGCTGCAGCCAACCCGTGTCCACCAGCACCGATGATCACAACGTCATAGCTGGACTTGAGTGATTCGTGGTGAGTAAACATCCGTGGTTCCGGATGTTTTTTTGAAACGGCAAAACGCAGTAGTCTCCAGGGCATTCTTATACTCCTATCGGAATACGACAGTCTTATTGCCGTGGTTGATTATTCGGTCTTCAAGGTGATAACGCAGTCCGCGAGCAAGGACAGCCTTCTCGATGTCTTTGCCATAGCGAACTAAATCATCAGGCTCATCCGAGTGATCGATTCGAATAACGTCCTGCTCGATAATTGGCCCCTGATCAAGTTCGGAAGTGACGTAATGGCAAGTTGCGCCGATTAGTTTCACCCCTCTTTCAAATGCCTGGTGATAAGGCTTCGATCCGACGAAACTGGGGAGGAAGCTGTGATGAATATTGATAATCTGGCCTGGATAGCGTTCACACATCCGGGGGGAGAGTATCTGCATGTAACGAGCCAGCACCATCACATCGCCTGCGACTTCCTCAAACAGCTCCATCACTTTGTTGTAGGAGAGTTCCTTGCTTTCCGGGGCGACAGGGACATGATGAAAAGGTATGCCATGCCATTCGACAACGCCTCTGAATGTCTCGTGGTTTGAGATAACACAAGGTATCTCGATATTTAATTCTTGTGCATGCCAACGGGACAACAGGTCGTACAAACAGTGCTCTTGTTTTGACACCATGAGGACAACTCGCTTTTTGCGAGCGCTGTCAGAGATGCTCCATTCCATGCCGAATTCTTGGGCGATAGGCGCAAATCGGACCCGCAATTCCTCAATGCCAAACGGCAGTGAATCAGCCAGGATTTCCTGACGCATGAAGAATCGCTGTGCATAGGCATCAGCATAGTAGTTAGCTTCTGTTATCCAGCCATTATGGGAAGAAATGAATGTGCTTACCGAAGCGACGATACCCACGCGATCTGGGCAAGAAAGTTTCAAGGTGAAACGACGGGCGGATGACAAAGCGAACTCCAATATTCATACTAGGAACTAATAGTTCACATTGTGCATCATCAGATCACAGAGGTCAACTAATTTTCACATAGAGAAATATATGTTATGAGATAATCTCTTGCCAAGTCTATTTGAGGAATTGCCTGTGTCAGATTTATCTAGTGGTGAGAATTTAGAACGCTATTTGGGGAATGCGATCCGCGAAATTCGCCTTAACCATGGACTTACCATTGCTGACGTAGCAAAGTTGGCTGGCATCAGTCGCGGCATGCTTTCCAAGATTGAAAATGCTCAGACAGCAACTAGTCTGGAAACGATATCCCGTCTAGCACAAGCTCTCGGGGTGTCTTTAGCAACTTTGTTCAGAAACTGCGACGCTCGTGTTGGTAGCGCCCATCTGGTTAAAAGCGGTGAAGGAATGGAGGTTGTGAGGCGAGGAACCAAGCGTGGGCACACTTATCATCTGCTTGCCTATGATCAAGGCCCAAAAAAATTATTCGAGCCGTTCTTGATTACTATTGATCATGAATCAGAGACCTTTCCTGTCTTTGAACACCCGGGAACTGAATTTATATACATGTTGGAGGGCTGTATAGAATACCGGCATGGTCAAAACACATATGTACTCTCGCCTGGAGATGCATTGACCTTCGAAGGTGATATCCCTCATGGGCCAGAAAAATTGATCAAATGTCCGATCCGCTTCCTAACGGTACTTATGTATCCCAACGCTGTAGAAAGTTGAGGCACCAAAATGCTTATAACGATAGTAAGTGCTAATGCCGGTGATATAGAAGCGCTTGTGGCGCTGCTGAATGTTCTTTTTTCTATAGAGCAGGACTTCTGTCCTAACGAAACTGCACAACGCAACGGCCTAAAGTTGTTACTCGACAATCCAGATCAAGGTCAAATTTTTGTTGCGCGTCACCCAGATGCGGGAGTAGTTGGAATGGTCAGCGCCCAGCTGGTCATTTCAACCGCTATGGGTGCGCCATCGGCATGGATCGAGGATATGGTGGTACGCGAGCAATTTCGCGGCCAAGGTGTGGGCAAAGCGCTCCTTGAGAAAGCCAAGGACTGGGCAAAAGCAAAGGGAGCCAAGCGAGTGCAACTGGTAGCCGACGCAGACAATGCTGCTGCTCTCAATTTCTATAAACATCTGGACTGGCAGCCGACACGACTATTCGCGTGGAAAAAATTAGTCTGCTAGTCGTGTGTTGAATTGCACCATAACTAAGCAATTTAGTCACAAATAGGCGGCGCACCACCTAGGTGCGCCTCTATACTTTTTGCGCATGAACTTGGTGCGCCATCTCCTCTTTATCCTTATTCAGCAAATCTCAAACCTGATATCCACTGGCCATATGGTAACTGGCACAGTTACTGCTAATAGAAATGTCATGGGTACTTTCAATCTTCTTAAACTTTTAAAGAAACATGTAGAGCTAGGCAAGCGGGGCGATGATGCACCGCTCAACTCAAGGAGAAGTGAAAATGAAAATGGTCGTCGCTATCATCAAGCCGTTCAAGCTCGACGAGGTGCGTGAAGCCCTTTCCGCCATAGGCGTGCAAGGCATCACCGTCACCGAAGTCAAGGGCTTTGGCCGGCAAAAGGGTCACACCGAGCTGTATCGCGGTGCGGAATACGTGGTGGATTTTCTGCCCAAGGTAAAACTGGAAGCCGCAATCAAAAGCGACATGCTCGATCGTGTAATCGAGACGATCGAAAAGGCGGCCAATACCGGCAAGA
>Ga0172379_10006904_pt1 | contig 14980 bp, 12 predicted proteins | sample GrowelOW334metaG_FD_119756 | JGI IMG/M metagenome (GOLD analysis project Ga0172379, IMG submission 119756) | Groundwater microbial communities from an aquifer near a municipal landfill in Southern Ontario, Canada - Groundwater well OW334 metaG | ecosystem: Environmental > Aquatic > Deep...
TCTTTAAATTCCCGATAAAACTCCGCACATTCCTTTTTACAGATATCTAACGAAACAATCCCATATTTTTCATCCATTTTATACTCTAATTGTTTTAATATTTCTCCATATTCAACGCCCCTCTTCCCTAACATCGCTATATAATTTAAAGCTCCGGCGGGACTTAAAAAACGATAACAATCGGCGTTAGCGCAAATTTCTGCTTCTAAACTAGAAAAAGGGTTGGCGCCGTGATGAGAAGTGATACAATCGATTATCTTATCAAAAACTTCTTTTTTTAAATTAAATGTCTGTAAAAATAATTTAGCCGCTTCGGCGCTCCGCCCGATATGCTCGGATAATTTATTGGCCGCCAGACATTCACCTATTTTCAAATCCATTAACATCACGCCTAAAGTAACGATATCAACATCGGCTGATAACTTACCGGCCAATTCAATTCCTTTCTTTAAAGATATTTCAAAATGTTCTAACTTGGGCGTGCCATATTTATCAATCTCGACTAAAGCTAGTTTTCTAGCGGCGGTAATTATTTTTTCCATCTCCATATATTTAAATTTCTGAATATTTAACTCTCTAGCGCCCGCGCATCTTCCATATTTCTCTCGGCGATTTCCCGACTGATTTCTCCAGCCTGATATAACTCCTTAATATGTTTATCGAGCGTGATCATACCGATAGAAGAGTTGGTTTCGATCGTACTTTTAATCTGGGCAATTTTTCCTTCTCTAATCAAATTAGCCACGGCCTCATTATTAATCATGATTTCGCGGGCCGCAATCCGGCCGCCCGATTTCCGGGGCAAAAGGCGTTGGGAAATAACGGCTGATAAGACATTGGATAATTGCGATTTGATCTGACCCTGCTGATAGGGCGGAAAGGTATCAATAATCCGATCAATCGTCTGAGCCGCACTATAAGTATGAAGGGTCGCTAAGACTAAATGCCCAGTTTCGGCTAAAGTCACGGCGGTCGCGATCGTTTCTAAATCGCGCATTTCCCCCAACATGATAACATTGGGGTCCTGACGCAAAATATGCTTTAAACCGCTAGCGAATGTCAGCATATCAGTACCTAGCTGCCGTTGTGAAATAATACTTTTATCGGGTGTAAAAACATATTCAATCGGGTCTTCTAAAGTAATGATATTACAACTGCGCAGACTATTAATATGATTGACCATCGCCGCTAAAGTCGTCGATTTCCCGCACCCGGTCGGTCCGGTGACTAAGATAAAACCTTGTGGCAAATCTAATAATTCTTTAACGACCGCCGGCATGCCGATCTCTTCCAAGGTCGGCATATCTTCTTTGATAATCCGGGCGGTAATAATAATATTATTTTTCTCATACGCGCAGTTAACCCGATAGCGATAATTCTCCACCTGATAGCTAAGGTCTAAATCGCGTTTATTAAAAAGGCTGGCCTTCTGCTCCTTAGCCAGCATCATATCTAAAAAACCTTCTAAGTCGCGGGGGGTGAGTTTAGTAAAATTACCAGCCGTGACTACTTTATTAAGATCGAATAATTCCCCGTCAATCCTTAGTATCGGCGGATAATCAAACAGCAAATGGATATCCGAGGCTTTTTTCTCGGCTGCCAATTTTAAAAGATTATTGATGTCCATAGAATTATTTCTCGCCGAACGGCGAGAACTTAATGGCTACCACCCCATTTTTTTAACCCCCTTGGCGGCCGCATCAACCTGCGCTTCTTGTTTAGAAGAGCCTTTACCGTTAGCTACCAACTCTTCTTCTAAATACAATCCGACGGTAAAAATTTTGGCATGATCCGGGCCCTCTTCATTTAAAATCTGATAGTGCGGCGTGATTCCTCGGACTTCCTGAGCTTTCTCCTGAAAATGTGATTTCGGATCTAGGTAAGTTTGATTTTTTAAAATATCATCAAGTTTAACTACGACATTTTTCAAAATAAATTTTTTAGCCTCTTCCATCCCCTGATCCAAGTAGATAGCGCCGATAATCGCTTCGACGGCGTTAGCTAAAATAAATTGCCGTGATTTTTTATTTTTATCGCGCGATTCGCCTTTGGATAAATATAAACACTCTTCAATCCCTAATTCGCGGGCGATCTCATAAAGCATGCGGGCATTGACTAAAGAAGCCCGCCAGTTAGTCAGATCACCCTCCGGCGTGGTCACAAAATTCAGATATAAAAATTCCGTCACGACGATTTCTAAGACGGCGTCGCCTAAAAATTCCAAGCGTTCATTATGGCCGGTAGGAAAATCCGGATGTTCATTCAGATAAGAGCGATGGACTAAAGCTTGTTTTAGAAGATTAGTATCTTTAAACTTTACTCTTAATCTTTTTTGTAATTTGGCGGAGTCATTGATGCCCATAAAAATATATTCTCTCGATTAAATGCCCTAAACTAGGGGCTGCTCCGAAGAAGTTTTAGTCTCGGTTTGGGTTTCAGCTTCGGCTTGAGCCAAGTGTTCTTTCTCGGCTTCAACCTCTTCCTTATTGTCCCGAGTTTGGATTTCCGGTTCATCATTATATAAGGCACCAAGTACACCATTAACAAATTTCCCCGAGGCATCGCTGCCGAAACTTTTAGCAATTTCAATCGCCTCGTTAATCGCCACTCGGGGCGGAATCATGGTATATAATAATTCGTAGATCCCTAAACGTAAGATATTACGATCAATGGTAGTAATTTGATCCAGCGGCCACTCAGTCGCGTATTTAACAATATATTTATTGATAGTCGGGAGATTATCCCGTACGCCAGACACTAAATTTTTTACAAAACCACCATCATCAAAATTTGGCGCAAAATTAGCAAAATTATCAACAATGATCCGCTCTAAATCCCCGTCTTTTTGCCCATTAAAATCCCAGGCAAACAGAGTTTGCAAGGCAATAGTACGTGCTAAATGACGATTGGACATAATTTATTTCTTCTTTTTAGCCGCCGCGAGCTTAATTTTAATGATTTCTTTACCGCGATAATAGCCGCAGGCGGAACAAGCGGTATGCGGCTTTAAAGCCTGACCGCACTTGGGGCATTTATTTAAAACCTTTTTCTTTAAAGCCAAATGGGACCGGCTTTTATGAGTAGCGGCGTGAGTTTTTTGTTTTTTAGGATTAGCCATAATGTGTTGATATAAATAATGTTAGATTATATTGGTAGTATAACTTAATGCCGTTATTAGTCAACGATTTCTTTTGATTTCGGGCCGACAATACTTTCAAATTCTGTCCTCTCGATCGTTTCTTTCTCCAAAAGAGCGGCGACTATCTTTTCTAACTGTTCTTTATGCTTGTTGATAATAACCTCGGCCTTAGCCTCGCCTTGCTTAATAAAACCGGCTATTTCTTCATCAATCTTCTCAGCTACTTTTTCGCTGTAATCGCGCTGTTCATGGATTTCCCGACCAAGAAAAATCATTTCTTCTTTTTCCCCGTAAGTCCGCGGTCCTAAATTATCGCTCATCCCATAATCAGTAACTAGGCTGCGGGCTAAAGCCGTCGCGCGGCGTAAATCCGAGGTGGCGCCAGTAGTCACTTCGCCGAAGATATTTTTCTCTACCAAATGCCCGGCTAAAAGGACGGCAATTTCAGAAATAAATTCAGATTTGGCATGCATATGACGATCCTCAGAAGGAACTTTTAGAGTATAGCCACCAGCTGAACCGCGAGAAATAATGGAAATTTTATGGACCGGATCGGCGTCGGGCAAAAAATGGGCGACCAGAGCGTGCCCGGCTTCGTGATAAGCAGTAATCTTTTTTTCCTTTTCTGTAATTACCCGGCTTTTCCGTTCCGGACCGATCATAACTTTTTCAATCGCTTCAAACAAATCAGCATTTTCTATTTCTTTACGATTATTTCGCGCCGCTAAAATCGCTGCCTCATTTAAAATATTAGCCAGGTCCGCCCCGGAAAAACCAGCCGTCCGTTCGGCGATAATCCTTAAGTCCGCTTTTTTAGATAAGGGTTTCTGGCGAGAATGGACTTGAAGGATCTCCTCGCGATCTTTTAAATCCGGTAAATCAATAGTAACACGCCGATCAAAACGACCCGGGCGAAGCAGAGCCGGATCTAAAACATCCGGTCGATTAGTCGCGGCGATCACGATAATATTCTGGGTCGGTTCAAATCCGTCCATCTCTACTAAGATCTGATTCAAGGTTTGTTCCCGTTCATCATGGCTTCCGCCTAATCCTGATCCACGGCGGCGGCCGACCGCATCAATTTCATCAATAAATAAGATACAGGGCGCATTCTTTTTAGCTTTTTGGAATAAGGATCGGACACGAGAAGCTCCCACGCCGACAAACATCTCTACGAACTCCGAACCGGACATATGAAAAAACGGTACCTGCGCTTCACCGGCCACCGAACGAGCCAGTAGGGTTTTGCCCGTTCCCGGCGCCCCTAAAAGCAAGACTCCTCGCGGTATCTTAGCGCCTAATTCATGAAATTTTTTAGGGAATCTCAAGAATTCTACGATCTCTTTTAATTCTTCCTTAGCTTCTTTCGCTCCGGCCACGTCTTTAAAAGTCGCGCGATTTTTTTCATCTGGGGTAAAATCTTTAGCGGTTGATTGGCCAAAACTCATCGCCCGAGAATTAGCATTCTGCAAGCCGCGCATCATAAAATATAAAAAGACACCGATTAAGACAAACGGTAAGACAAAGGGAATAATAGTAGTCAGCCAATAATCCAGTCCGCTTTCGTCCTTGACTAAGATATTGACGCCTACCATTTTAGCCGGATCAACTTTAAAATTATTCAGCAAAGTGGAAAAGGAATCAGTCACTTCTTTCTGGATAGTTTCTTTCTGACCATCTTTTAGAGTAACCTCGATCTTATTACCAACGACGATTATCCCGGCTACTTGGCTGGCGTTAAGCTGGCTGATCAATGTTTCTAGGCCGACAACCTGGATCTTGTTGGCGCTAGAATTAGAAAAATAGCTAAAAATTGCGGCCATTATCAAGAAAACTGCAAAAAATATTAAAAAGTTCTTAATTAATTTTTTCATGTAATTTAGGGTTAAATTTTGTTTATATTATAGAATAAATATTCCCGTTTGGCAATCGGTAAAAATTCTAAATTGATAAGCCCTTATTCTTAAAAATGCCCGTTTCTACGGGCATTTTTAAGAATATTTCTCATTAAACTTTATTCGGATTTCTTTACGGCCTTAGCCTTCTTCTCTTTCTTTTCTCCTTTTGCTACTACGTCTTCTATCTCATTGCCCTTCTCTTCCGCTTTCTGAACCTTAGCCGGCTTCTTGGTCTTTTCCTTTTTTTCATTGTCTCCGGGATTTGCTCCAGCGTCCGCCAATTTTAACCCCAAACGATGTTCGCCGGGAGTGATACTGACCACTTCAAAATTTCCAATCGCGTTAGGCTGGAATAATTCCGTAATTTTTTCTTTACCGCCCAAATTTAACTGGCTGATATGAGCTAAGCCGTGGATTTCTTCGTCTAATTTAACAAATAAACCGAAAGGATTAACTTTTAAAATCATACCCGAAACGACCTGGCCGATCTGATATTTGGCGCTGGCTTCTAACCAGGGGTCCTTTAATAACTTCTTAGCGCTTAAAAATACTTTAGCGCCATCGATAGAAATTATTTCCGCTTTGATGGTGTCCCCGACCTTATACATCTCACTCGGAGAATCAATCCTTTGCCAAGCTAATTCCGAAATATGGATCAAGCCTTCGATATTCTCTCCAAAGGAAACAAAAACCCCGAAATTAGTAATCGCGGTAATCCGGCCATCGACCGTAACGCCAATCTTATATTTATCCAGCGCCGGTTTCTGTTTCTTATTCCAGACATCCTTTTCGCTGAAAATAATCTTATTATCTTCTTCACTCAAAGTAATAACAGTGACTTCAAATTCCGAGCCGACAAAAGATTTTAATTTTTCCAAAATTTTACTCTTATCACCGCCGGAAATACGAGGATAATTTTCCGGAGCTAATTGCGAAACCGGTAAAAAACCGTCGATCTGGCAATAACGGCTGAGTAATCCGCCTTTGTTAGCATCCATGATCTTAACCTTGATCGTGGTCTTATCTTTCAAAGCCTGGCGTAATTTATTCCAAGCTTTTTCCTGACCGACCAGACGAAAAGATAATTCTAATTCTCCGTTTTCATTTTCGGCATCAATCACCGCAGCTTCAATCTCATCGCCCGGTTTTAAACCGGCGAACTCTTCAACTTCATTATAAAGTTCCGGACCACGGATAATGCCCATTAAAACGCCATTGACGTCTAATTTGACCTCCGCTTTAGAAGCAGCGACAACTGTCCCTTTGACGATATCGCCGACTTGCGGGATCTTAATATTATCTTTTTCTAGCAACTTGGAAAATTCGCTAGGGGAATCTTGATTCTTATCTTCCATATTATTATATAGGGGCTTGATTTACTTGATTAAAAAATAAAAAAAGCGACCTTAACCCAGTTTAGCAACTGAGTCCCACGACCACCTTCGCCGCCTTAAAAGGCAAGCTTAAAATTCGCGGGATTGCTTAGAGGTGTTTATTAAATTTTATAGTGATAATAGTATAGAAAAAAGCTGGCTATTTGTCAACTATCTTTTTTCAGGCTAGCTTAAGTATAAATTTTAATATAAAAAAGTCCTGAATAAAATCTTCAGGACCTCCCACTCTACTTAAAGAGTAAATTTTTGCGACTACGATCAATCAGGATAAAACTTTGTCCAAATGGAACATTCTTTTGATTGAACCTTTAACAGTCACTGATTCAACAACCTCAGCCGTCTTAACGACTTCAATCTCTTCAATAATCTCAGCCGTCTCAATAACTTCCGCCGGGATCGGAACTACTCCGTGCTTTTCATAGCAACTCGCCGTCTGTTTGCGGGCGTCGAAATAGGTTATGCCCTTAGCTCCTTCCCTTAGGAAATAAAGGGTAGGAACTCCGTGGTTTCCTGGACCGATACCGATACAGATACAAAGCGCATCTTTGTTGATAGAGTTGAAACAAACCGTTCCGGGAAGGAACGGGAATCGGGCCTGATCATATTTAGTATTGATGACTAGACTTGCTCCGGTCTGACCAAACATGCGATATGCCCCATTGTTATTTAAGGGCGTTTTGGTTAATTCTGAGGCTTGGTCCTCGAGAATCTTTTTTCTTCTTTGAATTTCTTGTACTGTTAACGACATAAATACCTCCAGGTTAGTTAAAATATTTATTTATATTTTGGAACTACTCATTAGAAGTAAAGTGATAAAACTTATTCTTAATTTTAAATAACGACTAAACAATAATTTATTACTAAATTAAACCATAATTTAACCATATTCTCCAGGAATGTCAAGGTTTAATATGAACCAAAAACCTGATATGCTATAATATAAAGAAGATTAATAAATTAATAAATATATGAATCAAAACATCAAAAACATCTTAGGCGGCGTAATCGCCGTGGCGGTTTTAGCCTTAGGCTATGCGGCCCTCAGTTATGTTAATTCCTACAGCAAGGTGATCGAACCTTCGTCATTTCGAAGTTTCTCGGTTACGGGAGATGGAAAGGCGACGGCTATTCCGGACATCGCCGAATTTAGTTTCCAGGTTATCACTGAAGGTGGAGTCGATATCACCGCCCTGCAAACCAAAAATACCGAAGCCATGAATAAAGTTATCGGCTATGTTAAAACCCAGGGAGTCGCGGAGAAAGATATCAAGACTCAATATTATAATGTTGAACCGCGCTACCAGACTTCTAATTGCCGGATAACGACGACCCCATTATTATTAACCCCGGCCGTAGCGCCTGATTCAATCAGCGGTTCCAGCGGCTCTTCCTTCGGTACAGTAAACCAAACCTGTCCGCCACCGAGCATTGTCGGTTATACGATAACCCAATCTGTTGATGTTAAAATCCGTGATTTTAGTAAAATTGGTGATATTATGGGCGGGGTAGTAAAAAATGGCGCTAACCAAGTCGGCTCCCTCTCTTTCACTATCGATGACCAGACCAAAGTCCAAGATGAGGCTCGTACCGAAGCAATAATCAAAGCGATGGCGAAAGCCGAATCTATCGCCGACGCTGGAAATTTCAAAGTCGGTCGCCTCTTAAATATCCAAGAAGGAGGCCAGTACCCGATGTATAATACTTCTTTGAGGATGGAATCCGCTGCTAAACTAGATGCCACCGGAGCGGCTCCGGCGCCAGTCATCCAACCGGGCTCTCAGGAAGTTAATGTCAATGTTACCTTGCAGTACGAGATTAAATAAAAGCGGAACGAAATCAGATAAAAACCGTTGATATATGATTAATATTTTTGTCGGGTGGCTACTGCTACTAATTCCTTTTTTATTGATTTTTTGTTGGCCAGATCGCCTACGGGGATTCATTTATATCTTAGTCGCCGCTAGCGCTTTCCATCTGGTTATCGCCTTAACTACTCAATTTTTCCACATCTTTTCTTATCCCCTGATCTTAATTCTTAATATCATCATGGCGGGCACGGTTATTTTTCTTTTGATAAAAAGAGCTAAAAAAATCTCTTTTAAGATTAAATTTAACTGGCTCATCCTCCTAGCTTTTGGGATAATCATCTTGGAATTAGGATCGGTCCATTATTTTTATTCCGGCTCGGCCAGCACTATCGACGGTTATCAGATGGTCGATCGGATAAGCTATCCTTATCCCTATTTTTCCGACGAATGGATCGGCGTCGCGCTGACTAATCATTCTATCGCCAGCCAATCTCTACCAACTGTTAACCCCTTGATTAACGGCAGCGGCCATGAAAATATCCCGAACATCTTTATTGCTTTCTTCTCCGTCTTGTCCGAATTATTTTTACTCCTAAATTTAAATCCTCTTACCGGATATCCGATCTTAGCGCTGGGCGCTGGCAGCTTGATCTGTCTGCTGTCTTATATCCTATTAAGAAAAAACCAGGTCGGACCATTTTTTTCGGCTTTAGGCGCCTTGACTATCCCCTATATCGTTAATAGCCAGAATCTAGCCGGATTATGGTACTTACTGCCATTTATCGGAGGAATAATCTTATTCTTAACTAGCTTGATCGCCTTAAGCACTAGGGATCGATATCTCGCCTGGTTAAACGGCGGATTAGCCTTATTATTATACCCGCCCTTAGTCGTCTTCATCGCCCCCGTAATCATTATCGACCTTTGGTTTGACTCAAAAATAAAGATTGCCGACAGATTAGGGCGGGCTTTTTGGGGGCTTTTAATCATTGGCGGCATCGCCGGACTGATCATTATTTTACAAAGATCTAGTTTTAATAATCTAGCTAATTTATTTAACTCCTATCTGACCTATCAAACTCTGGATCATGGAATTCCTTCTTTCGCCCCTTGGATTGTTGTCCCCGGGATAATTCTGCCTTTTGCTCTTTTAGGATTCATCAGGCTTTGGCAAAAAAGAATATTCTGGCTCTTGATTCCTCTTTTAACCGGCTTCCTTTTCTGGATAATCTATAGTCGTTCTTTGTATTTATTCATTATCGGCTATGACCGAGTAGTGGTAATCACTTCCTTATTGATTATAATTTCGGCGGCTTACGGGGGAGATTGGCTGGTCTCAAAAATTACGGCTAAATTTCCTAAACTAGTAGAAACTAATTTTAAACGGCAAATACAAGTTTTTTGTCTGGCCATCTTTTTCCTCCTCGCTTGGTCCTACACCCAACAATCAAACTGGTCTAAATTGATGCTAACGGTTACGACGCCTAACGGCAAAATGTTAGTTAAACCACTGGCCCCGGCCACCTTATTCTTGAGTGAAGACGACCGGCAACTTTTTAAGAAGCGGCCCAAGAGACGCTTTATCTCTCCGCCTTGGAAGGGCCTGACTATCGGGGCCGCTACTGGCCTATACCCGCTTGATTCTAAAGAGTCAATCCTAACTAATCATATCCTTAATTATGATTTCTTTAGGCAACAAAATTGCGAAGAGAAAGAAAGCTTGGCTCAACTCTATGATTTGGTCTATGTTTATTCTCCAAAATTTACCTGTAAAAATTTCACCGAGTTAGGAATAAGCGACGAGGGGCTACATTTATATAAATATAAACCTAGTCTATGATGAACCAACCGGAAATAAGTATCCTTCTCCCCTGCCTAGACGAAGAGCGGGGAATTTTATTTTGCCTGGAAGAAATCAAAAGAACCATTGCTCTCAATTCGTTGTCGGCCGAGGTGATCGTGATTGATAATAATTCCCGGGACGCGAGCGTCAGTCTAGTCAAAACTTATCAGGTTGACTTCCCGGAACTCCGGCTGCTTAAAGAAGATCGGGAGGGTTATGGATTTACCTATCTCCAAGGCTTGAAAAATTCTCTGGGTAAATATATCTTTATGGCTGATGCGGACGGAACCTATGATTTTAAAGATATCCCGCGATTTGTAGAACGATTGAAAAATGGTTCGGACTTGGTAATCGGTAACCGTTTTGCTCAAAAAATTACGGCTGATTCTATGCCCTGGTTAAACCGTTATGTAGGCAATCCCTTCCTGTCTTTCCTGGTCCACTTATTCTTTAGAGTAAATATCGGTGATACTCATTGCGGCGCCCGGGCGATTTCCCGGGCCGCTTTGGAAAAAATAAATCTCTGTACCGGCGGCATGGAATTCGCTTCCGAAATGATCATTAAAGCAGCGCAAAAAAATTTGCTCATCACCGAACTCCCGATTGAATATCGTAAACGCCTCGGCCAATCTAAACTGCATTCTTTTTCTGATGGCTGGCGCCACTTACGTTTTATTCTCCTTTATTCACCGCTGATTTTGTTTTTTCTTCCCGGTGCTATCCTATTCTTATCGGGCGCGACCCTGATGTTTATCTTTTACTTTTTTAATCCGACCATTTTCGGCGTCCGATTTTATAGTCACCCGATGTTTCTCTTCTCGGTTTTGATCATCTTGGGCTATCAATTAATCCTCTTCGGCGGCTTTTCTAAAATTTACGCGATTACGCACCTCGGCGACAATAATCGTCTGGTGGAAAAATTATTCCGACATATCACTATTGAAAAAACTGGGTTGCTCGGTCTCTTGATGGCGATCGCCGGAGCGATTATTTATTTATCAATCTTTATCAGCTGGCTAAATTCCGATTTCGGATCCCTGCCAGGAGTAAAAGAGTCGGTAATCGGCTTGACGCTGCTGGTAGTCGGGATCCAAACCTTTTTCGCCGCCTTCATGTTCAGTATCTTAGGTATTAAAAATAAATGAAAATAGCGATTTTAAATAATTTTCTGGATAATATCGGCGGAGCCGAAATAGTCACCCTGACTTTAACGCGCGGACTAGAGGCCGATCTATATACGACGAATATTGATAAGGAAAAAATAAAAGCTATGGGTTTTGGCGATGTTCTGGGCCGGATCCATTCCATCGGCCGCCTCCCTAAAAAGGCCCCCTTCCGACAACAATTAGCTTTTTGGAAATTCCGTCGCTTGAATCTATCCGGCCGCTACGATTTTTTTATCATTGCCGGCGATTGGGCGATGTCCGCCGCGGTTAATAACCGACCCAATCTTTGGTATGTCCATAGTCCGCTTAATGAACTTTGGGAATTCCGAGATTTTATCAGAAAAAATATCTTAAGCCGTTGGAAAATAGCGCCCTATGATTTCTGGGTTTGGTTCAACCAGAAACTGACTTTAAAATACGCCCGTTCAGTTGATCTCCTGGTCAGTAATTCAAAAAATACTAAAAACCGACTAAAAAAATATTATGGACGTGAGGCCGTCGTAATCAATCCGCCGGTGACGACCGCGGGGTATCGATGGCGAGAACCAGCTAATTACTGGTTATCAGTTAATCGTCTGGTTACTCATAAAAGGATCGAGTTACAGACCGAAGCCTTCCGACATTTGCCCGACGAAAAATTAATAATTGTCGGCAGTTATGAAGAAGGGGTAACCCAATTTGAATCTTATAAAGATAAAATAGAAAAAATCAAACCGGCTAACGTCACTATTATCCACTGGGTAGATGATAAAAAGCTAAAGGACCTTTACGCCAGTTGCTGGGGATTTATCACGACCGCTAAAGATGAGGATTTTGGAATGACGATTATTGAAGCGCTGGCGGCCGGAAAACCAATCATCGCGGCGGACGAAGGCGGCTATAAAGAAACGGTCTTACCCGATACCGGACGACTGATAGATGATATCAATCCTGAAAAACTCGCGCTGGCGATTAAAGAAATAAGTGCAGAATTAAAAAAGGAACCAGATAAATACCGGATCCCTTGTCAAAAACGAGCGGCCGAGTTTGATACGAAAATATTTATTGAGAAGATAAAACAAGAAATTGCTAAGAGGGGCTAAGTATTCTTTTTGCTTCGGCGAGGATCTCCGTTCTTATCCTGATTAATTCGTCTTCGTCAAACTTTACCGGTTCAATAATTTCTTCCGGTTTTTTGCAAAAAATAGTTCCCTCGATGATTTTATCCTTTCGGATTAATTTTTTATCTAAAAAATAATTCACAAAAATATAAGTAGCATATCCCTTCCCCAGGGGATTACTCTGACTTTTACTAGCCACATCTTTGAAATTTATATAATCATCAATGATGATATCAGCTCCGGGCTTTAAAAGATTATAAAAAAGCAAAAAATCTCGATCGATAAAACCGTCGGCATCAATCAAGAGGAGAGAAAAGGGCCCAGAATTTTTTAACTGAGTTACCACTTCTTTCAGTCGATTAGGGAACACCGTTACTATCGACTGACAATCGAAGTAAATAAGATTATTCCTTAATTTAGCGATATTGACTTCTTTCGGCCCCCATTTTTCTATAGAACTATTTTTCCCTTCTCCTTTTTCGACGGTTAATAAAGTCGCCGGTTTAGCGGAATCCCTAATTCCCTTAGCTAGACAGACGCTAGCGGCGCCATGAGCGGCGCCGAGCTCTAGCATATTCCCGGGTTGGGCGGCGCAAGCACAACTATAAATTTGGGCGTAGACTTCCCGAGGCATCATCCCGTCGCATCTGGTCTTTATTTCTTGGATTTTAGTTTTTCTCATGACGGTTTCCGATAAAACTAAACTCAACTTTTTCGCCTCTATCTTTACGTTAAAATCACTGATTATCTTCTTTCTTCCGGCTTTAGCGAGACGCTCTCTTAAATTAGCATCGTCTATAAGTTCGCAAATGGCCGCCGCCAAGGCGGAGGCGTCTCTTTCGGGAACGAGTAATCCGTTTTCCCGATTAATAATTAATTCTCCGATACCGGAAATATCACTCGTTATCACCGGGATTTCCATCGCCATTGCTTCTTTCAGGACGTTAGCAATAATATCCCGATCGCCGTCAGCGGCGACAACACAAGGCAAGACCAGGATATCCGAGCATTCTAACTCCGCCCTTACTAGTTCCTGCCTTATCGGGGCCAAGATCTTGATCCGGTCGCTGATTCCTAACTCGGCTATCTTTTGATCATAAACTTCCCGGAGCGGTCCTTCGCCGATCAAAGTATAGGTAAATTGCTTGCCCTCTTTTTTTAAGATAGCCAAAGCTTCTAAAAGATAAATGATCCCTTTTTTCTCGACAAATCTGGCAATAGTAATAATCCTTACCTTATCTTTCAGTTCTTTCTTAATCATCGGTTTAAATCTTTCTGGGTCAATGGAACTATGGACCACTGATATTTTTCGAGCCGGACCGAATATTTTTTCCAATTGCCGTTTGTTAAATTCCGAAATAGTAACTACGCTAGCGATTTTGGCAAATATTTTTTTATACTGATCCATCTCTTTTTGACATTTATGACCATATAATTCCAGGGCGCGGAAGGCGGTGACAAAAGGAACCCCGACAATATTAGCGATTGCCATTCCTTTATCTATTTTTTCCAAGTGAGCAAAGGGCGAATAAACCAAATCAAATTTTATTCTAGGCAGTTTTCTCAAAATAAGATAATTATCAAGCTTAGACCAAATATTTTTGGCTTTATAATAGGGATTGTTTAAGAGGATAAAATATAAATTTCTTCCGGTCTGACGCGGATGAGTAAGAAGATCGTCGCTAACTTTTTTAAAAAAATCAGCCAGCTTATGCCGACCTCTTTCATATACTTCACCAGTAACCACCTTCGCCATGAAATTATTTTCCGTAATTAGGGCGTGCGAGTCAGCTTCCTCGACATGATTAATGATATCGGCCAAAACCCAGACGTCATGACCCATCCTTTGGAGTTCGATCATCTCATTTAAGATAAAGGTTTCCGAACTCATTTTGGGAAATTGCTGCAATAAATACAAGATTTTCATGGTGCTTGGTCTAATTAATATTATTTACCAAATTTCCCTTTCTCCGTCTTATGCCAAGAAACTAAATCCAGGATACCATCTTCAATCTTGACCCGCGGTGCCCAGCCAAGCAGCCGCTTAGCCTTATCAATATTAGCAAAGGTAGCATCCATATCCGAGCTATGTTTAGGATGATAAATTTTACTAATTTCTTGACCGGAATGTTTAGCGATCAAAGCGGTTAATTCCTCGACACTGACTGGACGGCTATTACCGATATTGATGAGTTCGTAACGGGCATTAAGGTTCGCGGCCAAAATTATCGCCTCAACAATATCAGAAATATGAGTAAAATCTCGCTGGGCCTGACCAGTGCCATAAATATTGAGCGGCTGCTTATTGAGGGCCGCTTCCGTAAACTTATAAAAAGCCAAGTCCGGCCGGCCATGCGAACCATAGGCGCTAAACATCCTCAACCCCACCATATTTAAATCGTAATGTTCACTATAAATTTTAGCTAATAGCTCGTTGCTTCTCTTAGTATAAGCGTAAATTGATAACTGGTCTTTAATTTCCTGATTTTCGTCAAAAGGCGGTTTATTTCTCCCATAAACGGCGCTGGAAGAAGCGAAAACCGTATTTTTAACGTGATGTCGACGACAGCATTCAAAAACATTAAAAGTGCCGAGAATATTATTTTTTATATATAATTCCGGATGCTCCAAA
>Ga0172379_10006905_pt1 | contig 14980 bp, 13 predicted proteins | sample GrowelOW334metaG_FD_119756 | JGI IMG/M metagenome (GOLD analysis project Ga0172379, IMG submission 119756) | Groundwater microbial communities from an aquifer near a municipal landfill in Southern Ontario, Canada - Groundwater well OW334 metaG | ecosystem: Environmental > Aquatic > Deep...
TCTGGATAATCAGCAGATAGACAAGACCAAGTGCACGGCCGAAGATCCAAAGATCGGCTGTGTCCGATTCCTTAACACCAATCCGGATGTGAATAATTACGAACTCGTGAGCGTCCGCAGTGATCGCACTTGCGGACAATGGCTCCAGAATTGCGCCGGTTCGCAAGAAGGCGCTTGCAATGTGAGCCCCAACCCGGGCGTCATCACCTGTGAAGAATCAAGCGAAGGCAATGCCAGCGTTTGCGCGAGAAGAGTGGATCCGCAAGTAGCGATAGATTGGACTGGAAGCATAGACGCAATTTCACTAAACTACCAGCTCCGCGATATTGGCTATCGCTACGGCGATTATTCCGGTATGTCAATCCTGGAAAAGAGCGCGATAGAAAATGTTTTGCCGGCCACAGATATGGGTCTATGGTGCCGAGCCTATCCGGAAATGGATTCGCCGTTCCCGGCGAGCGTGGCTAGTTTGCCCGGGTTCACGAGAGCGAAGACTTGCGTACAGAAAATTTGTGGTAATAATTATAGCGCAACTTGCAAGGTAGATGCCGACTGTAACAGGTTTGCAGGCGAGGCAAAATGCGTAGACAATACTTTCCTATGTGATTGTAGCTATAACAAAGTGGAAATACAGGGACAACCGGTGTACTTTAGCAATAATTCAAGCCAACCAGCACCAATAAAAGTATGTACCGCCGGAGATTCGGCAAAGATGAATCAGCCTTGCAGTACCGATACAGATTGCTCTAGTACGGGAAATACTCTAGCCGGCATCTGCTCGCCGACGAAGATCACGACAGTCAACGGCGTCCAAGGCCGGTGTCTGGAGTATGATCAGAGCGCGACGGTGAATGGGACGGTGTTGGGCGGTGGAGATGAGAAGAATCCTTGTTTGACTTGGTATCCGTTTAAGACATGTGTGAGTGGTGTAAATATAGGAAATTTATGTATTGATGATGGAAATTGTACATCAGGCAGTACGGTGGGAAAATGTCAGTAAAAAATATTAAAAACCAGCCTCCGAAAGAGGCTGGTTTTGTTAAAGAAAAATAGTTGCACTAGTTGACACAAGTATATATGGTGATATACTAATAATATAAAATATGTTCATTGAAATTGGTCAATAAACAGCAGTCTTAGCATAAAAAGGAGATAAAAATGATAAAAACATATTGGATTACAGTAAATCGTCTGTGTCAATTACGCTGTAAATGGTGCTATGCGCATGGCACGAAATATCTAAAAAAAGACGATGCAAACATAAACACTCTTTTTCGTCTTGTAGATATTATGTCAGAAATCAATGTAGCGACTTGTAAAATTCTTGGCGGAGAACCGGCGATATATTCTCACATTATTCCTCTCTTGAATTATCTGAGAGAAAAGAATGTGAAATCAGTAATGATTTCTAATGGTCTTGCTTATGAGAACATGGAAATAGTTAAAAAACATTTTGATGCAGGATTATTGCTTTTAATTGTTTCGTTAAAAACCGGTTCTGCAGAGGGGTATAAAAATTGGACGGGAAAAAATGTTTATCGTATGGTTTTGAAGGCAATAGAAAACCTATCACTATACAATAGTGGCGTTTCCATTACTGTTACAAATGTTAACTCCAAAGAGATTATCAGGGGAATTGCCGATTGCATTTCGGCGGGAGTTAGGTTTATAAACATTGATTTTTGCACAACAGTTTTTGTTAGTGGCAGACCAATTGGAGATTACATGCCGGACGCAAATATGATTCAGACAATTGTGCCCGAAGTCACTGAGTACTTGAAGGGTAGCGGTATAAAATTTAACATTCAGTTGTCTCTGCCGTTTTGTTTGTTTGAGCCAAAATTTGTTTTTGATCTATTTAAGGAAAAGCATGCAATGTCAGGTTGTATCGCCCGGAAAAAATCAGGCATTGTTTTTGGAGTGAATGGTGAGGCAGGATTTTGTAATCACCTTTTGGATTTTCCTTTTGGGAAACTAGAAATTGATTTTAAGACCGGAAAGCAGCTAGAAGATTTGTACTATTCGCAAACAGAATTTTTTAAACAAACAAATCGAGTACCGGACATAAGGTGTAAGTTTTGCTCAATAAGTTCGTTATGTTGCGGTGGATGCCCAGTAAAATGGACGAGCTATAAGCCAAAAGATTTTATTAAAGGAGGTGATTCTTTTTTGGCCATGGAGCAACAATTCCGATCATTAGTCAGCCTTTGAAAGGAGGTGAGTATTATGACAGCTGCTGAGGTTTTGCGGAAATTAAGTCGTGCCGATGAAAAAGAATTCGATGTTTGCCCGACAGGAACGCCGGCCACCTTTTCTTCGCTATGCGATGGCGATACCGATGGTGAAGGTCATTGTGGCCAATGCGATTAATTTTTAATCGCTAATTATATTGGGGCACGATAAATTTGTGCCCCAATTTTAATTTTTTAAAAAATTTAGTTGTTATATGAGTAAAATAAATTTTCAATACAATGTTCAGCTAGATGCATGGTCTTGGGCCCGCTTTGCGAAACACAAATCATTGTGGCGTGCAAATAGTGAAATAATGACGAAGCATATTCCGCCGGATATTTTAAAATTGCTTCAGGAAAGCGATGGGGATGTGGCAAAAAATATCGCCCTTGAGGCGGTAAAGAGGCAAAATCATGAAGGAATGGCAGAGGTTATTGAAAAATATATAAAAGATATCAAATCAAAATGGACGCCATTCGGGAAAAAATTTTTTGAAGCGCTCGAGCAAGTAATACAAAGGAAAGGCTTGGAAGATGATTTCACGGCTTTTTTGACGACAGGACGAACATGCCCTTACAATTTGAAAGAAAAATGGTTTATGGTCTCAGTTTTGCATAGTTTGGAGAAATCAATCACTACTATTTGTCACGAAATATTTCATTTTCATTTTCTGTATTATTTTGGAGATTATTTGCGACAAAAAGGATTACCCAATGAACGGATTGAAGACATCAAAGAGGCCGTGACAGTATTGCTAAACGAAAAAGAATTCAAAGATATAATTACCGTTGAAGACAAGGGATACCCCGCTCATCAAGAAATGAGAAAAGAAATTACTGCCTTATGGCGCGAGGAAAGAGATTTTTTGTTGATTTTGGGTAGATTGACGAAAAAATAATTTTTATGCAAATACAATTTAAGTATAACCTAAAGGAAGATATCGTAAATTTTCATATCGCCGCTGCCTCGTTGGGGCATGGCGGCCAGCCTTCTCGTCAGCAGTTGTTATACCAACAAACTTTTGGCGAAAAGTTGGAGGATGATTTACTGGCGAAATTTATAAATAATTATTTAGAGCTTAATAAGATTAACCCGGAAAGGCAGATCAAAAAGTTTCAGGCGGATTGTGATCTGGTTCGTGATAAATTTTTTCGCCGAGCCGAAAAAATATTTAACATCAAGTTGCCGGTGGATTTGATAATTGCTTATCTTACGGCCAATGACAGGTGTGGTTACTCAATAAAGGATAACCTCTTTTTTGTTAGTATTAATGCTAATCAGCCAAAAAGAGTAGCCATGCATGAATTATGGCATTTTTATACTTGGTATGCGTTTGGAGAGGGATTAGGCAAGGGGCTAGACAAAAAACAATACTATAATATCAAGGAATCGTTAACGGAAATTTTGAATATAGAATGTTTAGATTTAATGGAGGGCCAGGACAAGGGCAATATTGAGCACATAGAAATCAGAAATTTGGTCCGTAAATTATGGTTGGAAGAAAAAGATTTGGGGAAAGTAATTGAAAAATTAGTATTTGATTTATACGGAATTAAGTAAAATTAGTATTAACGCCTCTGTACAACCAAAGTAAATTAAAGAGATCAGCAGTTAAATTTTTGAACTGCCGGTCTTTTTTAATTTTAGATTACTTTTTTTGGCTAACTTAATGACAAATTATGGTTTATGCTTGACAAAATAATTTTAATATGATATGCTGAAAGGTACTAAATGGATTAGTACATTGAAATTAAACAGTACCAAAACATTGAAAGGAGAAAGATTATGCTGGAATTATTGATTACTGTAGTGGTTTGTTTTATATTGGCGATTGTGGTTATTAGCTTGCTCATAGCTACTAGTGTAGCTACGGTCGCAGTCGTGTTTGCAGAAGATCCAAAAGGGGCCATTAACTTCACGACTAAGCTAAAGGATCAAGCCAAAAACTCGCGTGAAAAAATGAATGAAATAAAGGATGCCCCGCCAGAAGAAAAATTTTTTGAAGTTGTATTACTAGCATTGAATTTCATTAAAGAAATGCAGGGTCGGCAAAAAAGAAAGAAGAAGTGAAATCGCCCATTTAAACCCGCCCTTGTAAACAAGCGGCGGGTTTTATTATTTAGTCAAAGAAAAAGCCGACGATTATGATAAATCGTCGGCTTTAATTTTACTAAAAAATTACTAATTTCCTCCCACCCAAGTACCGGTATTACCACCACAATTAGTTGTGGTGTAGGTACCACTTTGGTTTAAGGCATTACTGAAAGTACCTGTATGAGATTGTGTAGCTGGTCCCCAACCGCAGTCTGCGCCAGTTCTGGTCCATGCGATATCTTTTCCGTTGATAGCGCCTGTAGACGAAGATCCACTCGGAACATTATGAGTGAACCCTTTCCCCCGTTGATCAACATACCCACCTTGCCAAGCACTTCCATTGTATGATATGTACCACTTCCTATTCAGATTGGAGGTGGTGATATCAATGTTAATGATCGCCATAACAGTGACCTGGGAGGAGAAGCCGTCAGCTGTGACCGTGAAAGTGGTTATGGGAACGGTTGACCCATTGTCAAACCAGTCCATATGGGTCGCGACCGTTATTCTTTCATTGTAGCTACCACTTTGGGTGTAGGTGGCAATAGCGGCAGTAGCGGTAGACCAGGAGAAGGGGATGCCAGTGATGGTATTTCCTCCACTATCTTTGGCCTGAGCTACAAGCTCATATACTTCCGTATGTGAGCCATCTTCCTTGGGGACGTAAATAGTCGGTCCAGTCGGATAAAAAATATTGGTATCGCCACCCGCGTTGGGCGCGGTGATAGTGATACTTGCCACGACCGGATTATTCACTGTGACATTCACGGTTGCCGTTCCGGTCTGGTTCGCCGTATCATAGGCAATCACTTTGATTGTATGACTGCCGTTAGCTACGGCTTGCGGATTCCAGGAGTAGCTGTAGGGCGACGAAGTATCAGTGGATTTCAGTATATTGTCTATGTAGAATTCCCCTTTGACTACGCCCTCAACATCATTCGCCGTGGCGGTGATGTTTGTGGTAGTAGCAATCACCGATCCATTGGTCGGATTCGTGATACTCACGCTTGGCGGTTGGTCGGGCGGAGTGTTCTGCACGAGGACAATTATTTCCTGTTGCGCCGTTTGGTTTGTCACATCAGTGGCGATTGCCTTTAAGATGTGATTACCGTTGGACGCAGTAGTTGTTGGCCAAGACCATTGATAAGACTTCGCAGAAATGGTGGGAATGGTGGTCTGCAAGACGCTATCCAGATAAATTTCCACCTTGGTGATGAGTACGCCAGTTGCGGTGACCACGACGTTATAATTGCTACCAACCACTTCGCTGGTCACTGGAGCGGAAAAAGAAACAGTGGGAGGATTAGGTAAGTCTTCATGCACCGTTATAATCACATCCCTCTCCGTACATAGGCTTACAATATTGCAAACCTTGACCTTGATCACCTGGGTGCCAGGGTCCATTTTTGCGGTCCAGGTATAGGGCGCAGCCTTGACCGTCGCCTTGATTAGGCCGCCTTGGTAAAATTCTACCCGATCAATGCCCTTGGCATCTGTTACTCTGGCTTCTACCGTGACTTGATTCGTGACGGTTGAGCCGTTCACCGGTGAGACTATCTCCAATGTCGGAGGAGTGTCCACTGTCGTTACCGGTTTGGTGCAGACATTCGCCTGGCCTGCCTGCGCAGGCAGGCAGACTTCACCCGAGGCGCAGTCTGTGTCCGCTTTGCAGGTGGCGCCGGTCGTGCTCGTCGCGCAGATGCCGGCTGTGCAAACTTCACCTGACTTGCAATCAGCCGTGACTTTGCAGGCGACAGTCGTCGTGGTTGAATTGCCACCGCCTTTCTTGCCGCAGGCCATACCCATCAACGAAATCGCCGTTAAGATCAGTACCGTTGTCCTTGTCTTCATGTTTCTTCCTCCTTTTGTGTGTTTGTATAGGTTAAAAGTTTGTTTTCAAAGGCCTATTTTCCTTGCCCAGGCTTCACTTGTCCAGGGTTTATCCCTGGATCTCTGAGCTTTATTTCGTAGCTTTACCTTATCATAAATTTGGGGGAATGTCAAGGTTTGCTTTGTTCTTAAAAGTATGTTATTCTCAAAATAGTAATTAATAAATAAATTAGGTATTTATGCGTAAAATTGTAAACATTAAAAATGTTGTTTGGAAAGAAGGTAAATATTATGTGGCTCAATGTCTAAATATTGATATTTCTAGTTTTGGTAAAACCAAGAAAGAAGCACTGCGTAATTTAGATGAAGCCCTAGAATTATATTTTGAAGATGTAAGGCCAATTCGTTTAACCAAAGTTGAAAAACCAAAGATAGTTGAATTATCTTTTAGGTATGCCTAAATTTTATTCTTCAAGTCAAATCATCAAGGTCCTTCAAAAGAAGGGCTTTGTTTATATATCTCAAAGAGGCAGTCATGTAAAATTTCGTAAATTCGGCAAACCCACCTTAACCGTGATAGTTCCGGCCGGCAGAAAAGAAATCCCCTATGGTACATTAAGGTCAATTTTGCGTCAAGCACATTTGATTGCTAACGATCTAAAATAAGTTGATAGCCTCAATGCCTACATCCTCTATGACGATATGGAAGTCAAAGAATCCAGAAACACCCACTACTATTATCTAGACAATCAGCAGATTGACAGGTTGAAATTAAATTAAAAGTATGCTATAATTATATTATTAAACACTAAAGTATTAATAATTTTTAGAGTATGTTTCCTCGCCAGATAAAAAAATATTTTTGGGATGTTGACCATCGCGCCTTGAATATAAAAAAGTACAAAAAATATATTATTGAACGGATTTTAGAGCTTGGCGACGAGCGGGCAGTCTCGTGGATGAAAAAAAATTTTTCAGAAAAAGATATTTTGCGCGCGCTTAAAGAAAGCCGGCAGATCTCTTTCCTGTCTTCAAACTATTGGAATTTAGTTTTTAAGAAGAAATAAAATGGCTTTCCATTTTGAGATTTTTAAAAAAAAAACCAGCGAGACCTTTGAGATTTTAAATCGATCTGCTTTTATTTCTGATTTTTATTTGGCTGGCGGAACGGCTTTGGCTCTTTGGCTGGGCCATCGTTATTCTTATGACCTTGATTTTTTTACCAACAAACAATTCAACGAATTAAAACTCGCGCGAGAGTTAATAAAATTTAAAAAGTTCCAAGTAGAAAAAAAATCCGAGCAAACTATCATTGGCAATTTGAATGCCACCAAGATTTCTTTTCTTGGTTATCCCTATCCCTTGATTTCCCCTCTGCCGAGAATCAAAAAAATAAAAATTGCCGGCCTGTTGGATATCGCTTGTATGAAAATAGACGCTATCGCCAGTCGGGGGACGAAGAGAGATTTTATTGATGTTTATTTTATTGTTCGGGAAATACCTTTGAATAAAATTTTGCGAACATTCAAAACAAAATACGCCCGGCTAAATTATAATATGCTCCATATAAAGAAAGCGCTTGTTTATTTTGCTGACGCGGACCAAGAGCCAATGCCGTCAATGCTTAGGCCGGTTAATTGGCGCGAAGTAAAAAGATTTTTTAAAGCAGAATTGATTAAATTAAAAGATAATTAGAGTTGCGGGCAGGATTGCTGATGTCTTAAAGGCTAGGTCAACTATTTTTTGACCCAGTCTTTTTTAAATTGTAATTTTGCAGTATGATATAAGCATATGACAGATAAAAATTTAGTTTATCAAACAGCATTTGGGTTAGTTTTTAAGGCCACAAAAAATACTTTCCCTTTTGAAAATAAAAAGGAGTTTTTGAGTTTCAAAAAATACTACGATCAAGAGAAAAGTAAAATTTTGCCGTTAGTAAAAAACGATGAAGATTTTTTTATTTTTCTGGAAAATTTTTTATCTGAACTGAAAAACAGCCACACCAAATTGGGATTTTATCCCGGCAAAATATTTTTTAAACCCAGTGGGTATCGGACTGTTTTGATTGAAAAGAGATTTTTTTTGAATAAAAAAAATAAAATTATTGGTGAAATTTTAGCGATTGACGGGCAAGAACCAAAAAAAGCTTTGGCTCTTGCCCTGAAAAATATTTCAGGGCCGACTAAACAATATGCTATTCAAAAAGGCCTCAATTTTTTACTGGCCGATAAAGGCAGAAAACCGCTGCAGATTAAATTAAAAATGAATAATAAAAATATTTGGCGCAAATTGGAGCGCCAAAAAATAATTTATCAACCATATAAAAAAAATATTGAAACAAAAATTTTTTCTAATAATATCGGATATTGGAAAATTCGATCCTGGGAGAATAAGCAAATTAGCGACGAAGATATTGAAACTACGCTCCGGTATTTTTCAAATAATAAAATAAGAGCATTGATTATTGATCTTCGTGGCAATCTTGGCGGAAACTCTAATATTGCCAAGACTCTGGCTTCGCATTTTTTTAATAAGCAGGTATTGTTCAGTATCACCAAGAGAAGAAAGGCCAAGTCAAATTTCATTCTGCGAACTTCATATTCCTATGTGAGGCCGCAAAAACCTTATTTGGAGTTACCTATTGTTTTATTAATAGATACCTTGGGTTTTAGCTCTAATGAGTATTTTATCGCCGGCATGAAGGACAATAAAAGAGCGATTTTGCTTGGCGAAACAACCGGCGGCGGAAGCGGTAACCCGATAAAACTTATTTTCCCCTTTAAAAAATCTTTTTTTGAATTATTTATTTCAACTTGGCTATATTTTCGTCCGAATGGCCAGCCGCTTGAAGGTAGGGGGATAAAACCGCATATTATTATTAAACCGCGAATAAAAGATTTATTAGCTCAAAATGATGCGGTTTTACGGCGAGCGAGAGCGGAGGCCAAAAGATTAATTAAAAGATAGTGACTAAAATAAGTTTTAATTACAATCTCAAAAAAGACGCTTGGAGCTGGGTGCTAATTGCGAAAGATAGGGACATGTGGGGTCTGAATTGGCGTGATCGGGTTGCGCATATTCCCAACGAACTTTTAGAAAAAATTTATGACCAACATTGAGCTAAAAATAACCCTGGATAGTTTTGATGAAATAATGACCAGATTGAAAAAAATTGGCGCAACCGAAAAGGGGGAACTTCATCAAATTGATACTTATTATAATTCCAAACGAGGCAGACTGAAGATAAGAGAAATTAATAAAAGATATTTTGAGCTCATATATTATGAGAGGGCAGACACGAGCGGTTCGAAGCAATCAGATTATTCAGTGTTGAAAATAAAGCTGGAGGAGTTGGAGACAATGAAGTTTATTTTGAAGAATTCTTTGGGTGAGAAGGTGAGAGTGGAGAAAAAGAGGTTTTTATGGCTTTATAAAAATACGCGGATACATTTGGATAAGGTAAAGAAATTAGGAAAATTTTTAGAATTGGAGACGGTTGTCAAAAAAATAACTTCCAAACAAGCAAAAAACGAGCACGAAGAGGTGATAAAATTATTAAATCTCTCAAAGTATAAAAAAATGAGTGTTTCATATAGTGATCTGATTTTTAGGTCTAAGTAAAAAATAATTTTTGAAGAAAAGAAAAAAGCCGACGATTATGATAAATCGTCGGCTTTTTTTATTATTTATTCTTCACCTTATCACAAGTTGGGGAAAATGTCAAGATTTTGCCTAGATTTAGGCTAAGAATAAAGAGATATTGACTTCTTTAATTAAGGATGTTTTAAAATTGTTGACTGGTTTAATTTATGGTATAATAAAGGTGTAATTTAGAGCATAGAATTTAGAATAAAATACTACATGCTTGATAGACTAAAAAACTATTTGCGTGATCCAAAAGTGGCGAAGATAGCAACGCCTATTTTGGTTTTTTTGTTTGTTGTTTGGGGTGTTTTTATGCGGAGTCAAGGGGTGAGTGCGTGGGGTATTTTTGATATTGTAAAATCTCCCGGTTTATTAGTGGGATGGATATTGGCTATGATTTTAGCAGTAGTGGTTGGTTGTGTTGGCCTTTTTGTTCTGATGTTCATTTTTCTTTTGACCTTGGTTTCTGGTTATAATAATTTTACTAATTCAGTTGCCGTGATAAAGGGCTGGACCGTAGTACGCGATATTTCCAATATGTTTTTTATTGTGGTTCTTTTGGTTATTGCTTTTGGCACGATTTTGAAACTGGAGAATTATCAATGGAAAAAACTAATGCCCAAGCTTTTGGTTATGGCTGTCTTGATTAATTTTAGCAAACTTTTTTGTGGGTTGTTGATTGATTTTTCTCAGGTAGTAATGTTGACCTTTGTTAATGCTTTCAAGGGCGGTGGCGGTGGCTCCTGGGTCAGTTTTTTGGGTATCGGCGATTCTTTTAGCGCGACTGGGTCTGGCGTGGGAGCAGTTTTGGATTATGACGTAGTCGCTATTTCTTTGGCTCTCGCCTTGGTTCGCTTAATTATTTCAGGAGTGGTTATTTTGATTTTTGTGTTGATTTTGGTTATGAGAATAGTCATGCTTTGGATTCTTGTAGTGCTCTCGCCCTTGGCCTTCCTGCTTTCCGTTTTCCCTATGAGCCAGGAGTATGCCAAGAAATGGTGGACCATGTTTGGCAAGTATCTGATCGTCGGCCCGGTGTTGGCTTTTTTCCTTTGGTTGTCGCTCGCGACTATGAATGGTGGTACTAATATTGTTAGCCAACAGGAGGCGGACAAGACGGGTGAAGTATCGGCGAATATCGGGGCTTCGGCAAATGGCGATTGGTCAAAAACTCTTAGTTTTATTGTCGGCATTGCCATGTTGATCGGCGGACTCATGATCACGCAGTCGCTAGGCGTAGCCGGCGGAGCCATGGCCGGCAAGGCCGTGGAGGGCATCAGGAGCACGGGCAAAATGGCGGCCAACAAAGGCGTTGAGATGGCAAGCCGAGCGACAGGCCTAGAGCTCAGACCGCAGAAATGGGCTGAGGGATTCCAAAATTGGCGAAAAGCATCAAGCATAAAATCAGATTCTGCCATCGCTTCCAAGGCCATGGAAAGAATGGCCACGGGCAGCAGATTGGGCCGAGCCTTGGCCTATGCCGGCGCTCCGCGCGATGCCTGGGAAGGATTTATGTCCGGGCGGGCATTTGGCGTGGTGAAAGGCGGCGAGAGCCAAGAAGCCAGGGCCACAAGAGATGAATTCGTAGAAAACAGAAGGGCGAGAGTGAAAAATCTTAACGCCGAATTGGCGCCACACGACAGGGTTGGGGCAGGCAAAAGAAGCGCCGAGATTGAGAAGGAAGAGGCTGAGTATCGGCAGGAAAAATTGGAAAGCAAGATTAGAGAGCCACAGATTGAAGAAATGGCAAAAGAGATGCAAAAGAATTCTACTGTGGAACAAAATAAAAAGGTTACCGAGATAGGAGGAAAAATAAAAAATCCGGCCAAGCGGGCGGAGGCCGTAAATGATTATTATCGGCAAGAGGCTGAAAATAAATTAGAAAAAGATATTGTTGACCGCGCTGATGAAAAACAAAAAGCAGCCAAGGGGAAAAAAGAGGAAAACGATCTATTGAAAGAGCAAGGCCTTGATCCGGTAAAGGATATTGGAACAGCCAAGCAGTTTTTGACTGACTACTATCGTAGTCAGGCGAGAGATGAGGTACTCCTGGGGAAAACAGAAAGCAAGAAGAAGACATTAGAGGCCGAGCAAGACGAGGTTGAAGTAAGATTTGTTGCTGAAAATAGCAGTGAAAAACAAACAGGAGGAAAATTAATAGGAGAAAAGTTGGCTGAAATACAGCAAAAGAGGAGAGAAGGGAAGGAGCCGGGCTATAAGCAAGAAGATATAAATAAAGTGCTCAAAGATAATAATCTTACTGCCGGCTCGCCGAAGGCTCTTGAATTTATAAAGGAGTTGGATAATGTAACAGCAGAAAGAGAAGTGAGCAAACAGAGAAAATCTTATATAGCTGATTATAAAAAGAAACAAACCCCCGAAAAAGAAGCGGCCCTTCTAAAAGAAAAGAATATAAAACCGGAAGAAACCGTCAAGGCTACGATGTTTTTAGAAAATTATTATAATAATAAAACAAATGTTCAATTATTAGCTGAGATGAGAGGCAAGGTAAGGGGTACGAGCTATAGAGATGAAAGAAGGAGTTTAATTGAGGAAGTAAAGAGGGACAAGAGAATGGCACCGGAAAAAATAAAAGAATTTGATTCAAAACGAGATAATATTGCTGAGCAGATAGTGACCATAGACGGAGAGATAATGAAACAAGGCAATATAAAAGTGCAAGTAGAGAAACAAGAGAAGACGAGAAGAGCGATAGAAAGTGAACAGCGCCAACATGCCGATGATCCGGAACATTGGGGGAGAAGGGGCCGAGAGGTGGAGCTGGGCAGCCTTGACGACAAGATCACCAAGTCTTTGGCCAATATCAATCGCGGGCGGACGGAGAACCGGGCAGTGGATATCGATCAGATTGCTAAAGCGTTGGCAAAAACATTGGGAGTAAATGAAGTGAGGAAGCAAGATCTGAAAAAATATTTGAGAGACAGAAAAGAAGAAGGAAGATTGATGGTCAATATCAGCGATAGGGAAATTGATCAATATTATGAAAAGAAAACATAATTAATTTTATGCCAGAGAAAAAAGAAAAACAATCTAAACCAGAGCTAGACCCTACAATGGTGGCAGTTTTGGACGATATCAATGAGGCGGCTTATTTTGCTTTGCTTACTGAAGAAGAAAGGCAGGAAGAAGAAAAAAGATTACTGGAGCAACGTGAAGAAATTCGGAAGCTCCGGTCCGGGGCGAAGAGAGAAGAAGGTTTGAGCGAGCCGGAGAGGAAAGACAAAGAGAAGGAAAAGGCCAAGCTGGAAGTCGAGATAGCGGAGAAAGAGCAAGAGGCAAAAGCCAAGGCGCCGGACCAACTGCAGTATAATAATGAAGCGCGCCGTCGCGCGAGAAATGAGGCAGACAAAGGAATACTGACCGAAAATTCCGGAGAGCTGATTGAACTTTTCGAGCAGGCAATGAAAGTGCCCGACAAAGAGCGCTGCGCGGTTATTTTTGGAAAGCTTTGCGGTAATGGCAATGAAAATGAAATTTTGAATAAATTTTATTTTCCCAGCAATTCTGAGGGGATCAAGGAGTTTGGCGAAGAGATACTGGTGAGAAAATTGGGTATAGGCAGGCAGGATATGCTGAGCGAGATGAGCGCCTGGTCGTCAAAAAACGAAGAAAAAAATCATTGGGAAACAGCGCGGATCGTGGGGATGAAAAATGGAGTTTGGGACTGGCTGGACAAGGGAGAAAGAGATGATAAGAGCGGGAAATGGACATGGAAAGATCCGGAAAATCATGTGAAATCAGTACTGTCAACAGTGGGGAAAAAACAGCCGGGAGAAGTGGCGAAAAAATTCAGCTATTTGGCCTATGGCGGTGATATTCCGTTGAAAAATGGAGAGAAAAAATTCAAAATCAGTCCCCTTGGTGTTGCGATTTTGCTCTACCTGGGAGAAGCTATGGCCAGCTTTATAATGGATCCAAAAGAAGCGAAGGAAAAAATGCCGAAAGACACTATTAATCATCTTTATCAAGAGAGACAGCTGTTGCGTGACGCCGGAGTCTCGGAAATTTTTCTCACTCGTTTGGAGGAGGCAGTTGAAGGCGCGGCCATAAAGAAAGATCAAAAAGAGATAGCGGCCCAGGCGATCAAAGATTGGCATAGCCGGGAAGAAGCCAAGCCGGAAGCAGGAGAAGATTTTGAGGCTGGCGACGCCGGAGGAGCGGAAGTAAAAACAGAGGATCTGGCCGAGAAAGCCATCAGGGCGATAAGAGAATCAAGAAAAAAATAAAAATAAGACTAAAGAATAGTATTTTTATGGCGAAAACAAAAAAATATAATTTTTTGAATGAGAGCGGCCTGGAGCTGGTAGAAGAGGCTTTTCAAGAAATAGCGATGCACGACGAAGAGAGGAAAGCCAAGGATCTTTATCTTGAATTGCGGGAATGGCTAAAAGAAGAAAAAGGCTTGGCCGTCAAACAGCCGGCGCTCAGCCAGAAGTACAACGAAATAATGACTCAGCTGCAATTTATTGCTTTGCCGTTGTTGAATGAAAGAGAAGTCATTGATCTCGTGGGTACGAGCTTGGGCCAGGCGCTCGCGATGCCGGACTATGATCCGGCGCAAAAGATCAGATCTTTTTTGCTGAAAGAGTCTATACTGGAGGAACGCGACGCTTTGAAGCAAAAAATCAAGAAGGCCTTGATTGACAATCCCGAAGTGATTACGAGGGAGCCGATCATGAAATACGGCGATAAAATAGAAGGCAGTATCAAAAATTGGCTCACTGATTACGTGGCGAATTTGGGCATTGATATAGTAGAAAAGGTGAAGCTGGCTCAGTATCTTTTTGCCGGAGAGAGTGTCAAAAATTTGTCTCCCGAGTCCAAGGCCAAAGTGGAGAAACTCTTTGCTTTTTTTGAACGGCTGAAATTTTCCAGCACCAGCCCTCTGGGGGCCGAGGAACGGGCCATGATTTTTTTTAATAATGACTGGCAGGTATTGCTAGACGGCAAGTTTGAAAAAGCTTCTGATTCTAAGTCTGAGGCGATCGCAGCGCGCGCCATAGAAGCGGTGAAAGAAGGCGGAGAGAGGACGGCGAAGAAGGAAAAAGAAAGCAAACTAGCCGAGTCTGTCCGCCGCGCCTATGCCGGCGATTTGCCCGAACAAAAGCAAATTTTGGCGGACGAGAAGCTCGTCCGAGGACAGATAACAAAATACAAA
>Ga0172379_10006906_pt1 | contig 14980 bp, 19 predicted proteins | sample GrowelOW334metaG_FD_119756 | JGI IMG/M metagenome (GOLD analysis project Ga0172379, IMG submission 119756) | Groundwater microbial communities from an aquifer near a municipal landfill in Southern Ontario, Canada - Groundwater well OW334 metaG | ecosystem: Environmental > Aquatic > Deep...
CGCCCCGGCGAAGAAGATCCGGCCCGGATGGGGCCGTCGGCGAGCCGCGCCTGCTGGAGGGGACGGCCAGGACCCGAGAAGCCCCCACCTTGAGCGGTAGCTCAGGTGGGGGAGTCATCACCCGGGGTGCGCCAAGGGCGGGAGGCGGAGGGACATCGCGACGTTCGTCGATCTCCTCGGCGACCACGTTCTCGAGCGCCTGCAGCAGGAATTCGCCGTCGTCCGAGACCGAGCGCAGCCCGCCGACGGCACGCGCCAGGAAGCCCGCGTCCGGCACCGGGATGGAAATCGTCCTGTAGGTCAGGCCGGTGGCCACCATCATCGCCTCCGGCGCGGGATCGTGCGCGGGACTGCACGTGGCTGCAGCATGACCATCGGCCGGTCCTGCATCTCCTGCATCTGCCGCGTGGCGTACCAGGCGAAGGTGCCCATGCCGGCGAGCACCACCAGGGCGGCCACGCCGACGCCGATGTAGAACCTGTCGAGCGCGGCGTTGGCCTGCGTCGAGACCTCGCCGCTCACATCCTGGCGGGCCTCCGTGACGACCGAGGAGGCGCTGGGCAGGCCGGGGATCGTGGGCAGGGCCGAGAGCAGCGAGGCGAGGTCGCCCGCAGGCCGGTAGCCGGCCGTCCCGGAGCAGCCGGCCGGCGCCACGGGACGGCGCGGCACCAGCGTCGCCCAGGCGCGCTCGACCTCGCCGCACCAGGCCTGCGGCACCGGACCGGTCGCCGGGTGGCGGCCGTCGAGCCAGCGGATGAAGGACCCGGCGGCGCCCGGCCGGTTGTGGTCCAGGGCCTCGGCCAGCGGTCCGGTCGCCGGATCGGAGCCGAGCACGCCCCGGCGCAGCAGTGCGGCCTGCAGCGCCGGAGGCATGGACAGGAAGAGGCCGGCGCAGCCCGCCAGGCGCACGCGACGCGGATCGATGGGCTCGGGCATGGGCACCTCTAAGGGAGGAGCTTCGCGTGCTTGAGCGCGTACACGGCGCCCGCGACGACGCCCGCGACGGCCACGACGCCCACGCCCACGGCGACCTTCGTGCCGGTGGACCAGCCCGCATCGGTGGTCGCGGCCTGGCCGGCCGGCTGGTACGGGTACATCAGGCGCGGCGCGCCGGGCCCGTAACCGCCACCGACCGGCACGTCCTGGTTGGAGCGGGAGCTGACGGGGGCGGGCATCCCGACGAAGGAGCCGGCGGCGTTGTTCATCTTCGCGATCAGGGCCATGGCATCTCTCCAGGGGCTAGCGGGCCTTGCGGCTCCGACGGGTCCTGCCGGTCTTGCGGACGTGGTGCGGCGCCAGGCGCACACGCTCGGGGTGGCGCAGGTGCAGGTCGCGCACGGCGCGCTTCTTCAGGCGCGCGGGGCGGCCGGTGTCGGTGTTGGTCGCCGCCCAGGTCGTGTCCGTGCCGAAGCGGTCGGTGTGGCAGGCCGTGATCCGGTAGCGGCCACGACGCGCGGCCTTGGGGCTGCCGAAGGCGACGCGGGCGCCGAGGTAGCGGTTGAACGAGTCGGCGTGGCGGGCGCAGGGCACCGGCGGGTTGTGGCGGGGGTGCTTCCGGTAGAAGGCATCGATCTTGCGGTTCCAACGCTTCCCGAGCGCGGCCTTCGTGAGGCGGTCCGGCTCCTCGATCAGCGTGCCGTAGCTGGCGAGGTCCCGGATCAGGAGCGCCCGGACCAGGACGTCACGGCTGGTGCCGTCCCGGCGCAGCGCCTGGACGCTCCTGCCTGTGTAGCGGGCGACGCCAGGAAGGTCGATCCAGGAATACTCGGCGAGCACGTCGTCGGGCACGGGCACCCGCGAGACGGACACCACCTCGTGGCGCCCGGCCGCGTCCCAGAACTCGAACTGGACGCCATGCCGGTTGCGGAAGATGACGCCGCCGCCGTGCTCGACGGGGTCGACATCCCCGGTGAGGCCCAGGATGGTGATGCGGTCGCTGGTGGCCATGAAGGGAGCGTAGCACGCACCCCCGGGGTTGGCACGAAACGGCACGGTCGCGCGCCGCCCGGCCGGGACGGCCGCCGGTCAGGTCTTGTACCACAGTGCCGGCCGCCCCCGCACCCGGTCATGCTTGCGCGCGGCCTCCCGGACGTGGGCCGGGTCGGTGCAGCAGTGGAACCGCTCGTCCTCGTCCTCGCGCAGGCAGCGGTGGCAGCCGCACACGTACACGACCGGCGCCCGGCATTCCTCGTCGTCGTCGACCTGCCAGCGGCCGTCGCAGCGGACGGCACGCAACGGCTCGACCGGCGTGACCTCGTCCAGCCCCGGGAATCCCTCGTTGTCGCTCATGTAGGATAGTGTAGGTGCTGACGGCCGGGCTGTCAAGGACGGCGGCGAGGGGCGAGGGGCGCGGCAGCTAGCGCCCGGACCGGTCCATCCGATCGGCCTCGCGGCGTGCCCAGGCGCGGCCGGCGTCGCCGCCCCACAGCGCCCAGGCCACGGCCGCCGGGCTGGTCGGGTCGCGCCTGCGCCGCGCGACCTCCAGCGGGGAGGCGCCGTGCCGGGCGAACCACGCCCGCATCAGGCGCAGCTTGGCCGGGGTGACCGGCGCGCCGCGCACGATGCGCCGCGCCCAGGCGACCGTCTCCGGACGCAGGCCCCGGCCGCCGTGGCCGGCGCGCAGCAGGTCCAGGCCCCGGGCGAAGGCGGCGACGACCGCCTGGGGTGGATGCAGGCCGGTGGCGGGGTTCGTGCGGGCGGCGGCCGTCCTGCGCCTGCGCGCCGGCATGGGCTCCTCCCGGAACCAGGTCGCACCGGTGGGCCCCGGCGCCTCGCGCAGCCGGTCGGAGATGTCCTGCCCCGGGTTCGCCCGGACGCGACGCGGGATCGCCGTGCCTTCAGGAACGTCGAGGTGCCGGGTCAGCCCGATCCTCCGTCGCCACGCCTCCTTCTGCTCGACGAAGAGGCGCAGGCGTTGACCGGTCAGGAACGCCAACGGGGCCACTCCCCCGTCCGTGTACCAGTCCGCAGGTTCCACGCCTGGTGGCGTGTGGCCGTAGTCGACGGCGTGCTGGGTGGCCTGCGTGAACCCGGCCCGGGGCACGACCACGATCATCGCCTTCTTCCAGAACTCGGCCTCGGTCACGTCATGGAAGTACCGACATCCCTTCGCGTGGGAGATCTGCATCTGGGCTGCCGTCAAGGCGCTGTCCAGGTGCTCGTAGTCCGCCGCGTAGACCAGTTCCGGAATCTCCCCCGGCCGATACTCGTCGTAGGCGTTCTCGACCACGGCCCCGAGCGACGGGTACAGGCCCAGCTTGCGGATCGACCGCTCGTTGCGCTTCAGCGTCCCGTGGAACAGGACCTCGTCGGTCCGCCATAGGCGGGTCCGCGGGCGCTGCAGGAACGGGAACGATCCCTGCTTCACCGCGCCCGGCATGGCCGGCCTCGCTTCCTGCGGCCCGGGTTGGCCCGGGCGCCCCTCCATGCCTCCGGCTCCGGGTCGACCCAGATCGTGTCGACGTGCTTCAGCCACCGCTCCGGACGGCAGAGCATGATGTCGTCCCCGCCGTCCTGGTAGTTGCCCGGGATCGTCCACCCGTCGTATTCCCGGCATACGATCTCCGCCAGGTCGTGGCTGCCCTGCCCGGCGCGCGCGCCGCGGTCCTCGAGGAAATCGGAGATGGCCCGGGCGTCCTTGAACCGCTTGAGGCGGGGCCGTCCGGACACGCGGTACACGAGGATGCGCTTCGGCCCTTCGGCCCCTCCCCATCCGAAGAACCACTCCGCCGACCCCTGCTGTTGCGTCACCCATCCGGGCCCGCGCAGCATGGTGAAGGGCTCCTCGGCCGTCGTGCCGTGGTAGAGCCGGCGCGCCGGGTTCGCCCGGGCCGTGGCCACCTCCCGGTGCTTCGGCCCGGAGACGACGATCGAGCCGTCCGGACGGACCTCGACCCGCGCGAAGGCGCGCCGCAACGCCCGCAGGTACTCCCGCACCTCGAGGCCGGAGCGGCCGGTGGCGAGGCGCACGATCATGCAGAAGCCGCCTCCCCCTTCCGGGGGACGGCGCGGACCGACGGGACGCAGGTGCCTGGCCATGCCGGAAGCATAGCAGACCGCGGACGGATGGCACGCTCTGGCACGGCGCCTGGTCACATCATGTCCATCGCCGGCAGCATCCGCGCGACCAGCGCGGCGACGCGCCAGCCGTAGCGGTAGCGTACGTAGTCGTCCCGGTGCTCCTCGCGCGCGCGGCCGCGGCCCGGGAAGAACACCGCACGCTCCTCGTCGTCGAGGTCGATCGGCAGGATCCTCCCCCGGAAGCCGGCGTCCTTGAGGAACCGGGCGAAGCCGGAGCCGGCACGGGTCGGCAGCACCGCGGCCGTGAAGGCGGCGAGCGGCACGATCCCGTCGGCCTTGGCCTCCAGGTAGGCGTAGCGGTCGGAGGCGGTGGTGAAGCCGAAGCGTCCGGTCGCCTCGTCCCGCTGCGTCTCCTCGCCGAGGATCGCCTCGTTGATGGCGACGAAACGGTCGAAGCCGAGGTCCGGGCGCCAGCGGCGGAAGCGCTGGCCGAGCACCCGTGCGAGCATGGTGGTGCGGTCGATCTCCGTCGCGTCCTGCGGCCCGCTGCCCGTGAGCGACCCCGTGATCTCGAAGCCGGTCGCCGGGTTCATCCAGTACCAGGCATCGGTCTGCCCGGTGAGCTCCTGCCAGGCGTGGGCGCCCTTGCTCCGCTGCAGCGCGCCGACGGTGTCCGTCCAGACGTCGGTCGAATAGAGCGCCACGGGGTACCGGGTGCGCGGACGCCGGTAGGGCTTCAGGGCGCGCAGGACCAGCATCGGATCGGCGACGAGCACCGCGGGGCCGAAGTTCGTGGCGGGGATCGGGCCGACCGCCAGCGACGGACGCAGCAGGCCGCCGCAGCGCGAGATCGCCCGCGCCACGTCGCCGGCCGTCGCCGCGCCCGGCAGCGTCCCCGGGGCGAGGTCGAAGACGTGGGTGACGAGCACCGACCGGCCCTTGAGCCGGGCGTGGCCCCAACCGCCCGTGGGCGCCTCGATCACCGGGGAGAGCTGGCACCAGTCGACCGTCGGACTCTTCACCATGCGGCCCGTCTCGTGGTCCTCCACCTCGGCGTCCGGTCCCTGCCACGGCGGCGGCGGCGGCTCGACCCAGCGGCGCCCGGCGGCCGAGAAGAACCGCGTGCCCGGCCCCTGCCAGGGGTACCCCGGCGCGGGGATCACCGTGGCGTCCAGGGTGTCGATGTCCGGATCCAGGCCGAGGGCAGGCACGTGCTTGAGCATGTGTTCCAGGCCGTCGAGGAACTGGTAGAGGCCGATCTCGCCGGTCTCGAGGCGCCGTCCCGGGTCGAGGCCCAGCGCCCGGGCCAGGGTCGCCCCGAGGCGATCGCCGTGGTTGACCATGGGCGCCTTCTCGAAGTCGAAGCCGAAGGCGCGCTGCAGGGCGAAGGGCGGGCCGAGGAAGGCGAAGGCCGCCCGCGGCGACCAGCCGGGGCGCGCCGGACGGATCCAGCCGGCCACGTCACGCACGGTGCCGCGGGGCAGCATCGTCTTCGCCCACGCGGCGAGCCGCAGGGTGACCTCGGCGATCGCGGCCGGGGAGGGGACGTGGTCGGTGGGATTGCGGCGGGCGAGGTGCTTCATCGACGGCTCCGGCGGGGGTTCGGGCGGGCCGCGGCGGCACGGCGCCAGTCGAAATCCGGATCCGTGGTCCGGGGGATGTCCCGGTGGAACGATTCCACGGGCACCAGCTCGCGCACGCGGTGCCCGGGCACGAACAGCTCGACCACCCGGTAGCGGTTGCCGGCCTCCCCGGGAGCGAAGACCTGCACCTCCTCGAGGGCGTCGCGTGGAGCGAGGAAGAAGCAGGGCTCCCGGCCGGGCCAGCCGACCGCGAGGTCGTCGAGCTGCCCGTCGGCGACGACCGGGTAGACGAACAGGCCGGTGGCGTCCGCGCCGCCCGGCACCCGGTCCCCGCGTGGACGCGCAGCGCCGAAGTGCACGACCCGCACCCGGCGGCCCGGATTGGCACGCGCTGCGGCCGGCACCTGCAGCGGCACCCGCTCGGCGATCTCGAGGACGTTGCTGCCGTCCGTGAGGATCTCCCGGCTGCGGTGCTTGTCCAGGCGCCAGGCGGCCCGGATCGGCAGTGGACCGAGGTGCGCCACGTTCGCGCCGGGCATTTCGAGCAGGTCCAGCTTCGTGCGGTCCGGCAGGTGCTTCAGGAGGCTCCGGCCGGCAGCGGAGACGTGGGTGAAGTCGCCGCGATGCACCAGGGCGACCTGCCGGGTCGTCAGGAACCGCTCCGCCGCCCGGCGCAGGTCGTGGAGCAGGTCCGGTCGCCGGGCCACCGACCGGCGGAACGGATCCTGCGAATCCATCCACCAGGCCAGCTTCTCCGGAGACATCAACGCCATCTCGACCGCCTCGCCGACCTGGTCCTCGTCGGGCTGCACGTCGCCGAGGTCGCCGGCATCGACCGCGAAGATCCATCCGTGGCGGCCGCGGCCCGGGCGCATGTCCGCGGAGCCTCCCATCGCGACGCTGCCCAGGGCGTGGACCGCGACGGTGTACAGGCGCGGCGAGAGGTAGAGCCGGCCGGGAACCGGGGCCAGCAGGACGCGTGGCCGCGCCGGGCTCGACGGTCGCAGGACGCCCTCGCGCAGGATGGACCGGCCGGCCTCGTCGCGGTCGGTGGCGTGGTAGTACCGCTTCGCCCGGATCGCCGCCGTGGGCGCCGGATTGCGGCGGGCGCGGTGCTTCATCGTGACCTCCTGCGGGGGCTCGGGCGCGGCCTCACGACGCGCTCCTGGCCAGCTCGCGCATCTCGCGCCAGACCCGGGTGGACGACGGGCGGGAGGGGTCGAAGTCGAGATAGAAGAGTGCGTCGCATAGCGGCACGCTGCCCTCCAGCAGGACCTCGGGGACCCGCAGGTAGTCGAGGCGATGCAGCAGCCTCTCCTCCTCGTCCGCGTTGATCGCCGCGAGCCGCGGCTGGAACGGAAGAGCCGGGTCGTACAGGTCGCGGACCGGCGCGAAGGCCCTGCCCGCCAGGCAGGCGGCCGGGGGCAGCAGGGGCCGGACCCGCTCCGTCCGCTCCGGCCACGTGGACGGATCGGTCGAGGCGATGGCGAGCGCGTGCTCGTGCATCAGCGCCTTCACCTCCACCGCGCCGGTCACCGTCATGCACCGGGCCAGGCGACGCAGGCACGCCGTGCTCCGGCAGGCCTGGTAGGCCCCCAGCAGGTCCCGGCTGCGCCAGGCGACGGGGCCGGCGGAGGCGAGCCGGTCGATATCGAAGGCCACGGCCGGATGCCCCAGGGCGACCATCCCGAAATGGGGATGGGCCGGGGACAGGAAGAGGTACCGGTCATCCCCGGCCTGCAGGTCGAGGTCGCAGAAGGATATGCTCCGCGGCCCCGGGCCGCCCCACGTGCCGGTGCGGGTGGCCGCCGGTGCCAGCCGGACCCCGTCGCGCACCAGCTTGCGGAAGAAGTCGAACTGCGCCGCGACATCCAGCGTCTTGAGGCTGAAGAGGGAATGGAAGCAGAGCCGGCCGCGGGGATCCCAGGGGAACCGCGTGGGACCGATCCGCTCGATGCCGGCCGGGAGACGCATGGCCACATTGTGCCACGCCGGGGACCGCGGGGCTACCTCCGGCGCCGCCGGCCGTTGCGCCGCGGCGGCCCGTATCCGGGCGGCGGCGGGTAGCCGGCGGGCGGATAGGGCGCCGGGGGTGGCCCGTAGACGGTCGCGACCTTCGGGCGCGAGGCGATCAGCGCCACGGTGACCACCAGGGCGCCGACGCCGAGGGTGGCGCCGATGATGATGCCGGCGGTCTTGAGGCTCGATCCGATCCCGGCCGCGCCGGTGCCCACCGAGCTGATCCCGGTGCCCACGCTGCGCAGGCCCGTGGCCAGGTTGGCCGACTGCGTCCCGACCGACTGTACCCCGGTGCCGGCACGTTCGACGCCCGTGGCCGCCGTGCCCACCGAGGTGGTGATCGCCGGAAGCTGCTGGGTCACCGCCCCGGTGGTCCGGTCCACGGCCGTGGTCGTCGACGCCGCGGTGCGGTCCACCGTGGCGGTGGTGGCCGAGGCGGTCCGGTCCACGGTCTGGCCCAGGCGATCGGCCGTGCCGGTCAGGGAGGCCAGTGCTCTTTCGACCCCGTCGAAGATCCCGCCGGCCGGCCGGGACTTCATCGGATTCATGCCGGGGGCGAAGCCGGCCGGAGATCGCAACAGGGGGTTCATGCAGCGCTACTCCTCCGGGGGATCCTCCCCGGCCTCGTCGGTTCCGGTGGTCTCGAAGGCCTCCGCGGCCCGGTCCATCTGGCGCAGGGTGGCCAGGCAGGCCATGATCTGCGTGCGCACGCTGGCCACCGAGGGCGCCAGGGCCGGCGCGCGCTCCTCGAGTTCCTGCAGCAGCATCTCGAGGTCGTCGCGCACCCGCTCCCGGACGTCCGGCCCGACGCCGGCAGGGGCGGCCACGGAACGCAGGTGGGATCGGTCGGTCATCGTCATATATCCAGGGTGCCAGCCTTCCGGCGGAGGCCCGTGGCGACGGGCATCTGTCCGCCGCCTTGTACCTTAGCGCATCCTGGCACAGATGGCACGCCGCGGCGCAGCGCCGACGCGTGGGGGGTCCGCAGGCCGGCTACCGCCCGCGGCGCCCGGCGCGCTTGCGGCCGCCGCCCTTGCGCCCGCCGCCGCTCCGCCGGGGCGCGCGCGGGGCGCCCGGAGGCGGGTCTTCCCACGGGGCGAGCCGCAGGCCGCCGCCCCCGGCGTAGGCCGGCATCATCTGCGGCATCGGGGCCGGCGACCCGCCCAGCAGCAGGACCCCGACGACGCCGAGCGCGGCCGCGCCGCCGACGCCGATCAGGATCCACTGCGTGTTCGTCAGCCCGGCGGGCTGCGGGACCATCGGCTGCGCGCCCGCGGGAGGCGTCAGGGACGGCGCCGGACGCGCGCCCGCGGGGGCGTCGGGCACGTTCGCGACCTTGGCCGGCTCGGCGCCGGACGTCCCGGCCTGGGTCGCCTGCTGGGCCGGGGTCGGCCCGAAGTCGAGGTAGTGGACCCGCACCCGGTGCAGGGGGTTCATCGTGCTGTCGCTCGGCGTGGGGGCGCCGGACGCATCGAGGGTGTCGAGCGACTCCTGCATCCGCGTGACGACCGTACCCGGGGCGAAGAGCCGGGCGGTCAGCTCGTTGCCGCCCATGCCGGCGGGCAGCGCATCGGCCACGGCGCGCTGCAGGTGCAGCGAATCGCTGTTCCGGACCGCGTCGACCAGGACCGAGAACCCGACGTTCGTCACGACGCCGGTGCGCCAGTTCTCGGTGACGCGCTCGGCGATGATCGTGGTGATGATCCCCACCGGACCCAGCACCGCACCCGACAGGGCCGGCCGGTAGATCGACGAGAGGCCCCAGCCGGAGCTGTCCTCGTCGGTCGGTCCGATGATCCCCATCGCGGCGAGCTGCAGCGCGCCGCCGGTCTGTGCCTGCAGCGCGGTCCGCAGGGCCACCGCGAAGGCGTCCTGGCTCGGATGCACGTCGGTGTTGCCGTCGAAGGTGAGGTCGAGGTCCTGCCGGTAGCGCCTGCCGGCCTGCAGGGTGAGCTGGTTGGTCATCGTGGGCTCCGTGTCCGGCGGGTGCCCGGACGTCGCTGGCGTGGATTGTAACGAGGGGAGAAGGCCGAGGGCATCCCGGGGGGCGGCAGGTAGCCGCCCGGGTACACCGGCAGGGTGGCGCGGGGCAGGCTGACGTACACGGCGGCGCCGAGACCGAGCACGGCCACCCCGGCGACCCCCACCAGCAGCCAGGTGGTGGTGCTGGTCCCGGTCGCAGGGGGTGGGACCGGCACCGGAGGCTGCGGCGGCGCCGCCGGGGCGTCCGCGCCGAAGGTCTGGCCGGTGGTCGAGGTGAGCGCCTTCGATCCGCCGCCGGCCGTGCCGGCGGTCTGCGGCGCCTGGCCTGGACCGGTGGTGGCATTCGAGGCGGGCATCGCCAGGAGCGGGACGGCCTGCTGGCCCGGCGGCGCGACGCCTCCCTGCTGGACCCATTGCGCGCTGGCCTGGCCGATGTCCTGGTAGCTGGAGGTGGCCAGGCGCAGGTGGCCGGAAGGGGCCGGCGCCGGCACGGGAGTCACCGGCTGGCCCGCGGCGTTGAACGGGATGGTGTTCGCCTCCAGACCCACGAGGAGCACCTGGGCCGGGAAGGCCGAGCGCAGGTCCGCGTCGGAACCGAGGGCCGCCGCCAGCGCCTCGGCGAGGGCGCGGTTGACCTGGCTCGAGGTGCCGTTGCGCCGGGGCACGACCTGCACCTGCACGACGGTCGAGAAGATCGTCCCGGCGTGCCATTCCGTCGAGGCACCGAAGATCGACGAGAAGAAGCCCGGAGCGAGGTCGACCGGATCGCCCGCGAACTGGATGGGCTGCTCCGTGCGCCAGCCGGCGATCTGGTAGCCGTCGCTGGAGGCCGCCCGCAGGGCGCGCTCGAAGGTGCTCCGCAGCACGTCCACGTCGAGGGCGAGGCCGTCCCGGCCCTCGTGGACCACGCGTGCCGTGGCGAGGTAGACCCGACCCTGCTCGAGGACGATGTCCGGCACGGTGCCTCCAGCTACTTCTTCGCGGCGGCCTTGCAGGCCTCCAGGGCGCTCTCCAGGCGCTTGCGCGTGATGCCGTAGCTGCCGAGCTCGGCCAGCGCCTCCTGGTGCTCGCCCTTGGTCTTCGACAGGTTGCCCAGGCACGCCCGCAGCGCCGGACCGGCGGACCGCTGGCCGAGCTTGTAGGCCACGTAGCCGCCGAGCAGCACGCCGACCGCGCCGCCGATGCCGAACTTGACCGGATCACTGAGTTCGATCGCCATGTTTTCCTCGTAGTTCCGCTAGATGCGTTCAGCCGCCAGGACGAAGGTCCAGCCCACGCGTCCGTCCGCCGTGTGCACGCGGAAGATCGGGGAGCCGTCACGGACGAGACGGCCCTGTTCGAGCAGGTCGAGCACGGTGCCCGTGGGAAGTTCGGGGCCGGTGCTGTCGGCCACCTCGGTGGGCCGCAGGTGGAAGGAGCTCGTCTTGCGCGCCCGTCCGAGCGGGGCGGCCTGGACCGGCGCCGCGGCCGGGGGGGCCGCGGCCGGGACGGCCGGCGGCGTCCCGCCTACGGGAGGGAGTGTCGTGACCGGCACGGACGCTTCGGGGTCGCGGGTCGCCAGCCAGGTCACCGTGCCGAGCACGGCACCGATGGCCAGGCCGGCCCCGACGGCCGCGCCGCGGTGCCCGTCGAGCCAGGCCTTGAGGCCGGCACCCTGCCCGGGAGGCATCGACCCGGACACCGGGGGCCGGGAATCGACCACGGTGTCCCGGTACCCGGAGGTCCGGCGCGCGCCGGGCCGTCCCGGCACGGTGCTGCGGGAGCTACGGATTCTTGACATGGTGTCGTCCCTTCCGGCGGGCCTTGCGGCGGCCCGGGTTGCTGCGGTACGGCAGGCGGCCCCCGGACGAGTCCTCGGCCAGGGCGAGGGCGACCAGGCCCAGGGCGAGGGCGCCCCCGGCGACGTAGGCCAGCACCTCGGTGGCGGACGTGCTCATCGGCGACCCCCGCGGTTCGGACGCGCCCGTCGGTTCATGCGGGGCGGATACGGGGCGGGCGGATACGGGGCGGGCGGCGACAAGAGCCCCACGACCGCCCACCCGGCCAGGCCCAGGACGAGCGCCGCGCCGCCGACGATCGCCACCGTCTGCATGGTGGTCGAGGTCTGCGCCGGAGCGGGAACCGGCGCGGGCGGGGTGGGCGCAGGTGCCCCGGGGGCCGGGGCCGGCGGTGCCGGCGTCGACCGGAAGGCCGTCGAGGCGGTCCGGGAAAGGCCGGAGAAGAGATCCGAGATGGCCGCGAACGGGGACGGCCCGGAGGGCGCGGCAGGGGCCGGAGCCGGCGCCGGGGACGGCGAGGCGCCCCGGACCACGCCCTGGTCGCGCCAGGTGACCTGCACGCGGTGGATCCGCTCGACGGCCTCGTCGCTCGGGCCGCCGTCGTCCAGGGACTGCTGCATCCGCGAGACGAGCACCCCGGGCACGAAGAGTTCCTGCGCGGCCGCGGTGCCGCCGAACAGGGATGCGACCGCCCCGGCCAGCGCCCGGTGGACGTGCGTCGAGTCGCTGGCCCATCCGGCGCGCAGGACCACCGAGATGCGGAACGAGGTGACGTACCCGCCCCCGCCGGCCGAGCCCCACAGGAGGTTGCGCTCCTCGGTCGGGCCGGCAACCTCGTAGGATACGGCCGTGACGGCCCCGCCGGTCTGCGCCTGCAGGCCCTGCTGCAGCGCGGCGACGAACCGGGCCGGGTCCGTGCCCCATACCTGGTCGGCCGACGAGAAGGTGGCCTGGAGATCCAGGCGGTATTCCCGCGAGGCAGCGAGGGTCGTGACGCTCATCGCGGCGGCCTCCAGACGAGCAGGGGCCGCGGACGCGGGCCGGGCTTCGGCGCGGGTGGCCGGCAGGCGTGCACCACCAGGGCGGTCACCACGGCGCCGGCCGCGGCGCCGATCACGACGAGCTGGGCGACCCGCTGCCCGGTCAGGCTGACGGCTGGCGACGCGACGGCATGGACGCCCGTCACGGTCGCCACCGGGCGCTCCGGGGCGGGTGCGGGCACCGGCGTCGCGGCCGGGGCCGGCACGAGCGCCGTGGAAGGCGCCGTGGAGGCCGGGGCGGTCGCGGTCGTCGCCGGGGTCGGGCTGGTGGCGGGGTCGGTCACTTGCGGGCCCTCCGCGGGATGGCGCAGCCGATGCCGACCAGGGGCACGGCCGCCTCGACGATCTTGCGGCCCACCGCCTCGATCTCGTCGGGCGTGTTGAACCGCCCGATGCCGAAGCGGATCACGGCACCCTTGTCACTGTCCGGGGCGCCCATCGCCGTCAGCACGTGCGAGCCGGCGCCAGGCACCTGGCTCTTGCAGGCGCTGGAGGCCGACACGGCCACGAAGTTGCGGATCGCCTTGTCGAGCGCCTCCGAGCAGACGCCGACCAGGGTGACGTTCAGGTTGCCCGGGTGGCGCCTGCCGGGCTCCATCGTGCCGTTGACGTGCAGGACCGCGGGCGGCAGGCCCGCGCGCAGGATCGCCAGGAGCCGGTCGCGCAGCGCGGCGATGCGGGCGACCTCGGCCGGCCCCTCGACCTGCAGGATCTGGCAGGCCACGCCGAAGCCGATGATGCTGCAGACCGCGGTGGTGCCGGCGCGCCGGCCGCCCTCGTGCGTGCCGCCATGCATCTGCTTCGCGAGCGGCGTGCCCTGGCGCACGTAGAGCGCCCCGACGCCCGGCAGGGCGTAGATCTTGTGGCCCGAGAGCGAGGCGAGATCGACGTCCATCGAGATCACGTCGAAGGGGACCTTGCCGACCGCCTGGCAGGCATCTGAATGATAGAGGACGCCCTTCTCGCGGCAGATCCGGCCGATCTCGGCCACGGGCTGCACCGTGCCGACCTCGTTGTTGACCGCCATGATGCTCACGAGGGCGGTGTCCGGGGCGATGGCCGCCGCGACGGCCGCCGGGTCCACCAGGCCGTCCGGGGAGACCGGCAGGATGGTCAGCCGGCAGCCCCGCTCGGCCGCCAGGTAGCGGGCCGTCTCCAGGACGGCGCTGTGCTCGATCGCGCAGGTGACGAGGTGCCGCAGGCCCAGGCCCCGCGCCATCTGCGCCTCCATCACGCCCTTCAGGGCGAGGTTGTCCGCCTCGGTCGCGCCGGAGAGCAGGATGATCTCGCCGGGCTGCGCGCCGATCGCGGCGGCGATGTCCGCCCGCGCCAGCTCCACGATCCGCGCCGCCTCCTTGCCGTAGACGTGCGCACTCGAGGCGTTCCCGAGCGGCGCCTCGCACATCGCCGCGAGGACCCGGGGGTCCAGCGGAGTGGTCGAGTGATGGTCGAGGAAGATGCAGGCCATGGTGCTCCTGGCACAGTGTGGCACAGGAGGGGCCGGCAGGCAAGCGGCAGCAGGAGGCGGATTTCAGCGGCGGGGCGGGGCGCGCGGGGAGGCTGCGGCCGTCGGGGCGGAGCTACGCCGCGCCCGGCATGTCGATCCCTGGGCCTTCCGGGGTGGCCCGCGCACGCGGGGATGCGCCGCGCCGGCCCCCGCAGGCCCGGTCGTCCACCTGGGCCGCGTGCGCCTGCTGCGCCCGGCGGTGGTCGGAGATCGGTGTCCCCCCTGTCCGGCCCTGCCACCCGTTGCGACGGCATCGACCTGGCCGGCGCGCTGATCGGGGTCGGGTGTCCGTCCCCGCAGGCTTCGTCATCCGTCGCGACTTCATCGAGCTGCGCCTCAAGACCGCCGTCCTGTACGGTGTCCGTCCCCGCAGGCTTCGTCATCCGTCCCCGCAGGCTTCGTCATCCGTCGCGACAGCGCAAGCCGAGGTGACAGCATAGGTACCCGCTCCTCGTGTCCGTCCCCGCAGGCTTCGTCATCCGTCGCGACGCCCCGGCCGGCTGCGCGTGGAGTGGCGGGACCGGAGGTGTCCGTCCCCGCAGGCTTCGTCATCCGTCGCGACCCTCCGCCTCTTCGATCGCTGACGTACGGTCGCCCTGTGTCCATCCCCGCAGGCTTCGTCATCCGTCGCGACTGCCGGCCGGTACCGGCTCGAGTGGCGCGACCGGAAGTGTCCATCCCCGCAGGCTTCGTCATCCGTCGCGACCCAGGTGATTTCCCGGTGACGGGTTCGTCTGGCGGACTGTGTCCATCCCCGCAGGCTTCGTCATCCGTCGCGACTTCCTGGCCGCGGACGGTCTATGTCCGCACTGCCTGGTGTCCATCCCCGCAGGCTTCGTCATCCGTCGCGACCGCCCGGCCGGGGAGCTTACTGGCGGTCTGCTCGGGTGTCCATCCCCGCAGGCTTCGTCATCCGTCGCGACAGGCGCCTTCCACGCGCCTGGAATCACGACAGTCCCGGCCGCTCTCGCGAGCGGTCTCCTGTCCGGTCGCCAGACGCGGACGCGACCTCCCCGCCGCGGGGGAGGACGACGGACGATCCTCCTGTCC
>Ga0172379_10006907_pt1 | contig 14976 bp, 14 predicted proteins | sample GrowelOW334metaG_FD_119756 | JGI IMG/M metagenome (GOLD analysis project Ga0172379, IMG submission 119756) | Groundwater microbial communities from an aquifer near a municipal landfill in Southern Ontario, Canada - Groundwater well OW334 metaG | ecosystem: Environmental > Aquatic > Deep...
GGTGCAAATAAAGATCAATTTATTGATTCCAAGTATCAACCGGATCGGGCAGAGAACATTGTACGCAATGCAGTTTTTTTGGATGGTAAGGGTGAAATAAAAAATATTGAAGATGTGGTTGGTGTGATGGAAAGAATTAAAAAAACTCCTTTTGCTCATAAATTAAGAGGAAAAACTTTCAAAGATGTTTATAAGCAGCTAAATGTTCGGGATAAACTTTTGGATCTGGATGAAAACTCTAATACAGTTCTTGAAGCTTTTGAAATGGCAATAAGAAATGAGAGTAAAAGAGTAGCACAGGATCTTCTGGCTATTGATGGTTTAGATCTGGCAAATATAGATCTTGAAAATTTAATTGATCAAGTGCCTTCACTTATGAAAGTCGTTGAATTGATGAATAAAGCTGTTTTAGATTTATCAATGTTAGCTCGTGGTAAAACCTTACATCAAGTTAGATATGCTACTAACAGGGATTATCAAAGGGAAGTTCAAGTGGTGGAGAAATATAGAGGTTGTAATGGAGGAGGAACAACCTCACTAATAAATCTGTTAGCACCAAGAGAAGTTGAGGTTGGGGACTGTGAGAAGATTAAATGTGGGAAAAAAGGATGTGGATGGGAAGCAACCGAGAATGAGGCTCAACAAGTTACAGAAGGGAAACTTACTTGTTGCCCTAGATGCGGTTGGAAACCTGGTGAAGCTAGTAGTTAGGTTTGACTATAATTTAAAGAAAAGTTACACTAAGCTTAGTATAAGCTCCATTTTAAATTATAATCTTAGACTATTTTAGGTTTGGATTAAAAATAAAGGAGGGCTTATAGAAAGAGATAAAGATATGAATGGAGAATCTGGATCAGAAACTGGTTCAATAGGTGAGCCAGGAAAAGTAGTATCTGAGAAAAAACCTTTAACGCCTCTAAAAACCGCTGCTGAAATATCACAAAGTGAAAATCGTGTGGAAAAAACAAAGTCAGTTATTTCAAGCGAGGAAATTGAACGAGAAGAGAAAGCTAAACAAAGCGCTGAAGCATTATTTAATTCTGCAAATGCTGGGGCAGCAAACCCGACAAAAGAAGCGCTACCTCCTATCCCACCAGAACGCAGAGCAGAATTAGAAGCTGAATATGGCAAGGCTCTTACAGATGATCAAATCAGGCTTATAGACCAAGCAGAATTTGAGCAGCAAGTTAGAATAAAAGCAGCTCTTAAAGCACAAGCAGAATTAGAAGCTGAAGGTGGGCATGCTGAGAGAAAAGACCCTTATACTGGGCTTACAGATGAGCAACTTCTAGCCCTGCCTTGGGATGAGGCACAGGGATATCAGCCACTTCCCCAAAAAAAAGGTTTTATTACAATCCGTTTGCGTGATCAAATGCGACGTCAGTATTGGGTTTATTGGCCGGATGGAACAAATGTTGATGCTGATGGAAATAAAGTAAATCTTGCACAAGATAAAGTGAGGGATGTTTTGGGCAGAATTGAACTTGCAAGAGTAAATTTGAATGAAGATCCAGATCTAAATGATGAATATCAAAGTATTCTTTGGATTTTGGGTACATTGGAACGCAGTAAAAAAACCAACAAGAGGTTAGAATTAGGCGCTGATAAATCTGGTAGGACAATTCCGTTAGAAAATTCTGTCTTAGAAGAAGGCATTAAGACTGAAGCTGATAAGCGCATCAAAGAGTTTAGAGCCAGAAACGCTTTTAGAGGTGCTTTTTTAAACTATGAGATGCAAAGTGACAACGGGGTAGTTCTTAAAGAGGCTAGACAGCTATTTGATCCTGAATATTTGAATACTCTTTTTGAAATAGACGAAGTCGTTGAAGCACTGCAATATTACGAAGATAATGGTTTCCGTTTTGCTGAACATAACTCAAACGAAGGAAGGGATGTTTTTGCAGTAGAAGTTTTAATGCACCTTACTCATTTAGAGGCGGTACAGAAAGGTTTGGCACCAGGAAGTGAGGAGTATAAAAAATTTATTGCTGATAATCATCAGAAATATAAATGGGCCCAATTTTTAGCCGAAAGAACATTTCGGTTTACAGGGAGGGCTTGTGAATACGAGCATTTAGTGATTAATAAAGGTAAGGAGAATCAACAAAGAGTTACCTGGCAATACGAAGGTTCGGAAAGACCACAATGGGCAAGTGGCGGTAGTGGGTGCGATTATGAGATGAGAAAACACGAAAGATTTCGTGACTTTTTGCGTCAAGAAAAACATTTATCCCGAGCACAAATTAAGTTACTAAATAGATTTGATTTATATGCTCGAGATTTCTTTACCAGCTCTGTGCCAGGTGCGCCTGGATTGAAGGTTTTAGATGATAAGGATAATAGTCAAGCTCCGATTGTTAAAAATAGCCAACAAGAACTTGATGAATTGGACTTCTTGGTATATAAAGTGGCGAAAGTAAGGACTTTTAACACTGAGACAAAAGAATATGAATGGACGGATAGATTTTTAGAAGCAGACCGTAATACTGACGATAATAAAGGAGAAAGAGTTGGGCGAATAAATTTTAAGAAAATAAAAGAGACTGGTTATACTTTTAGAAAAATGGATGATACCCCTATGGGTCTTTGGACAACTCGATTTTTAGAAGGACCAGATAAAGCCAGAAAAGCTTTAACAGGAGATGATGGTTTTATGACAAACCCTAATTTTAATACTTTGAAAAAGCATACTAGTACTTTTGATTATGAAAAAGGAACAGAGGATAATCAGACTTTGGCTGAGTTAAGGGCACATGCTTTCACTGCGAAGGAAACACTTGCAGAGAACCTAGTACCTTATTTAAAAAACGATAGGCATACTGTTACAGGAAAACAAAATAGTAGTGATGAAGAAATAATTGCAGGGCTAAATAATTTAGCTGGTCTAAATAAAGAAGACGAAATGCCTTTTTTTGGTCTTACTGAATGGGCTAGGATTATGAGGAAAGAGATGGGAGTGGTTTTACCTGAAAAAGCAGCTGCTATAGAAGAGGATTTGAAGAAATTTGAGAATGAAGATAGAGATCCTGTAAAAGAACTGGAACGAAGAGAGCAAGCCAAAGAGCTAGCAAAAACAGTTATGGCTGGAATACAAAATAAACTAGAGAAGAGGTTTGGAACAAAATTTAGCTTTTGGTTTATCTTTGGAGCTTTTCAAGGTTTTATAAAAGGATTTTTAGAGCAATTAGGTATTAAAATTTAGGTTTAACCTGTTCTTGGTCCTAAATCCCGAGCCCCTCTTCTTATCCATCCCCATAAGCCAGTAGGTCTCATTTCTTCTGCTCTGCCTTCAGCCATTGGAGCAAATGATTCTTTAGCATGTGCTATTTTTGCTTCTTCAATCCCCCGTCTTTCAGCAGCTAAACCTGAATGTTGCATTGCTTGTTGATAACCAGTTCCCACCCCTTGTCTCCCAACACCTACTCCTCCCATAAATCCTCCCATGGCTGCTTTGGTAAATGCTTGTGGTGATTTTACACCCATAGCATCTTTAACCATGTCTGGTATAGAAGGAAGGGCTAATAATACTGCAAAAGCAAGTAGGGATTTGACTATATCTGTTCCAATACCCCCAAATAAAGGCATTTGCCCACCTGCTGTAAAGTTATATTTTAAAAGCATGCCAGCAAAAAGGAAACCTGCAAAAACAGCCGGAAAAACTAAGGCATTAGCTAAAATACCTTTGAACCAATAAGATAATAAACCACCTCTGCCTGGAATAGCAGAAATCATAATAAAAATTGGACCACCAACAACATAAATTAATATTTGAATATAAGACAATAAAAGGGCAATTATGAGTCTGATAAATTGAATCATTAAGGCTATAGCTAAAATAATAGGTACCAAAATTGAGGCGAGCGTTGAAACTACAAGAGCTCCGCCAGCTTGGAAAGATTGACATGTAGTGCCTGCACCAAAAAGACAACCAACTATTAGTCCAAGCGGTCCGAAAATTCCTCCAATAATAGTAGCTAAATAATCACTTGAACTAGCAGCTTGTTGATGTGTTAAATCAGGGCCAATTGTTCCCCATGTATCTCCAAAAATACCACCAACATTTGATAGAAAATTTCCTCCACCAGCCTTCCCAAACATATAAAAAGCATCAGACTTATTATAGGTTGTATCTAATTCAGAGCCGGTATCACCATAGAGATTGTCCATATTAGCGCTTTTAAATACTTCTACGACTATTTTAGTACCAACAAAAGACATATCAACTAGCAAGGCTGCAATAAAATAGCTAAAAGTAACTAAAATTAAACCCACTACTATTCCAGGTAATGCTTGCTGAATACCAATGACTGTTTGTGGGTTAAGCTTTTGGCGGAACATAATCATCATCCCTGCAGCCATAAAAACTAGAATAAATCCCATGTAAGCAATATTTCTGGTGACTGTCCAAAGTTTTAATATAGGTTTGATAACATTATTTCCTGAACCACCAAATTCTTGAGCTAAAGCTGGTTTTGGTGCAATACCAATATTTTCTCCTAAATTAGCTAAATATTCAGCACTGGAAGTGGGGGGAGTATAAAGTGTTGCAACAGTAGTTCCCAGTTTTGCTAGCATGCCATTACTAGCGTCACCTGTGGAAAGGACTGGTGTATCTTTCATGGTTAATTGACCTTGTTCGTTTACATAAGCCATAACCTGATGGCTATAATTTAATCCTCCATAAGGATCCATTCCGTAAAACATAGAATAAACTGACCTAAGTTGATCATCATGAAAAGCTCCTGTGTTAATAGTGGAATTAAAGTTATTACTATTTAATTCTGTAGTATTAACAGCTAAGGCAGAAGGAGTAAAAATAAATAAATTAGCTATAAACAGTATAAATAAAAATAGGCTGAAAGCTGAAAGCTGACGACTGATTACTTTTCTTAGTAGGGCAGACATAACATAACAATACAAAATTTTGATCATAAACGCAACTAAAAAATACAAAAATTTATAGATAACGACTTCTGTTGATTAACAAGATAAGATTATATACATCATCACAAGTCATATTTGGAGGTAATACTACTGAGGGAAAAGAGCCAGTTATTTTATTTTTTAAGTCCAGGCATTCTTCAGGATCTCTTTTATCCTGTTGAAAGAGCTTGGTTCCAGTATTTAAATTTTCTGTTTTCATGCGTGTTTCCATTAAATTATTCCATTCACTAGCAGCAATTTCTTTAAATTTAGGGATATTATAGGCAAAGTAGCCGGCATTATTACCCAAATTTTTACTTATTGTATTTAAATTTTCATCACCTGGGTCAGGATCATTGCTTAATTTTCCAATATTACAATCTTTAACCTCAGGAATTAAGGTCATACCAACAGGAATATTAGCTTTTCCTAATACTTCTGCTTTCATGGCAAATTCCTTTGTATTTTTTCCCTGAACAGTTGATTCGGCTTTTCCGATTGATAAAATTGGTGTACAAAAAGTTCCATTATCAATCCCTAACATTGACAAGGCAGAGCAGAGAAAATTTTGTAAAGGAAGAAGATTTAATAATTCGCTTAAAAAACTTTTTGTTACATCCACCTTGGTTCCATCAACGATATCTTTTGTTTTTTGATCAACGTCTTTGACCACAACTTCCGGGAGCAAACCTTTATTTGCTAGATCAATCAAAGAGGGATAAGTGACTGTTTTTACATCCTGGACGTGTGTAGTATCTGTTCTATTCCGGGGGGCATTTTCGCTTCTGGGAGGATTTGGTTGGCACAGTAATCCTTGGGGGAGGCCTCCTTCAATATCCCAGGGTGCAAATGCAGTTTGTACAGGATAATCTATAGCCCAGCCAAAATTCCAGACAAACATTCCTTTTATGTCATGAATATCTTTTTTTACTACTTCATATGCTTGGGCAATATATTTAGCCTGTAATTGACGTTTCTCAGAATCATTGCCTTTTTGGAATGCGCTTCTGTCCCAGCCAAATTCTGTGATCCAAACTGGTTTTCCTTTTCCCGTAGCATTCCTGACTCTTTGAAATCCATCATCATTACGGCTATCAGATGCGCGGATAGTAGGAGGGATATCAGATGTAACATTGGCATGCCAGCCAATTGCATCAATATAATCTAGCCCATGGTTTGAAATAAACTGATCAAAAAAAGTTATATCATTTACATTACTTGGACCAACAAGTTCGGAAGCATAAGCACGGGGAGCTAAACCAGCACTGATTATTGTACCTTTATTATAGCCACCTTTCTTAAGTCCTTTAATACCACAATTCATAAAATTGACATAATTTTCTGCACTTACTGGACCAAGACCTTGTTTTGTCCATTCATCTTCTATATTTGGTTCATTCCAGATTTCCACTGCTGCTGCACCGGTTAGTTTTGGAGCTAAAGCTTGCATTGCATCCCTGAATTCAATATAGCCGTTACCTGTTCTAGCTGGTGCGGTATATGTTTGTGTTATTTCACAACTCTTTGGTGTTCCAAACTCATCTGTACCACATGGCTCAAAGTTTCCTGTGCCTTCTTGATATTCATCTAAATCATCATCCCAGGGGCAATATTTTTGCGTATAAGTATAATGTCCTTTGGTTTGTTCAGGATAAATGGGATTTTTAAGTAGTGGTAAAATCCCAGAATCATTTTTTGCTATTGATACCAAAACTTGGTAGGTCTTACCACCACCTGAACTTTGTTGCTTGGCATAATTTATCCATTGTTCAATAGGTTGATCTGATCCCAAAGAATATTGAAATTTAACCCATTGAAAAGAATATTGTGAAGGAAGGAGCCTTCCAATGGTAGTTGCTTTAGCAAGTTGTACTCCAATATAAATACCTGATGTTTGGGAAGGAGGGGAATTAACAACAGGTTTTGGGGAGATAGTAACGATTGGTGTAGTAATAGGAGTTGTAATTGGGGTTGGACAGGATATCACACTACAATTGGGAGAATTTTCAATATTTGGTTTACACTCTTTTTGACCTGGACTAGTTGTTTGGCATTGACCATTATTACATTGCAATTGACATCCATTATTATCGACTGTCTCATAGATACAAACTCCTCCTTCTGGGAAATTAGCACATGATTCTGCTTTAACTGTTGCAGGAAAGAAGAAAAAGATAAAGCTAATTAGAAGTCCAAGAGTAAACAAAGGCAGATATTTCATTGATGTTTATTAACACTGGCTAAAACCAATACAAAATCTTGTGACAGGTATTCCAGTAAAACTTTCTATTAGTTTTAGGAGCAACCAGCCAATTGCCATAAATAATATTCCTAACAGTGCCCAGGTAATAGTGCTGGAGGCTGCTCCAATTGCTTTGGGATCACCACCAGAAGTTAGAAACTTAATTCCAGCATAAACTAACATGATTAATAAAACTGTAAAAGCAGCTTCTGCAGCTAGATTAATGATTCTGGTAAACATATTTACCAGTTGTTGAGGGCCAGCAGGGTCAAGATTTGGATCAAAAGCGTAAACAGGAGCAACGCACGATAAACGATAAACGATAAACGATAAACAAATGAGTATCTTTTTCATACACTAACAGTACTAAAAAGAAGAAATTAGGTCAACTGCGCGTTAAAAACGTTTTAAGGATTAGTTTGGCCTAATGAAGGGATTTTTAAGTCTTGTAAGACATCAACTCCGATGATGGTTCCGACTACTGTTACTATGACAAAAGCTAAACCTAAAATAGCTAATCCTATTAAAGCATTGGTAATTCTGCCTCTCGCAGCAGCTACTTTTTCCTTTTCTCCACCAGAGATAATCCATTGCAAAGCTCCAAAAAGTAACATGGCTAAAACAGCAATTACAGCAATAGTAGTAATAATGGTCAAAGCATTAGCAATGATTTGATTGATTTCCGTACTGCCAGTAATACCCTTACCAGAACCTTGTTGAAGTTTTATGTTATAAGCAGTAGCTCCAGTTCCTAGATTTCCTCCAACTTCTACTCCTGCTGCTAATACTTCTTTTATCATAAATTAATGGTTGCACACTACAAATACCTTGTCAAGTACTTTCTTAATCTTTAGTTGCCAATGATTTTAATTCCAGTAATAGTTCCTAATACAGAAACAATTACCCAGGCCAAACCAAGAATTACTAAACCAATAATAGCGCTGGTTAATCTTCCTTTAGCAGATGCTATTTTCTCTTTTTCTCCACCAGAAGTAATCCATTGCAGGGCACTGATCAAAATCATAAAAACAAATAAAATAATTGCAGCTTGGTAAAGTAGGGTAATTCCATTATTTATCACAATACTCATTCCTTCAGCGCCACCTTTTTTAGTCAACTCTTCAATAGGAGATGGAGCAGTTATGGTTCCAATTATATCTGCTGGTTTTTCTGCTAATAATTTGTTCATTTACCTAGGATCCTTAGTGTACCGGCTCCAAATAAAAATTCCGGTATTACTTGTATTATTACAAATAATAATACTAAAAGTATAAATCCAATAATAGAATGAGTTATCATTTGCTGGGCGCTGGCAACTGCATTTTTGTCTCCTGCCGAGGTCATATATTTAATACCCCCAATTATTAGATAAATAAGTACAGCCACACCGGCAATTTCAAAAACAGGCATCACCAGACGATTAAAGCCCTGTCCTAAATTTAATATATCTCCAAATCCAAAATTAGTTTTTAAATTTACAGGTGTTGGTGTCATATTATTGTATTAACATAGAAACTGGTGTTAAAGGTGTATCTTTATTGGTAGGAAATATTTCTTTGACATATTGGGAAATGGTAAAAGCAAGTAAGACAATACAAAATCCCACTATAGCCCAAGTGATTCTGGATCTGGCTTTAGCTAGTTTTTCTTTTTCACCCCCTGCAAAAATATATTGAAAAATTCCCCAAACCATCCAGACAAACATTAAAACAGAAGTAATTAAGAAAATTACATCTAATAAAGGTGTAAGGAATCCTCCAATGGTAGGGGTTTTAACAGCACTACTTCCTCCCACACCAGGAATAGAAGGAATTGTATATCCGCCTGGTAATTGTAAATTTTCTGCAAGCAATTTTTCCATATTTATTAAGGTCCAAATCCAGGTAAATCTAAAATATCTACACCTATTACTTTTAATAGTAGCACAGCAAAAATAATAAACAGTAATCCTATTAAAGCAGAAGTAAGTTGTTCTGAGCCAGCTTTGACTCCATCAGGATTGCCTCCAGAAGTAATCATTCTAAATGTTCCAGAAATCATTAAAAGCAAAGCAATTCCTCCTCCCATACCACTAAGTAAACGGGAAACAGCCAAAATAAATTTAGAAGGCTCAGTGGGTACACATCCAATTGCGGTCATGATACCTAGTGTGGAGATATTATAAAAACATCCTACTCCAGCACCTCCTGGTCCTGGAGGAATAGCCGGTCGCGTCCTTATACGAAGTTGGCATGATCTGTCTCGACATTCATACCTGGAGCAATCAGCATCAAATCCGGTTTCTGGTACGGCGTTTGCAAGACAATCATTGTCATTACTGCAACGTAAAGTAGCCATACTACAAGTTGTTGTGGTATCTGTTGTGGGTGCTGAGGTTCTTGGTGCTCCGGGTGGTTTGCATACTTTATTATCACAAAAATAACCAGTGCAACCCTCTTCTGGTGATGGACCAACTCCTAAGCTAGAATCACCAGGACTTCCACTTCCCAGCTCGCATTCGTCATTGCTTGAGCAGCTGGTATTAGTATCTGATGAACAAGCTGCAAAAATTGATGTAGGTTTCCAAAATAGAAATAATGAAATTTGTAGGAGAAAAATTATTAAAATGACAGTAAATTTACGAGAGAGCATTACCTTAAGATTATCCCAATCCTATTTTGTTTGCAACCATTCGACAAGCTCAAGGTTTAAAGACGAGCTGGCTTTTTTAGGGTATAATTACTTTATTCCATGAAAAAAATCTTCCTGCTCCTATCTATCTTATTTATTTCACTACTAACTATAACCTATACCCTAAACTCTGCCTTTGCTGATGAAGTGGAGGATTTGCAAAAGCAGATTAATGAATTATCTGCTGCCAGAGAAAAATCTGTGGCAGCAACCAAGCCTTTGGAAGGGCAACTTAATGCTTTAAAAATTCAACTGGCTCAAATTCAAAATAAATTAATTACTTTATCCAACAATATTAAGCAAAAAGAAAAAGATATTAGTATCAGAACAGATAAACTGGTGATTCAACAATCATTACTTTCTCAAAGAGTTAGGTCTTATTACATCCGTTCTTATATGGCTTCTCCTTTAATGGTAATTTTTTCCAGTGTTGGTTCAGGTGATCTGCTGCGTGAATTATCTTATCGTCAGGCAGCTACCAAAGAGGATCAAAGTGTTATTTCACAAGTTACAGCAGATATGCTGGATTTAATAACTCAAAAAGACAAACTGGAAAAAGATAAAAAGAGCATGGCTGCTATGCAGGTTGAAGTTGATAAAAATGCAGCTTTTATTGGGGGAGAAGTGAGTAAAGCCAAAGATTATCAATCAACTTTAAGTAAACAAATTGCCAGTTTATCAGCTAAACAGCAGGAAATAATTAATGCCAGGTTGGGAAGTTTAAATTTACCTACCAGTTTGGGCGCAGGACCTTTGATTTGTACAGATGACAGAAATATTAATCCTGGTTTTTCTCCAGCCTTTGCCTTTTTTACTTTTGGTATTCCCCATAGGGTGGGAATGAATCAATACGGAGCTTTAGGTAGAGCTAAGGCTGGTCAATCTGTAGAAGATATTTTAAGAGCATATTATCAGAATTTTGAATTCAGTAGTGGGCATGAAGGGGAAAATATTGTGGTAAATGGTACTAATGAATTTGGACAAACCTTTAATAATGAATCAATGAGTTTGGATGAATATCTAAAACATCTATATGAAATGCCAACCAGCTGGCCATCCAGTGCCCTGCAAGCTCAGGCTATTGCTGCCCGTTCTTATGGATTAGCTATTCAAAAATCCAAAGGTTATGTCAGACCCAGTCAGGCTGATCAGGTTGTTAAAAAAGAGTTAAATTCAGGATCTTGGATTGCAGCAGTTGAAGCTACCAAAGGAAAAATTATGAGTTCTGGTGGACAGCCAATTAAAGGTTGGTTTGCTTCTACTTCGGGTGGATATACTTTTACATCAGCTGATGTTTGGGGTGGATCAACAAATTACACCAAAAGAATGAGAGATACTACAGGTGATGTGAGCAGTTTTGCTGATTTAATCTCTAAATCTTATGATAAAGATTCTCCTTGTTTGTATGCTGCTCAGGGATATAGAAAAGAATATAGTAAATCAGCCTGGTTAAAATCAGATGAGTTGGCAGATATAGTTAATGTTTTACTTTTGGCAAGAAATGATTCCTCTACCCAGGAACATCTTTATCAGCCAGATAAAAGTAATCCTGCAGGTACAGATACATGGAATGTCGACAGGGTAAAACAAGAACTGCGTAGTCGTAGTATCACACCATTTAATTCTATTTCCAGTGTTTCTATTTCAGCAGATTTTGGTTCAGGGATGACTACTAATGTTTCTATAAATGGTGATGGTGGATCACCGTCTTTTGGTGGCAATGAATTTAAAAACTTCTTTAATTTAAGAGCTCCGGCTAATATTTCTATTGTTGGTCCTTTGTTTAATGTAGAGAAGAAGTAAGTTTTGTGCTATCATCCTTTTTAAATGAGCTTCAAAATATTTCCAGCCTTTTTTGATAATCCGGAAAACATTAAGCTTGGGCAACAAGAAGCAGATGAGCATATTGAAATACTTTTGCGTCAGCATTGGTTTACCAATGTCCCCTGGCTGACAGTTGTCTTTTTGGGAATTATTTTTCCTTTTGTTTTTTCTACTATAGATGGGATTTTTATTAATATTTTACCTAAAGTTCCAGGGGATATTGTGATGGCAGTGGTAATTTTGTGGTATATGTTAATGACAGCCTATATTTTGGAAAAGTATTTATATTGGTATTTTAATATTTATATTGTAACTAATATTCATATTACTGATGTAGCTATGACCTCGCTTTTAGCTAAAACCTCCACAGAGGTATTGCTGGAAGATGTTCAAAGCGTCAAAACAAAAGTATCTGGTGTATTTGGCTCTCTTTTTAATTTTGGAGATGTCATTATTAAAACTGCAGCAGATGCTCAGGACTTATCTTTTATTGCTGTTCCCAGCCCTGATTTTGTAGCAGAACGGATTCAGGATTTACGGGCTTTAGTAGAGCCTCAAGGAGGTCACGATGTCCCTTGAGAGTAATGTCTTTAGTCCAGTGATTTCTATCGGGTTAGTTTGGTTTATTGTTAGAACCGCCTTAGTTATGCAGGGTATTCTTTATTTTATCTGTAGTTTGATTGTGGTTAGACAAATTAATTTAATGACAGATACTGTTATTACAGAGGTTGCTCCATATTTGCGCGCTTTTGCTATAATCCATGCAGGTGTGGCTTTAGGTATAATAATTTTGTTTATAGGTTTTTTGTTTGGATAATTTAAGTACTGCCCAGAAAGTGTGGTAGTTTATGCTAAAAACAGCCAAAATTGTTGGCTTAAATTCAGATACAGATGCTGCAATTGCTTTGGTTTCCAGGCAACCAGAGCAAAAGTTTTATTTATTTATCATTATTTCATCAAGCCTTGATGATGCCTTTACCCGTACCAGACAGGCTTTATCTGATGCTGAAAGTGGTTTTTATGCTTCTTCTTTAACAATTACAGACCGGGTCTTAGAAACATATAACAATATTAAGGAATCTCTAAAAGATTCTTTAGAATTAAATATTATTATTTCAGCCACACAAGAAGAGCAAGCTGATACTTTTTTCTATTTATTGGGTCAATGCGGTAATCTTGAGGCTTACTTAGTGCGTGATGGTAAAAGAACTGATTTATGCACTCTTTCTGAAGGTCAGGTTATCTCCGGAATTATTAAAGAAGGAGACAGAATAATGATGTGTACTAAAACCCTGGATAAAATTTTGCAGGATAATTTGAATGTATTAGAAACAGTAGAGATAGAAAATTTGGAAGATGAGGTTGCCAGTAAACTACCTGAAGCAGAAAACTATCCAGTTGCTGCAATAGTTGTAGAAAAAGAAAAAATTATTCCAAAAGAGGAAGCTTCTCCTGTAATTGCTATGCAAGAGGACTTAGCAATTACAGGAGAAAGTGGAGTAAAAACTAAAGCTTTTTTACGTAAATTAGGCAGAGGAATTAAAAGAGGGTTATCAAGATTGATGCCTCGTTCCAAAAGAGGTTTTGCTATAGTAGGGGCAGTTTTATTAGTGATTGTTATTATTAGTGCGATTGCAGGTTTTAATAGTCAAAAAAATGCAGAAAACTCCAAACAAATAAATAGTTTTTTGCAAACAGCCACTGATGAATTTAATAAAGCTCAGGCCTTAAAAGATTCCAACACTGCTGAAGCAATTACTAGTTTAAATAAATCTAAAGCAGCTTTGGATCAACTATTCAAAATTGATCCTGAAAACAGTCAGGGTAAGGATCTTAAAAGTAGATTAGAGATTAGTTTTCCTGAAATTTCTAAAACAAATGAAATTGCTGATTTTCCAGTTTGGTTAGATCTAAACTTAATTAAAAAAGATTTTACTTCTAAATCAATGTCTTTGTCTGCTGGGAATTTACTTCTTTTGGATAATAAAAATAATGCTTTAGTAAAAATTAATTTAACCTCCAAGTCTCAGGAAACTTTGGCTGGAGCAGATAAAATAGGGAGTGCTGGTTTTGCTTCTTTAAATGGAGCTGTGGCTTTTGTGTATGCGTCTGATAAAGGAATACTCCGAATTGATGCCAGTGATAAAAAAGTTTCTGTTGTTGCCAAACCTGATACAACTTGGGGACAGATTACTGATCTTTATGCTTTTGGAGGTAATGTTTATTTATTTGATAAAGGAAGCAGTTCCTCACCCTCTGCCCAGATCTGGAAATATATGCCTACAGAAGCAGGTTATTCTGATAAAAGAGAATATTTAAAAGGTAAACCTGATTTGAGTAATGCTACCAAGATGGAAATTGATTCTTCTATCTGGCTCTTAAAAAATAAAGTTGAGATAATAAAGTTTACTCAGGGAGTAGCTGATTTTTTCTCTTATGCTAATTTAGATAAACCAATCAAAGAAGTTTCCAGTTTTTTTGTCTCATCTGATACAGAAAATTTATACGTTTTAGATAAAGGGAATAATAGGTTGGTGGTAATGGATAAAAAAGGAAATTATTTATCTCAATATACCTCTGACAAATTTAGTAGTTTTATAGATTTAGTGGTAGATGAAGCTAAAAAACAAGTATATTTACTGGATGGTAGTAAAATTTTCTCCATGGATTTAAAATGAACCCAGAGTCATGAAAATCCTCAATAAAAAAGGTTTGCATAATTATCATATTTTAGAAACCCTGGAAGCAGGGATTCAATTAACTGGTCCTGAAGTTAAATCCATTAGAGCAGGTAGGGCAGATTTGGGTCAATCTCATGCCAAGATTATTAATGGAGAGGTGTTTTTAATGAATGCTAATATCCCTGCTTATCAAAATGCTCCTATAAAAAATTATGATCCTATTAAATCAAGGAAATTATTGCTTCATAATGAACAAATCACCAGTTTAATTGGAAAATTATCAGGAAAAGGGGTGGCTTTAGTTCCTGTTTCACTCTATGAAAAAAATAATATGATTAAAGTTGAGATTGGTTTGGGTAAATCCAAGAAAGAATTTGACAAGAGGCGTATTATAAAAGAAAAGGATCAATTAAGAAAAATTGAACAGGACTTAAGGGGTAAAGTTTAAAAAAGTCATCAGCTTTCAGTCTTCAGCTGTCAGACTTTTAATTATTGTCTGATGACTGAAGACTTTGTACTGAAGACTATTATGTGGAGACGAGGGTATTGAACCCTGTCTGAATCGTTAATTTAATAACATCTACAAGCTTAGCTAGTATATTTTTAAAGTTTAGTTGTAACCTACTAGCAGGAAAA